>Ga0209573_1000212_pt1 | contig 147194 bp, 144 predicted proteins | sample TNRBio252014_DNA_FD_185870 | JGI IMG/M metagenome (GOLD analysis project Ga0209573, IMG submission 185870) | Wastewater treatment Type I Accumulibacter community from EBPR Bioreactor in Madison, WI, USA - TNR Reactor_6/25/2014_ DNA (SPAdes)... | ecosystem: Engineered > Bioreactor > EBPR >...
AGCACCGCGTTCACCGTGACCCCGGTCCCGGCGATGCTTTCGGCGATCCCCCGCGACAGCGCCAGTTGCGCCGTCTTGGTCATGCCGTAGTGGACCATCTCCGAGGGGATCTGCACGCCGGACTCGCTGGAGATGAAGACGATGCGCCCCCAGCCGCGCAGCACCATGCCGGGAAGGTAGTGCCGGGTCAGGCGCACGCCGCTCATCACGTTGACCTGGAAGAACCGCTCCCAGTCTTCGTCCGGGATTTCCAGGAACGGCTTCGCCTCGAAGATCCCGACGTTGTTGACCAGGATGTCGGTGTCCGGAACCTCGTCGATGAACCGGCTCAGGCCGTCGGGCCGCGACAGGTCGCCGGGGATGCAGGTGACGTGCGCGCCGGGCACCTCGGTGGTCAACCGGGCAGCGGCCTCGCGGGTACGCTCCTCGGTCCTGCCGTTGACGACGACGGCGGCGCCGGCCTCCGCCAGGCCCTTGACGATCGCGTAGCCGATGCCGGCGGTCGAACCGCTGACGACGGCGGACTTGCCGCTCAGGTCGATCTTCATGCTCACCTTCCCCTAGCCGATGAGCGAGCCCCGCCCCTGCCGCGGCCCGCCTTGGTTGCCCCCGTCCGGACCGCAACCTCTTACGGCAGAAGCGCGCTCCAGGCGAGAGCGTCGTGTCCGGCACGACGACCACCCGAAGGTCGACGTCACGTGCCTGGCGTGGGCGTTTCAGGCCAGCGCGACGGCGAGGCGCTTGCCCAACGCGCGGACGGCCCCGTCGAGATCATCGAGCCGCGAGGGATGGCAGGGATCGAGGAGCCGATCGACCTGCGGCAGGGCCAAATCGAGCCGGCGAGCGAGCTCCACCTTGGTCACGCCGCCCTCGCGCATGGTTCTCCACAGCAGGATCTTGGCCTCTGCCAGCGCCGGCAACTCGACGGGATGCAGGTCGTCCGTTACCGGCGAGGGAAAGGGTACGTCTTCCGCATCGTCGATGCGTGCCGCGATGGCGCTCAGCAGTGCGTCCTGGGCATGATGCAAGGCGTCCTCGACGTCGGCGCCGAAAGTGGCCGCTTCTGGAAAATCCGGAAATGTCGCCAACATCGTCGCGTTGCTGTCTGGCACGAGCCTCGCCGCATAGACCATCGACGTCGTCCTCACCTCAGGCCCAAATCGCGCCTGACTTGGCGCCGTTCCCCGCGCTGGAGTGAAGCGCCATCCGAGCCTTAACCTCTTAAGACAGAAGCTGGTTGCAAGCCATTCTTGCTTTTCCGGCGCGATCCGCCCTACATGCGGGCTGGGGTCCATGTCATTTCGGGAAGACGTATGCGCGTGTCGAGCGAGAGGTCCATCGCGTCGCCGGGCGCCGACGAGAGCCTGAGCAAGGGCCTGCAGGATCTGGTGTGGACCCTCGGCCGCAAGGTCTGCCGGCAGGGCCGCGGCAACGACAGCCTCGATCGCGACGATGAGCTGTTGCGCGCGTTCCTCCGCAGCTTCGAGATCCTCGGCGACCGCCGCGGGCTCGCCGACTGCCGCTACCACCTCGGCAACATCGCCTACATCCGCGGCGACTACGCCGCCGCCGCCACAAGCTACCGGCACTGCCTGACGCTGCTGCAGGAGGCCGGCGACATGACCGGCATCGCCCGCGCCTGCCACCAGCTCGGCATGGTGGCGCAGAAGACCGGCGACTACGCCGGCGCCACCGCTTGGTACTGCCGCTCCATCGAGGTGAGCACGGTGGCGAAGGACGCGGTCGCGGTGGCGCGGACCTCGCACCAGCTCGGCAACGTCTTCTGCCTGCAGGGCGGGTTCGACGACGCCCTGACCTGCTACGGCGTCAGCCTGGAGCTGTCCGAGCTGCACGGCGACGCCGCCGGGATGGCCCGCTCCTACTATCAGCTCGCGCTGCTCGAAGAGGCCCAGGGCGACGAGGAGAGCGCGAGCCGGCTCTACGAGACCGGCCGGTCCATCGCCGAGCCGGCCGGTGCCGCGGCCGAAGCCGTCCGCTGTTTGCAGCGGCTGGGGTGGCTGGCCGAGCGGGGCGGCGACCGGGCGACGGCCCTGACCTGCTTCAAGAGCGCACTGGCGCTGGCCGACGAAACCGCTCTCGACGAGCAGGCCGTCTACGCCGCAAGCGCCATCGGCGCCCTGTACACGCAGATGGGAGAGGCCGAGCGGGGGCTCGACTACACCCTGAAGAGCACCGCCGCGAGACTTGCCGACGGCGCCGCACCGGACGGCACCGACGCCGCCAGCCTGCGCCGCCAGCACGGCGCCCTCGGCGCGAGCCGCTTCCGCCGGCTGGTCAGCGCCCGGCTGCATCGCGAGCACGCCATGGCGATCCTGGCGCTCGTCGCCGAGGGCTCGGCCATCGCCGCTGGCACCGGGTAACGCAGACGCGGGCAGACGCGGTTCAGGTCGTGCCCGGATAGGCGCGGACGGTGTGGCCGTGGTTCAGGGGGCCGTGGCCGTGACCGAGGCCAGGCGCCGTGCGGATCGCTTCGAGGACGTAGGCTCGGGCGCGCTCGACCGCGGCGACGACGCCCAGCCCCTGGGCGACGCCGGTGGCAATAGCCGAGGCCAGGGTGCAGCCGGTGCCATGGGTATGCGGCGTCTCGATCCGGTCGCTTTCGAAGCGCTTCAGCGTGCCGTAGCGGCAGGCGAGCAGGTCGACGAGCCGCGGCCCCTCGCCGTGCCCGCCCTTCACCAGCACCGCCTCCGGACCGAGCGCCAGCAGGCGGCGGGCAAGATCCTCGGGATCCGCCTCGGCGCCGCCGTCCGTTAGTGCCACCGCCTCGGGCAGGTTCGGCGTCAGCACGCTCGCCAGCGGGATCAGCTCCGCCTTGATCGCAGCCATGCCCTCGGAGGTGAGCAGCGGGTCGCCGCCCTTGGCGATCATCACCGGATCGACGACCACCGGCACGCCCCGGGCGCTCGTGCGCAGAACGTCGCAGACGGCGGCGACCACGTCGGGGCGATGGAGCATGCCGATCTTGACGCAGTCGGCGCCGATGTCGTCCAGCACGACGCGCATCTGCAGGGCGACGAAGTCCGCCGGCACGTCGTGGATGGCGAACACGCCCCGGGTGTTCTGGGCCGTCAGTGCCGAGATGGCGGTGGCTGCATAGCCACCGAGCGCGGTCACTGTCTTGATGTCGGCCTGGATCCCGGCGCCGCCGCCGGAGTCGGAGCCGGCGGCGATCAGGACGCGGCCTGGCACCGTCGCCGATACCGAACGCCGCAGGTCACGTCGCCGCCGCGGCCTGGATGACGCCGCAGATGTCCTCGACCACCGAGTTCAACAGGATCTCGTCGTCGCACTCGGCCATCACCCGGATCAACGGCTCCGTGCCGGACTTGCGGATCAGGAGCCGGCCGCTGTTGCCGAGCCGGCGCTGGTTGGCGGCGATCGTTTCCTTGACCGTGTCCGCCTCCAGCGGCTTGCCGCCGTTGACGCGGACGTTGCGCAGCAACTGCGGCATCGGCTGGAACAGCTGGCAGACCTCGCTGGCGCGGCTCTGCGATTCGACCAGCACCGCGAGCACCTGCAGGGCGGCGATCAGACCGTCGCCGGTGGTGGTGTAGTCGCTGAGGATGATGTGCCCGGACTGCTCGCCGCCGACGTTGTAGCCGCGCTCGCGCATGGTCTCGACGACGTAGCGGTCGCCGACCCGGGTGCGCTCGAGGCCGAGGCCGATGCCCTCCAGGTACCGCTCCAGGCCCATGTTCGACATCACGGTGGCGACCAGGCCGCCGCCCCGCAACTGCCCGGACTTCTTCCAGTGGTTGGCGATCAGCGCCATCACCTGGTCGCCGTCGACCAGCGAACCGGTCTCGTCGGCGATGACGACGCGGTCGCCGTCGCCGTCCAGGGCGATCCCGAAGTCGGCGCGATACTCGGTGACCGACCGGCACAGCGCTTCCGGCGAGGTGGAGCCGCAGCGGCGGTTGATGTTGAAGCCGTCCGGCTCGATGCCGATGGAGATCACGTCGGCGCCGAGTTCGTATAGAACCTCGGGCGCCACCTTATAGCAGGCGCCGTTGGCGCAATCGACGACGATGCGCAGCCCCTGCAGGACGACGCCCTTGGGGAAGGTGTGCTTGACGAACTCGGTGTAGCGGCCCTGCACGTCGGTGAGCCACTTGACCTTGCCGAGCTCCCACGGTTGCGCCAACTGGCCGTCGGCGCCGTTGTTGAGCCGGGCCTCGATCTCCTGCTCGACGCCGTCGGACAGCTTGAACCCGTCGGGCCCGAACAGCTTGATGCCGTTGTCCTCGAACGGGTTGTGTGACGCCGACAGCATCACGCCCACGTCGCAGCGCATGGAGCGGGTCAGGTTGGCTACGGCCGGCGTCGGCATGGGGCCGACCAGGATCACGTCCATGCCCATGGAGGTGAAGCCGGCGGTGAGCGCGGACTCCAGCATGTACCCCGACAGCCGCGTGTCCTTGCCGATGAGGACCCGGTTGCGGTGACGGCCACGGCGGAAATGGGCGCCGACGGCCAGCCCGACCTTCAATGCAACTTCCGCGGTCATGGGATCGCGGTTGGCGGTTCCACGGATCCCGTCCGTGCCAAAAAGTCGGCTGCTCATCAACGCCCCTGTGTTCTGCGACCCCGCAACGGCCCCAGTCTACACTCCGGCGCCACCGAACTCTAGGTTGCTCAGGCCGGTTGCCGCAGCGGATATAGCGCCCCAGACGTTCAAGGCCTGGACTGTGGCTTCCACGTCATGCACGCGGAGGATGTGCGCCCCCTGCGCTACGGCGGCAAGTCCGGCGGCGAGGGACCCCGGGAGCCGGTCGACGACGGCGGCGCCGTCGCTCAGCCGGGCGATGAAGCTTTTGCGCGACACCCCGATGAGGAGGGCGCAGCCGAGCTGGCGGTAAACGGCGAGATGCGACAGAACGCGGAGGTTGTGCTCCAGGGTCTTGCCGAAGCCGACGCCGGGATCGAGCGCCACCCGCTCGCGCGCAATGCCGGCGGCGAGGCAGGCCTCCAGCCGGGCCGCCAGCCAGGCGTGGATGTCGCGCGCGGCGTCCTCGTAGCGCGGATCGGCCTGCATCGTCCGCGGCTCGCCCTGCATGTGCATCAGGACGACCGCCACCCCCCGTTCCGCCACCAGCGGCAGCGACCGGGGATCGCCCGCAAGCGCGGTGATGTCGTTGACGATCAGCGCACCTGCGTCCAGCGCCGCGGCCATCACCTCCGGGCGGCGCGTGTCGATGGAAACCCGCACCCCCTCGGCCGCCAGAGCGGAAACGACGGGGATGACGCGGCGCAGTTCTTCTTCGACGGCCACCGGCTCGGCGCCCGGCCGCGTCGACTCGCCGCCGACATCGACGAAGGCCGCGCCGGCGCGCGCCATCTCCAGCCCGCGGGCGATCGCGTGGTCGGTTGCGAAGGCCTCGCCGCCGTCGGAGAAGCTGTCGGGAGTGACGTTGACCACGCCCATGACCCGCGGCCGATCGAGGCTGACGCCCGCGAAGCGCAGCGGCTCCGGGCTGGCGCAAGCCCCGCCAGACGATGGGGCGGGTTCCGCCGCCGGCATCGCCGTGCCGGCCGGCTCAGGCGCCGGCTTGCGGTTCGGCTTCCAGACCACCGGGCGCCGGGCGCTCCTTGGCGGTCTTGCCGGCGCTCGGCACCGACGACCTGCGCCCGGGTTCGCGGATCTCTTCGCCGGGTTCCGGCCGGATGATCGGCTCGCCGCGCAGCACCGCATCGACCTCATGGCCGCTCAACGTCTCGTACTCGAGCAGGGCCATCGCCAGCCGGTCCAGGTCGTCGCGGCGGGCGGCAAGGATCTCCCGCGCCGTGGCTTCGGCGTCGTCGATGAGCCGGCGCACCTCCTCGTCGATCAGCCGCGCCGTGGCGTCGGCCACGTTCTTCTGCTGCGTCACCGAGTGGCCGAGGAAGATCTCCTCCTGGTTGTCGGAGTAGCGCAGCGGCCCGAGCTTGTCGCTGAAGCCGAACTCGGTGACCATCCGCCGGGCCATGCCAGTCGCCTGGAGGATATCGTTGCCGGCGCCGGTGGTGACGTTGTCGAGGCCGAAGACGATCTCCTCGGCGACCCGGCCGCCGAACAGCACGGCCAGGCGAGACTCGAGCTCGACGCGCGAGTAGCTGTGGCGGTCGCGCTCGGGCAGCGACATGGTGACGCCGAGCGCCCGGCCGCGCGGGATGATGGTGACCTTGTGCAAGGGATCGTGGCGGGGAACCGCGAGCCCGACCAGCGCATGCCCGGCCTCGTGATACGCCGTCAGCCGCTTCTCGTCGTCGGTCATGACCATGGAACGGCGCTCGACGCCCATGAGTACCTTGTCCTTGGCCGCCTCGAAGTCGAACATCGTCACCAGCCGCTTGCCGGCCCTCGCTGCCAGCAAAGCCGCCTCGTTCACCAGGTTGGCCAGATCGGCGCCGGAGAACCCCGGCGTGCCGCGGGCGATCACCCGCGGCTCCACGTCCGGAGCGACCTGCACCTTGCGCATGTGCACCTTCAGGATCTGCTCGCGGCCGACGATGTCCGGGTTCGGCACCACCACCTGCCGGTCGAACCGGCCTGGGCGCAGCAGCGCCGGGTCGAGCACGTCCGGGCGGTTGGTGGCGGCGATCAGGATGACGCCGTCGTTGGACTCGAACCCGTCCATCTCGACGAGCAGCTGGTTCAGGGTCTGCTCGCGCTCGTCGTTGCCGCCGCCGAGACCGGCGCCGCGATGCCGGCCGACGGCGTCGATCTCGTCTATGAAGATGATGCAGGGCGCGTTCTTCTTGCCCTGCTCGAACATGTCGCGCACCCGCGACGCACCGACGCCCACGAACATCTCAACGAAGTCCGAGCCGGAAATGGTGAAGAACGGCACGTTGGCCTCGCCGGCGATGGCGCGGGCCAGCAGCGTTTTGCCGGTGCCGGGCGGGCCGACGAGCAGGCAGCCCTTCGGGATCTTGCCGCCGAGGCGCTGGAACTTCTGCGGGTCCTTGAGGAACTCGACGACCTCCTCGAGTTCCTGCTTGGCCTCCTCGATGCCGGCGACGTCGGAGAAGGTGACGCGGCCGGTCTTTTCGGTCAGCAGCCGCGCCCGCGACTTGCCGAAGCCCATGGCCTTGCCGCCGCCCGACTGCATCTGCCGCATGAAGAAGATCCAGACGCCGATCAGGAGCAGCATCGGGAACCAGGAGATGAGCACGCTCCAAAGCGTCGGCGCGCCATCTTCGGCCGGCTGGGCGTTGATGCGCACGCCCTTGTCCTGCAGGGTCGCGATCAGCTCCGGGTCCTCGGGAGCGAATGTCGCCAGCGGCCGGCCATCGCGGTACAGGCCGGTGATCTGCCGCCCCTTGATCGTGACCTCTCGAACCTCGCCGCTCTCGACCTGCTGCATGAACTCCGAGTAGGCCAGTTGTTGCCGCGTCTGCTGCGGCGCCGCCCCCTGGAACAGGTTGAACAGCGCGAAGACGAGAAGCGCTACGATGACCCACAGCGCCAGATTTCGACTCATGTTCACTTGACGAACCCGTGTCGCTTGCGGTTGTCGGGGATGCGTCGGCGTTCGTCGGCGCAGCCGAGAGTGCCGGTGGAGGATGGGCGAGAGCGGCCCGGCCTCAACCGGTTAGATAATGGTAACTCAAGTTCAAGCAAGGCAATAGCCGACCCCGGAAAGGTTCCTCAGCGGCCGGAAGCGGACCGCCGCCAGCCCTTTCGCCGCCGCCTCCCGATAGAGGCCGAGGGCGGGCACGGCCAGCAGCCCTTGCTCGTCGCAAAGCGCCGGCAGGCTCAGGGCCGGGCCGCGTTCAACCGCACGGCGCACGCCCGGGTTCAGGCGCAGCGCCTCGCGCCAGCCGGCTTCGCCCAGAGCCTCCAGCCGCAGGCCCGGCCAAGACCCGGCGCTCGAGGCTGCGCGGACGATGAAGCGGCCGTCCCACTCGACCTCCATCCCCGGGACGAGCGGCAGGGGAGCGGGAAGGCCGCGGCACTCGCGGACAACGACGATGCGCGGTGCGCCGCCGCCGGCCGCTTCGGCGCCGAGACCGGTGCGCCAGATGCAGCGGCCGAGCGTTATGGTCGCCGGTGCCTGCGCCGAAAGGTACCGGCGCAGCCGGGCAAGCGCACGGCCGGCCGGGGGAAACGCGGTGCCGCCGACGGTCGCCGCCACCCGGCCGAGCGCCGCCTCGACGGTCGTCTCGTCCGCGGCGCCGACCATGGCGCTGTCGAGCCGGACGAAGCCCAGCGGGTGAAGCCGGCAGTGCCCGGCAAGCAGCGCCGCCACCGCCTCGTCGCGGCGCTGGCGCGAGCCACGGTAGCCGGCCGCCGCCTCCGCCAGCGCTTCGAGCGCCGGGCCGTCGTCACCCAGCGCCGCGCGGACCCGCGTGCGCGCGAAAGCCGGGTCGGCGTTGGACGGATCCTCGGTCCACGCCTGGCCGCGGCTGGCGAGCCACGCGCGGAGCCGGCGCTTCGGGACCTGCAGCAGCGGCCGCAGGATCCTGACGCCGCCGGTCTCGACCAGCGGGCTCATGCCCGCAAGGCCGGAAGGACCGCTGCCCGCGGCCCGGCGAAGCAGCGTCGTCTCGGCCTGATCCTCGAGCTGGTGGGCGACGAGGAGATGCAGGAGGCCCCGCTCGCGGCAGGCGTCGGCGAGCAGGCGGTAGCGCGCCCGCCTCGCCTCGGCGTGGATCGCCGAGGCCGGCTTGTCCCCGGTCCAGGCGAGGGTCTCGCTGGCGATGCCCAGGGCGCCGAGCCGGGACGCGGTCAACCGGGCCTCGTCCGCGGATCCCGGCCGCAGGCCGTGATCGACGATCAGGGCCATCACGCGGCCGCCGCGGCCGCGCGCCCAGGCGTCGGCAAGGAGGCACAGCGCCATACTGTCGGCGCCGCCGGAGACGGCCACGGCGACCGCCGGCTCGGCCTCAAAGGGGCCGAGCGCCGACATCGCCGCGGCGAACTCGTCGCCCAGAAGCGGCGGGACGTCCTCGCCCGGAGCCTCCGCGTTCAGGAGCAGCCGGCGCGCCGGCCTTCCTGCGCCGCCTTCTCCTTCACCGCCGCCGGCGCCTGCGGGAAGGCGCGCGAAAGCTCCTTGAAGGTGGCGCAGGCTTCCTTCTTCTTGCCCATGGACGTGAGCGACATGCCGAGCTTGAGCAGGGTGTCCGGCGCCTTCGGCCCGGTCTTGCTCGCCTGGTAGCCTTCGACGAAGACCTCCGCGGCCCGGGCGTAGTTGCCGCGCGCGTAGAACGTTTCGCCCAGCCAGTAGCGGGCGTTCTCCGCCAGCGGGTCCTGCGGGTGCCGGGCGAGGAAGGCCGAGAACGCGCCTTCGGCCTCGTCGTAGCGGCCCTGGCGGAGGAGATCGTAGGCCTGGGCGTACTGCTCGCGCGGCGTTCCCGCAGCGGGAGGAGCCGCTGCGCCGGCGGCTGGCGGAGCGCCGGCCTCCCCCGCCGGCATCGTGCCGAGCGGCCGGGGCTGGCGCTCTGGATAGACTTCGTTCGGCTCCGCGCTCGGCGCTACGCCGGGCGCCGGTGCGGCCTCGGGCGGAGGCGACGCCGTCGCCGGTCCCGGCGGCGGCATCAGCGGCGGCGATGCTCCCGGTGCTTGTCCCGGCGCCGCCGGAGCGCCCTGCGCCAGCCGGTATTCCATGTCCGCGGCGAGCTTGTCGACGCGGTCGCTCAGCCGGCTCACCTGGTAGCCGAGCTCCTCGACGCGGCCGGTGAGCGCGCGGAGGTCCTCCTCGTGCTGCGACTGGCGCACCTCCAGGCGCGCGGCAGCCGGGCCGCCGCCCCCGGCCGCCCGGCCCTCGAGCGCGCGAACCTGCTGCTCGAGCTGCTGGACGCGGTTCATCAGGGTGGTAACGTCGCGGCTCTGCGCCGTGGCCGGAGCGGAGGCGGCCAGGACGATCCCGGCCGCCAGAACTCCGGACGCCAGCGCGCCGCGCGTGCGGGCGCTGCTCACGTTGCCCTCGCTGGACGCCGTCAGCTTCCGGCCTCGCTGCCGACGATGACAGTGACCGCGCGCCGGTTCTGCGCCCAGGCCGACTCGTTGGAGCCCACCACCGCCGGCCGCTCCTCGCCATAGGACACGGTGCGAATGCGGTCCGGCGAGACGCCGAGGGCGATCAGGTAGTCGCGCACCGAGTTCGCCCGCCGGTCGCCGAGCGCCAGGTTGTGCTCGCGGGTGCCGCGTTCGTCGGCGTGACCCTCGACGACGATGGCGAGTGCCGATTGCTGGTTCAGAAAGATCGCCTGCTGGTCCAGGATCGTCCGCGCCTCGGGCGAGAGGTCGTGCTGGTCCAGGCCGAAGAAGACGCGGTCGCCGATCTCGACCAGCTTCTGCTCTGCAACGACGGGCGACAGCTCGCCTTCGACGATGTCGCCGCCCATTCCGGTACCGGACACGTCGCTTCCCGAACCGGCGCCGCCCATGGTGCCGGTATCGGTGGACTCCTCGGACGGCGTCGAGCAGGCGGCGGTCAGCGCCAGCATGGCCGCGACCGCGATCATCCGCATATGCAACATCTGCTTCCTCCTAGGATGAGAATATCGAGCGTCGCCGCAACCAGATCGCCGGGCCGTTGGCACGGCCGCAGGAAGAGTGCAGAAAATGCAATCCGGTGTCTCCCACGCGCGGAACGGTATTCTTGGGCCTTCACGGATGCAAGGGCGACCACGCCGGATCGGATGCATCCAGCGGAGTGACGATCTCGCGTTCGTTGTAGCCGGTCAAGTCTATGGAATAGAGGCGCGATCGGCCGCCTGAGCCATCGCTCGCCGCCGGATCCTTCCGGAAGTACATCAGCACGCGGCCGTTCGGCGCCCAGGTCGGGCCCTCGACGTGGAAGTTCTCGACCAGGATTCGCTCGCCCGAGCCGTCGGGGCGCATCACCCCGATCGAGAAGCGGCCGCCGTTGATCCGGGTGAAGGCGATCAGATCTCCGCGCGGCGACCACACCGGGGTGAAATACCGCCCCTGGCCGTGGCTGATCCGCCGGACGTTGGTGCCGTCCGCATCCATGACGTAGAGCTGCTGCGTGCCGCCGCGGTCGGAGTTGAAGACGATCTGCTTGCTGTCCGGCGAATAGCTGGGCGAGGTGTCGATGGCCGAGCTGTTGGTCAGCCGCTTGGTCAGGCGGGTGCGCAGGTCGATGGTGTAGATCTCGGAGTTGCCGTCCTTCGCCATGCTCATGACCAGCTTCTCGCCCTCCGGCGAAAAGCGCGGGGCGAACGTCATCCCCGGAAAGTCGCCGACGCGCTCTTCCCGTTGGGTGTCGATGTTGCGGATGTAGACCGAGGGCGCGCCGCCCGAATAGGACAGGTAGGCGATCTCCTGCAGGGTCGGCGAGAACCGCGGCGTCAGCACCAGGGCGCTGCCGTCGCTGATGAAGCGGTGGTTGGCGCCGTCCTGGTCCATGATCGCCAGGCGCTTGACCCGGCGGGCCAGCGGCCCCGACTCGGCGACGTAGACGATGCGGGTGTCGAAGTAGCCGTCCTCGCCGGTGATCCGCTTGTAGACGGCGTCGGCGATGATGTGGGCGATCCGCCGCCAGTTCTCCGGAGCGGTGAAGTAGGCGAGGCCCGCCATCTGCCGCTCTGAGACCACGTCCCACAGCCGGAACTCGACCCGCAGCCGGCCGTCGTCGAGCACCTTGGTCCGCCCGTAGAGCAGCGCCTGGGCGTTGATGATCCGCCAGTCGCCGAAGCGGGGCTGCGCGTCCATCGACGGCTGCGCCTGGATGAACACCTTGGGGTCGATCGGGCTGAACAGCCCGGAGCGCTCTAGGTCGGCCGAGATCACCTTGGCGATGTTCCGGCCGACGTCGTCGGCGCCGGCGCCCTCGCCCTGGAAATTGACGATGGCGATCGGCAGCGGCTCGACGACGCCGCGGGTGATGTCGATGCGCAGCTCCGCCGCCGCCGGCCTCGCCGCCATCGCCAGGATCAGCGAGACGAATAGCGCCAGGGCGGCCAGCGCGGCGAGGCGGGGCCAGCTCGTCACCCTCATCATGAGCCGAACATCTCCTTGGGGTCGAAGACCAGTGTCATGCGTTTCCACCTCTCGTACTTCTCGCGCGGCAATTTGAACGGATGGCAGCGCGGGTTCAACACCGCGCGCAGGGCGCTCTCGGCCGCCACACGGTAGGACGGGCTGGCCTGCATCCGCGCCTGCTCCTCGATCACCGCGCCGCGCGGTGTCCCGTCGACGTTCATATCGACGACGATGCTGACCCGCATGTCGGGGGCGTCGCGGGCGCCCGCCGGCAGGTTCCAGCACGGCTCGATCTGCCGGCGCACCATGTCGATCTCGCTCATCGTCACCGGCAGGCTGGCGTCGTAGTTCGTGCTCACGGCGGTGGACGTCGCGGTTCCGCTCGCGGTCGCGGTTTCACCCTTCTTCGGCTCGCCCGCCGGCGCCTTCTGCTTCGCCGTCTCCACCGAGCGCAGGACGGAGGCGAAGTCCATCTCCGCCTCTTCCGCTTTCGGCGCCGGGCGCTCGGGCTGTGCCGGCTTGGGCTCCGCCTTGGGTTCCGGCTTGCGCTCCGCCTTGGGCTCGGGCTTGGCCGCCGGTTTCTCCGGCTCAGGTGCCGGCGCCTTCTCCTTGGGCTTGAAGCTCGCCACCTCGGCCGGCGCCGGCTCGGGCTTCGGCGCCGGTTCCGGCTCGGCCTTCGGCGGCGGCGGCGCCTTCACCACCCGTTTCTCCGGTTCGGGCTTCGCCGCCGGCGGCGGTGGTGTCGCCGGCGCCGGGCGCTCCTTCTCCGCCGGCTCCGGCGTGCGCGCCTGCTCCTTCGGCTTCGGCGTCTCGTCGGGCTCCGGCTTCTTCTGCTGGCGCGCGGGCGGGACGTTGCTCTTCTCGGCGACATCGACCAGCTCGACGCTGAGCGCCGTCTCGCTGAACAGCGTCTCATGGCGCGCCGCCGGCAGGCCGAAGTACGCGAGCAGCAGGACCGCCGTGTGGAACGCGAACGAAAACAGGACTGCGCGGCGCATCATCCTCAGCGGGTCTTAGCCTTGCCGCCGCGGGCCGCGTTGGACTGCGTGCCTTCGCGGGGCGCCGACGCCAGCAGGGCGATCTTGTTGAAGCCGGCGGCGTGGATCGCGCCCATCACAGCCATCACCCGGCCGTAGTCGATGGCCTGGTCGCCGCGGACGAAGATGCGGACGTCGGGGTTGTTGCCGGAGATCGCCTGGATCTTCGGCGCCAGCGCGTCGATCTCCACCGCCGTGTCCTGGACGAAGATCTGCCCGGCGCGGTCGACGCTGACCGACAGCGGCTCGTCCTGGCCAGAGATGGCCGGCGCCTGCGTCTCCGGCAGGTCGACGTTGACGCCGACGGTGAGCAGCGGCGCGGTGACCATGAAGATGACCAGCAGCACCAGCATCACGTCGACCATCGGGGTGACGTTGATGTCGGTCATCAACGAGGTCCGCGACCGGCCGAAGCCCTCGCGTCGCCGGTTTTTCAGGAACACCGCCATGCTTTACGTCCGCTCGTCGATCTGGCGCGAGAGGATCGCCAGGAACTCGCCGGCGAAGCCGTTGAGCCGGCCGGAGTAGCGGTCGAGGTCGCGCGACAGCTTGTTGTAGGCCAGCACCGCCGGGATCGCCGCGAGCAGGCCGAGCGCGGTCGCGAACAGCGCCTCGGCAATGCCCGGCGCCACGACGGCCAGGCTGGTGTTCTTGGTGAGGCCGATGGCCTCGAAGCTGTTCATGATGCCCCAGACCGTGCCGAACAGGCCGATGAACGGCGCGGTAGACCCCGTCGAGGCGAGGAAGGTCATGTACCGCTCGATGCGGTCCAACTCGCGGTTGGCGGTGACCTGCATCACCCGTTCGATGCGGTCCTGGACGCCCTCGCTGAAAGCGCGGTCGCCGTTGGTGCCGCGCCCGGTGCCCCGCCGCCATTCGCGCATGGCGGCGACGAACAGCGCCGACATCGGGTCCTGCGGCCGGCTGGCGATGCGGTCGTAAAGCTCGTCGATGGCCCCGCCCGACCAGAAGGCCTGCTCGAAATGGTCGGCTCGGCCGTTCAACCGGCGCAGGCTGACCACCTTCTCGAAGATGATCGCCCAGCACCAGACCGAGGCGGCGAGCAGCAGCAGGATCACCGACTTGACCACCCAGTCGGCGTTCCAGAACAGCGTCAGCATCGACAGGTCGTGCGGCGCGGCCGTGCCTGCCAGGCTGACCGCATCGATCACATTGCCTTCCATTCCTCGGCAGATCCTTCGGTTGTGCAGAGTTCCTCGAGTGCGCGGCGAACCTCATCCGGGATCCGCGCCGGCCGCCCCCGCGGCTCCATGCAGGCGAGCGTCGTGTCCACCCGGACCAGCGGCTTGCCCTCGCGCAGGATGACCTGGTGCCCGTCGATGGAGGCGCCGGCCACCTTCGTCACCCGTGTACGCACCTCCAGCGCATCGTCGAGCCGCGCCGGGAAGCGGAAATCGACCGTGCAACGGCGCAATGCGAACAGGACGTTATGGCGGTCGAGCAGCAGTCCGTGGCTGAAGCCTACCGAGCGCATCATCTCCGTCCGCGCCCGCTCCGCGAGCCGGAGATAGCTCGTGTGGTAGACGACGCCGCCGGCATCGGTGTCTTCATAATAGACGCGTGCGGCGAAGATGTGGACGCCGTTGCGGCAGCGCCCCGAGGGCGGCAGGCACGGCGGCTCAATCATCGTCCGCCTCGCTGAGAAGATCGAGCTGCCCCGGCATCGGGACCGGCGGCAGGCCGAGGCAGCGGTAGCCCTCCGGCGCCAGCGCCCGGCCGCGCGGCGTGCGCATGACGAAGCCGCGCTGCAGCAGGTACGGCTCGATGACGTCCTCGATGGTATCGCGCTGCTCGGAGAGCGCCGCGGCCAGCGTCTCGGCGCCGACCGGGCCGCCGCGGTAGGTCTCGGCGATGCAGCGGAGGTAGCGCCGGTCCATGGCGTCGAGCCCGTGGCCATCGACCTCGAGCCGGGTCAGGGCGGCGTCGGCTGCGCCCCGGTCGATGCCGTCCAGCCCGGCCACCGTGGCGAAGTCGCGCACCCGGCGCAGCAGGCGCACGGCGATCCGCGGCGTGCCCCGCGACCGCCTCGCGATCTCCAGCGCGCCGTCGGGGTCGAGCGGCATCGTCAGGATCCGGGCGGCGCGGCGCACGATCCGGACCAGGTCCTCGGTGCCGTAGAACTGGAAGTGAAGCGGGATGCCGAAGCGCTCGCGCAAGGGCTTGGTGATCAGGCCGGTTCGCGTCGTCGCGCCGACCAGGGTGAACGGCGGCAGGTCGATGCGGATCGAGCGCGCCGCAGGCCCCTCGCCGATCATCAGGTCCAGCTTCCGGTCTTCCATCGCCGGGTAAAGGATTTCCTCCACCGCCGCGGAAAGCCTATGGATTTCGTCGATGAAAAGAACGTCGCGCGGCTGCAGGTTGGTGAGGATGGCGGCGAGGTCGCCCGGCCTGGCGATGACCGGCCCGGAGGTGGCGCGAAAGCCGACGCCGAGCTCGCGGGCGATGATCTGCGCCAGCGTCGTCTTGCCGAGCCCGGGCGGGCCGTAGAGGAGCACGTGGTCCAGCGGCTCGCCCCGGCCGTCGGCGGCGGCGACGAAGACGCGGAGGTTGTCGCAGATCGCGCGCTGGCCGATGAAGGCGTCGAGGCTGGCGGGCCTGAGCCCGGCGTCGGCATCGTCGTCCTCGCCGGCGGCGGCGGCCAAGATCCGCTCGTCGGGAGCCTCCGCATTCGCCGGCGGCACGGTCACGCGGGCTGCTCCTTCGGCGCCAGCGAGGCCAGGCTCGCGCTGATCAGCTCTTCCAGGCTCGCCTCCTGGCCCAACGCCTGCACGGACGCACTCACCGCGTCCACCGCCTCGCTCGGCGCGAAGCCGAGATTGACCAGTGCCGAAACGGCCTCGCCCGTAGGCCCGGCGGCACCGTCGCCGCCGCCGGCTCGGCCGGCCGTCGCGCGCACCGGCACCGCGACCGCGGCGTCGCGGAGCTCGGCGATGATCCGGGTCGCCAGCTTGATGCCGACGCCGGGAGCGCGGGTGATCGTCGCCCGATCGCCCGAGGCAATGGCCCCGGCCAAAGCGTCCGCCGGAACGGCGGAGAGAACGGCCATGGCGCCCCGCGCGCCGACGCCCTGCACCGTGATCAGCCGGCGGAACCAGTCGCGCTCGTGCGCATCGGCGAAGCCGAAGAGAGAGATGGCGTCCTCGCGAACCTGGGTTTCGACCAGCAGGCTCGCGGCCTCGCCCGGCTGGAGCCGGTCCAGCGTCCGCTGCGAGCAGGCGACGAGGTAGCCGACGCCGCGGACGTCGATGACGGCGACGCCGTCGCCGAGGCTGTCGATGACGCCGGTGAGCTTCGCGATCATCGGGCCGCCTGGACCAGCCTCTGTGCCGTCTGCCGGTGATGAGCATGGCAGATGGCGACGGCCAGCGCATCGGCCGCGTCCTCGCTGGCGAGCTCGGCGCCGGGCAGCAGAATGCCGACCATCATCTTCACCTGCTCCTTGCCGGCATGGCCGGTGCCGACGACGGACTTCTTCACCAGGTTCGGCAAGTACTCGCTGACCACGAGCCCGGCGCGGGCGCTGACGAGCAACGCCGTGCCGCGCGCCTGGCCCAGCCTGAGCGTCGAGGTGGCGTTGCGGTTGACGAACGTCTCCTCGATCGCCGCCTCGCTGGCGCGGTAGCGGGCGATCACGTCCTCGATGCCCTCGGCCAGCCGGACCAGGCGGAGCGCCAGGGGCTCCTTAGCGTTCGTCCGCACGACGCCGTCGCCGACGTGGCGGAGCCGCCCGTCCTCCACCTCGATGACGCCCCACCCCGTGGCGCCGAGGCCGGGATCAAGGCCCAGAAGCCGCATCCACCGGTCCGTCAGCGCCGGCACGCCGAACCGGCGACGCTGCCCGCGCCCGGCGTTCAGGCACTCAGCCGCTCCATGACGTCGTCGGCGACGTCGAAGTTTGAGGCGACGCGCTGGACGTCGTCGTTGTCGTCGAGCACGTCCAGCAGCTTGAAGAGCGTCGCCGCCGTCTCCTCGTCCACCGGCACGTTCGCCAGCGGCTTCCAGTCCAGCACCGCCGCTGCCGAGGGCCCGAACCGCTGCTCCAGCGCATCTCGTACGGCCGACACCTCGTCCGGCGCGCAGGTGATCTCGTGGCCCTCCGCGGTGGCGGCGACGTCTTCGGCGCCGGCCTCGAGCGCTGCGTCGAACATCTCCTCGGCGCTGGCCACCTCGGCCGGGAACCGGACGACGCCGATGCGCCCGAACTGGAAGTTCACCGTCTCGCCGAAGGCGCCGCCATGCTTGCTGAAGGCGGCGCGAAGCTCGCTCGCCGTGCGGTTGCGGTTATCGGTCAAGGCCTCGACGATCAGGGCGACGCCGCCGGGCCCGTACCCCTCGTAGCGCACCTCCTCGTATTGCGAGCCGCCGTCCTCGCCGGAGCCGCGCTTGATCGCCCGCTCCATCGTGTCCTTGGGCATGTTCGCGGCCTTCGCCGCGGTGATCGCCGTGCGCAGCCGGGCGTTGAACTCGGGGTCGGGCAGGCCCGTCCGCGCCGCGACCGTGAGTTCGCGGATCAGCTTCGTGAACGCCTTGGCGCGCTTCGCATCCTGCGCGCCCTTGCGATACATGATGTTCTTGAACTGGGAATGGCCTGCCATGGAGCCGTCGCCTGAGGGCGCGATGAGGTGGCGCTCGTCTTGCCTGTCTACCACATCTAGCCGCGCCGCAATAGGGCCTCACGGAACAAAAGGGAACGCGACGGGTTCAGGAGGCCAGCGGCCACTGCGGCACCAGGCTGCCGCCGACCCTTAAGGGTCCCACCTGCACCGCTTTTCCGCTCGCCGGGTCGGTCTCGACGTAGACCGCGCAGAGCGTCGCCGCGCCATTTGCCGGCTCCAGCCGGCCGGTCGGCATCTTGGCGACGAAGCGGGCGATGGCGTTCTCCTTCTGCATGCCGATCACCGAATCGTAGTCGCCGCACATGCCGACGTCGGTCATGTACGCCGTCCCGCCGGGGAGGATCCGGGCGTCGGCCGTCGGCACGTGGCTGTGGGTGCCGACGACGAGGGAGACCCGGCCGTCGAGCACGTGACCCAGCGCCATCTTCTCGCTGGTCGCCTCGGCGTGCACGTCGGCGATGATGCAATCGACGGACGAGCCCAGCCGCTGGTTCTGCAGCGCCCGTTCGGCGGCGGCGAACGGATCGTCGAGCGGGTCCATGAACAGCCGGCCCATGACCTGCAGCACCATCAGCCGCAAGCCTGAGGCGTTGGTATAGACCTGGGCGCCGATCCCGGGCGTGCCTTCCGGGTAGTTCAGCGGCCGCAGCAACCGGGTCTCGCCGGCGATGTAGGGGATGATCTCGCGCTGGTCCCAGACGTGGTTGCCGGTGGTGATGACGTCGACGCCGGCGTCGAAGAACTCCGCGCAGATGTCGCCGGTGATGCCGAAGCCGTGTGCGGCGTTCTCGCCGTTGACCACGACGAAGTCGAGGTCGAGCCGCCGGCGCAGTTCGGGAACGAGGTTGGTGACGACCTTCCGGCCCGCCTTGCCCACCACGTCGCCGCAGTAGAGGACCTTCACCGCCGCGCCCTCGTCAGCCCCTGCTCGCTCAGGAGCCAGTCGAGCGGTTGATCCAGCGGCCCGTGCGGCACGGCGCCGAAGCGCTGGGCCGCGTAGGCAATGCCGATGGCGACGACGGGCCCGGCGGCGCGCAACGCCTGGAGGGTCCGGTCGTAGTAACCGACCCCCTGCCCCAGCCGCCAGCCCTCGGCGTCGAAGGCGACCAGCGGGACGACGACCACGTCGGGCACGACCTCCGGCGCGGACGCCGGCGGCTGCCACGTTTCGTGCTCACCCGGCTCGACGTCGTCCAGCGGCGCCCAGCGGCGGAAGGCGAGCGGCGCGCCGCGGGCGACCACGATCGGCAGGGCGCAGACGCAGCCGCGCTCGTGCAGCCGCGCCAGCAGCGGCCGATCGTCGATCTCGGTCGCGATCGGCCAATAGCCGGCAACCACCGACCCCGGCCGGATGCCGATCTCGTCGATGCGGGGAAGCAGATGGCCTGCGGCCGCGGCCGCGGCGATGGGGCCTTCCTTCTGGTCGCCGACGAGGCGCATCTTGCGCGCCCGGACGCGCAACGCCTGCTTTTCCTCGTCGAGGGTCGCCATCATCAACGGGCTCGCTTGTCGGGAATAGGGAGCGGTCGCTGGGAGGAGAATGGCGGAGCCGCGAAAGCCGTCGGTCGTGCGATCCTCTCCGGCCTGCGACTGCAGGTGGGCGCCGTATCCCGAACCCGCGGGTCCGGAAGGCACAGCTCCCATGTGGATCACTGTTGGCCCGAGGGATATTGAAAACCTAACGAACCCCGCAGCGCCCGCCACACGTCAATTTAGGCCGACTTCAGCCGTTCGGCAATCTCCTCGATCCGCTGGGCGAGGCCGTTGATCATCTCCGCCAGCTCCGCCTCGGTGAGGCCGCTGGCGGTCACGACGGCGCTGTCGGATGCGCCCTCCGCCAGTCCGCTCCGGGTCAGCTGGTCCAGCTTGTTGCGCGCCTCCACCAGCTCGTCGGCGACGAGCAGCCCGGCCAGCAGCAGCAGCCTGGACTCCCCCACCTGGCCCACGGTCTCGGCCAGCGCCGTGACCCGGCTGTTGAGCACGTCGGCAAGGTAGGCGACGTGCCCTTCCTGGCCGTCGTCGCAGGCGATGTCGTAGGGCCGGCCGTTGAGGGAAACCGAAACCAGGCCCATGGCTAGCCGCCGAGGACCACGCGCAGCCGCGCGATCGCTGCATCCAGGCCCTGGGCGAGCGTCTCGTTGGTCCGCTGCAGGGCGACGTTGTCGCCCTTGATCCGCTCGGCCCTGCGGCTGTGGAACGTGCTCCGCTGGAGGGCCGCCGCTTCCAGCTCCACGCAGGCGTTGGCGAGCCTCGTGATCGCCTGTTCCAGGTCCATCGCTTTCCCCGCGCCGCCGGTGCCCGTTTGCGCCCGGCGCAAACGTGACGTCCCGGGTCAAGCATAGGCGCCGCTTCCGCGCGGCGTCAAACGCCACGTCGACGCCCGGGGCACGGCGGAAAAAGCCGTTGACGGCGCCAACCATTCGGGAGATGGTGCCGGCCATATAACACCGGGCGAATAAGACTTTACGGCGCTCTGGGAGCATCGCGCTCCCGCTCGGCTGGCAGCGACCAAACAACAACCATCAGGCGCTCCAGACTCACACGAAAATCCTAAGGAGGTTAGGAATGGCGGTTCGGGTTGGGATTAACGGGTTCGGCCGTATCGGCCGGCTGGCGATGCGGGCGGCGATGGAGGCACGGCGCAACGACGTCGAGTTCGTCGCGGTGAACGACCTCGGCGCGGTCGATGTCAACGCCCACCTGCTCAAGTATGACTCGGTGCATGGCACCTATCCGGGCGAGGTGAAGTCGGACGCCGACAGCATCACCGTCGACGGCAAGAAGATCAAGGTTCTGCAAGAACGCGATCCCACCAAGCTGCCCTGGGGCGACCTCGGCGTCGACGTGGTCTTCGAGTGCACCGGCATCTTCAGCGACCGCGACAAGGCCGCCGTCCACCTGAACAGCGGCGCCCCGCGCGTCCTGGTTTCCGCGCCGTCGAAGGGCGCCGACGCCACCGTCGTCTACGGCGTCAACCACAAGGTGCTCAGCAAGGAGCAGAAGGTCGTCTCCAACGCCTCCTGCACCACCAACTGCCTCGCCCCGCCGGTCTACGTGATCGACAAGCTGGTCGGCCTCGAGAGCGGCTACATGACGACCATCCACGCCTACACCGGCGACCAGCGGATCGTCGATACCCTGCACAAGGACCTGCGCCGGGCGCGTGCCGCGGCGCTGTCGATGATCCCGACGACCACCGGCGCCGCCCGCGCCGTCGGCCTCGTCCTGCCGCACCTCGCCGGCAAGCTCGACGGCTCGGCGATCCGGGTACCGACGCCGAACGTTTCGGTCGTCGACCTCGTCTTCATCGCAAAGAAGTCCACGACGGTCGCCGAGATCAACGACGCCATCCAGGAAGCCGCCGACGGCGAGCTCAAGGGCGTCATGGCCTGCAACAAGGCTCCGCTGGTCTCCATCGACTTCAACCACGATCCGCACAGCTCGATCTTCGACGCCAGCCAGACGCAGGTCGTCGACGGCAAGCTCGTGCGCATCGTCGCCTGGTACGACAACGAGTGGGGCTTCTCCAACCGGATGTCGGACACCGCCAACGCCTGGGTCGCGGCGTAACCGCCTCGCACCTGCGCTCGACGGCTTGGGGGCGGGACCTGCGGGTCCCGCCCCTTTCCGTTCAGGCCATGCCGGCCGATCAACCCCAGCCCGCCATCGTCGTCTACGGCCTCGCCGACGCCCGCGCCGCGGCCACCGCCGCCGCGGCCGTGGACGTGGCAGTCACCCTGCGCGTCCCTGCCGCCGTCGCCGCCGGCCTCGGCGCCGACGTCATCGGCAGCCTCTTCGCTCGCCTGCGCGCCGAGGTCCCCGAAGCCAGGATCACCGCCGCGGTCGACTGCGCCGACGCCCCGGGCCTAGCCCTCGCCCTGCTGCGGCGGGGGATCGACCGGGTGCGCCTCGACGCCTGCGAGGAGGCGCGCCGGCGCACCGCCGACATCGCCGCCCGGAGCGGCGCGGCGCTGGACGACGCCGAGCCGGACATGCCCGGCCAAGAGCTCGATCTTCTCGATGTCGATGATCCCGCGTCGGCCTGCGAAACGTGGCTCCAGGGGTTCAAAACCAGCCACGTAAAGCCCAATTGCCAATAATGAGCCGCTCGTGTATTCCAGCGCCTCAAGGTGTTTCACAGATCTGGGAGAGTGTGACATGATCGTTACGCCGCAGGTCAAGAAGATCCTGGCGAATTACGAGAGCGATACACCGGGAACCAAGGCAAACCTGGCTCGTATCCTCTGCACCGGCCACCTGGGCGGGACCGGGAAGATGGTCATTCTTCCGGTCGACCAGGGTTTCGAGCATGGGCCGCTGCGCAGCTTCGGGCCGAACCCGCCGGCCTACGACCCGGCCTACCACATCCAATTGGCGATCGACGCGGGCCTCAACGCCTACGCCACGCCGCTCGGGATGGTGGAGGCCGTTGCCGACGAGTATGCCGGGCAGATCCCGCTGATCCTCAAGGTCAACAGCGCCAACACCCTCTACCGCAGCAAGGAGGCGCCGACCCAGGCGATCACCGCCAGCGTCGACGACGCCATCCGGCTCGGCTGCTCGGCCATCGGCTTCACCATCTACCCGGGCTCCGACGAGGCCTTCAACATGATGGAGGACATCCGCGAGATGGGGTCGGAAGCCAAGGCCAAGGGGCTCGCCGTCGTCGTCTGGTCCTATCCCCGCGGCGGGACGATCTCCAAGGACGGCGAGCTGGCGATGGACATCTCCGCCTACGCCGCGCACATGGCGGCGCTGCTCGGCGCCCACATCATCAAGGTGAAGCTGCCGACGGACTTCATCGAGCAACCGGAGGCGAAGAAGGTCTACGAGGCCACCAAGGTGGACATCTCCACCCAGGCGGCCCGGGTGAAGCACGTCATGCAGGCGGCGTTCAACGGCCGGCGCATCGTCGTGTTCTCGGGAGGGGCGATGAAGGGCAGCGACGCCGTCTACCAGGACGCGCGCGACATCCGCGACGGCGGCGGCAATGGCCAGATCATCGGCCGCAACACCTTCCAGCGGCCGAGGCAGGAGGCGCTCGACATGCTCGGGCGGATCATCAACATCTTCCTCGGCAAGGAAGAGGCCGCCGCCAAGGCAGCGGAGTGAGCGATCCGCAGCCAGCCTGCCAGCTCTACCTGATCACGCCGCCGCGTTTCGACGCGGCGGCGTTTTCGCGCGACCTCGCCGCCGCCCTCGACGCCGGCCCCGTCGCCGCGGTGCAGCTCCGGCTGAAGGACGCCGACGACGCCGTCCGCCGGACCTGCGACCGCCTCCGCGGCGTCGTCCAGGGCCGCGACGTCGCCTTCATCCTCAACGACCGGCCCGACCTCGCCGCCGAGCTCGGCTGCGACGGCGTCCACGTCGGCCAGGAGGACGCGAGCTACCGGGACGCCCGCCGGGCGATGGGCGAGGACGGGATCGTCGGCGTCACCTGCCACGACTCCCGCCACCTCGCCATGGAGGCGGCGGACGCCGGCGCCGATTACGTCGCCTTCGGTGCCTTCTTTCCCACCGCGACCAAGGAGCCGAAGGCCCGCGCCGAGCCGGAGGTCCTGTCGTGGTGGAGCGAGCTGATGACGGTGCCCTGCGTCGCCATCGGCGGCATCACGCTGGAAAATGCGCCGCCGCTGCTCGAGGCCGGCGCCGACTTCCTCGCCGTCTGCGCCGGCGTCTGGGAGCACCCCGACGGTCCCGCCGCGGCGGTCGCGGCGTTCACCCGGCTGTTCGAGGAGCCGGGTCAGGGCTGAGAGGCCGGCGGTGGCACAATGTGCCTCGACCCCATGCCCTGCCTACACCTTCTTTGGGTTAGCCGTTGCGGCATCGACGACAAGCGATGCTGGTGGCGCCTCGTGCTGCTGCACCCGCTGTATACCGACGCCGCTGAGCAATACGGCGGCGCCCGGAGCCGCACTATCCTGAGCAACTGAGAAGTTACCACCGACAAGGGAGAAGTTTACCATGAGGACCCACGACCCTTCGTGTATGCCGGCTGACTTGATTATCAGCTCAACAAGCTCCTTATGGCTTACAATATACTGGTTTATGTCAGGCATTAGCCCCTCATTTCAGCAGGTATAGGGCCAGGGTAGGCTATTACTGCATCACCGCTTGCCCTCCAACATTCGTAACCATCGTAACCACCTGTTGGGGCGCACGAAGGAAGCAGCCGGTCAGTTCATGCGGCAGCCCGACATTGCCGGAAGCAGCTATTGTTAACGTTCTTGGCGCGCCCCCTACTTTCGTGAAAGTGAATTGGAATGTAGCCGCAACCCCGACTTTCTCACCAACGCAATAAGCAAGGCTACTAGTAATGAAGTGATTTAGGCTGACGCCTTCCCTTTCAGCCATGCGCGCCGCCTTCCGGTGTAAGCTCTTTGGCATCCGGAGGAGAAGCTTGCCGCTGTATTCATCGCACTCGGAAGGAGGAGGGACGCTCTGGCCGTTGGCCAACGCGCTTGCGATCCAGCTCTCGGCTATTTCCTCAAGGCTGTCCAGTGCCTCGGCGGGTGTGTCGCCTGTCGAGATGCAGCCGGGGAACTCGAGGATCTCTCCCCTATAGGTGCCGTCTTCTTCGGGAACCAGCACCCGCGCGTAGGGACGCTTCATGTAGTCGGCGATGTCACCTTGATGTTTTTGCATTTTATTTGTTCCCTTCCAACCGTTGCTCCCAAGCAAGCAGGTCCTCTTCGAGCTGATCTAATATGCTGTTCTTCGTCCCGCGCGGCATGTCCCGTCCCTTGTGGTCAGGTATCGACAGCGGCCTTAGTTCAGGGAACGGCTCGCTCTCCCACATCGGGTGCTTCCCGCGCTGTGTCCTCGCACGGCCCAACCTCTGCGCGAGGGACTGCAGGTCCCGTGCCTTCGGCTGCGCTCGCCGCAGAGCATGAAGGTCGTCCCGCAGCTTCCGAAGTTTGTTACTATCCATGATATCACATGCGGTACTGGAGACAAGCTGCAAGGCGCCGTTCCTGCAGTCTACGGGCTAACGGCAGCGCGTTCCAGAATTGGTGGCGCCACACTACGTTGAGCCACTATACCTTGTGCAGAATGCACATCACACCGCCCAATGCACATCACCGCCCTAGGCAGCGTTCGCGCTGCCGGCCGGCACCCAGCCTGTAGCGCGGGGAGATGGGAAACACATGGCGCCGTCATCGTCCGCCCGAGCACGATGCACACCAAGAGGCCGCGGTCGTGAGTGGAGGCGCAGAACCGCCGCCGGAGCTTTCGTTGCGGGCGGCGGGTGGACCTGCTAGCTTCGCGGCCCCTTCCACCTGCATCCCCAGCACGCACGGACACCCATGAAAATCAGCGGGAACGCCATCCGCCCCGGCATGGTCATCGAGCACCAGGGCCGGCTGTGGCGGGCGGTCAAGATCCAACACACCCAGCCCGGCAAGGGTGGCGCCTACCTCCAGGTCGAACTGCGCGGCCTGCGCGACGGCACCAAGCTGAACGAGCGGTTCCGCTCGGCCGAGACGGTCGAGCGCGTCCGCCTCGACCAGCGGCCGTTCCAGTACCTTTTCGCCGAGGGCTCGACCTACACCTTCATGGACACGGAGACCTTCGACCAGATCACGCTGACGGCCGAGGATATCGGCGAGGACCGGGTCGGCTTCCTGCAGGAGAACATGAACGTCACCATCGAACTGCACGACGAGCAGCCGATCGGTGTGCAGCTGCCGGACTCCGTCGTGCTTGAGGTGGTCGAGGCGGACGCGGTGGTCCGCGGCCAGACCGCCGCCTCCTCCTACAAGCCGGCGCTGCTCGGCAACGGCATGCGGGTGATGGTGCCGCCGCACATCGAGGTCGGCACCCGCATCGTCGTCAACACCGCCGACGGCACCTACGTCGAACGCGCCAAAGACTGAGCGGGACGGATCCGCAACCCATGGCCTTCCGCTCGCCGCTCCTGAACGTGATGACCGCCGCGGCGCAGAAGGCGGCGCGCGGGCTGGTGCGCGACCTCGGCGAGCTCGAGCATCTCCAGGTGTCGAAGAAAGGCCCGGCCGACTACGTCAGCAAGGCCGACCACCGCGCCGAAGGGATCCTCCGCGCCGAGCTCACCAAGGCGCGGCCGACCTACGGCCTGCTCATGGAGGAAAGCGGCGCCGTCGCCGGGAGCGATACGTCCAACCGCTGGGTCGTCGATCCCCTGGACGGGACGACCAACTTCCTCCACGGCATCCCCCACTTCTCCATCTCGATCGCGCTCGAGCGCGACGGCGAGCCGTTCGCGGGCGTCGTCTACTCGCCGGTCCACGACGAGATGTACGTCGCCGAGAAGGGCCTCGGCGCCTTCCTCAACGGCCGCAGGCTCAGGGTCTCAGCGCGCAGGAGCATCGACGAGGCGCTGTTCGCCACCGGCATCCCCTTTCGCGGCATCCCCGACCACGAGCTCTTCCTCCGCCAGCTTGAGGCGGTGATGAAGGTCAGCGCCGGGGTCCGCCGCTACGGCTCCGCCGCCCTCGACCTCGCGTATGTCGCCGCCGGCCGCTACGACGGCTACTGGGAGAACGGGCTCAGCCCGTGGGACGTCGCCGCCGGCATCGTCCTGGTGCGCGAAGCCGGCGGCTTCGTCACCGACCTGGCGGGCGGGCGGCGCATGCTCCACGGCGGCGGCATCCTCGCCGCCAACAGCTCCATCCACCCCGAGCTTCAGCGGATCGTCGTTGCCGCCGCCAAGGCCGAAGCCGCGGCCACGCCCAAGGAAGCGCATGATCCCGCCGCCCCTCCGGGCTAGACAACCGCAGCGTGCTGTACCTACGTAGGTACATTTTATAGTTGCAGCTCCAGCGGGGGGCTGCTACCCTGCGCCGGACTACTGCGCCGCCTTCGGCGCCGTTCGGGCGGGTGTGGATCGGCTATGGCCGTATGGGGGATCTTTCGCCGACCGGGTCTGCGGTCGCTGGCGCTCTGCGCCATGGTCGCCGCCGCGGCACTGGCCCATGCCTCGTCGAGCCTCGCCCAGGGCGCCGAAACCGCCGGCGTGGCCGGCGCCGGCATCGCCGGCCCCAGCGTCGTCGTCGACCTCTCCGCCATCGACGAGGCCGTCGCCCTGCGCCGGCTGGCGCCGCCGGCGGACGCGCCCTCGCCTTTGCCGCCTGCAGTTTCGCCGCCAGGCGCGCCGGCCCAAGCGCCGGTTCCGGGTACGCCCGCCTTCTCCGCCCTCTTCCCGCCGCCGCCGCCGGTGGCGGCCGAGCCGATCCAGGCGCCCCGGCGAACGGCCCAAGCTCCGGTCGAGCGCATCTCGCCGGCCATCGCCGCCGCCGCCCTGCCGGTAGCGCGGCCGGTGGCGCGGCCGGGAGCGCCGGGTCGCAGCCGCTTCGCCGCGCCGACGCCGCGCCGTCCGGTCATCCAGGCCGCGGCGGCACGCGCGGTCTCGCCGGTACGCTACGCCGGCCGCCTTCCCGCGGTCGCGCCGGCCCCGGCGGCCCCGGCGTCAAAGCCCGTGCTCCGCCGGGAGACGGCGGCGCCGGACCGGCGGGTGCGCCTGCGCCTGCCCTACCCCGTCGCCGGCACGCACCTTTCGCCGTCGGCCCAGGCCCAGCTGGAAGCCCTGGTGGCCGAGGTCGGCGCCGACGACCGCGTCCGCCTTCGCCTCGCCGCCTACGCCAACGCCGGCGCCGGCTCCGCGGCCAAGGCCCGGCGCACCTCCATCGCCCGCGCCCTTGCCGTCCGCGGCTTCCTCATCGAGCGCGGGATCAAGGCCGGCCGCATCGACCTGCGCGCCCTCGGGCACATGGCCGGCACCGCCGAGGCCGACCGGGTTGACGTTGTGGTCGCCGACAAGTAATGCCTGAGGCCTCGACCGTGTCACCCGGCGCGAGGCCGCTTCATGACCCGACCGCGACGCTACCTGCTGCGCATGCTGCTGTTCGTCGTCGTGGTCGCCGCCGCCGCGGCGTTCCTGTACGAGCCGCTGAAGCGGGCCTTCCTCGCCAGCGCGCCGATTAACGGCCTGATCCTCGGCGTTCTTCTTCTCGGCATCGTCTACATCTTCCGCCAGGTGCTGAAGCTGTTCCCCGAGGTGAACTGGCTGGAGGCCTACCGCGGCGACCGCGAGGTGCTGTCGCAGACGGCCGAGCCCCGGCTGCTCTCCTCCATGGCCAGGATGCTGGGCGACCGCCGCGGCCGGCTGTCGCTCTCGACCATGACCATGCGCTCGCTGCTGGACGGCATCGCCTCGCGGCTGGACGAAGCCCGTGAACTGTCGCGCTACACCATCGGGCTTCTGATCTTCCTCGGCCTTCTGGGCACCTTCTGGGGCCTGCTGCAGACCATCGGCTCGGTCGGCAACGTCATCGGCGGGCTGTCGGTCGAGGGCGGCGACGTCACCTCGGTCTTCGCCAACCTGCAGCAGGGCCTTCAGGCGCCGCTGGCCGGCATGGGCACCGCCTTCTCGTCGTCGCTGTTCGGCCTCAGCGGCTCGCTGATCCTGGGCTTCCTGGACCTGCAGGCGGGACAGGCGCAGAACCGGTTCTACAACGAGCTCGAGGAGTGGCTGTCCGGGCAGACCAAGCTCACCAGCGGCACGCTCGGCCTGGAGGGCGACCACTCGGTCCCGTCGTACGTCCAGGCCCTGTTGGAGCAGACGGCGGAGAGCCTGGAGACGCTGCAGCGGACCATCGCCCGAGGCGAGGAGAACCGCAACGCCACCCAGGCGCACCTGCTCGACCTCGGCGAGAAGATCGGCGCGCTGACCGACCAGATGCGGACCGACCAGGGGATGATGCAGCGGATCGCCGAGACCCAGATCGAGCTCAAGCCGATCCTCGCCCGACTTGCCGAGACCATGGGCCGCCACGAGGCGTCCGGCCTCGACGAGGCGACCCGGGCGCACATCCGCAACCTCGACCGCTACGTCGCCCGGCTGATGGAGGACGTGAGCTCGGGCCGCGAGGAGATCCTCCAGCGGGTCCGCACCGACATCAAGCTGCTGGCTCGGACCATCGCCTCGGCAACGGAGGACACCAGCCGCTGAAAGACCAGCGCGCAATCGCTCTCCGGTTTACCGCCGTCATTGCGAGGAGGCGAAGCCGACGCGGCAATCCAGTGCCTCAGGACTGGATCGCCACGCCGCTGCGCGGCTCGCGATGACGATCGGTTTGGTCCCGCCGGTCAAGGCGCGATAACGGAGAAAACCGCCGAGCATGGCCCTCTCCACCAGGCGCGCCCGAAACGGGCCGGACATCTGGCCGGGGTTCGTCGACGCCCTGGCCAACATCCTGCTCGTCTTCATTTTCGTGCTCATGGTCTTCGTCCTGGCCCAGTTCTTCCTGAGCCAGACGCTGTCCGGGCGCGACGCGGCGCTGCGCCTGCTCCAGGGCCAGCTCAGCGAGCTGGCCGACGTCCTGGCCCTGGAGCGCAAGGCCAAGGACGAGCTGTCGGCCAGCGTCGCCCGCCTGAGCGAGGAGCTGACTGCCTCCATCGCCGCCCGCGAGGCGCTGGGCGCCCAGGTGCTGGCGTTGACCCGGCGCGCGGAGACCGCCGAGGCCGACCTGGCGGCCGGCCAGGAAGCGCAGCGGCAGGTGGCGAGGCTCGCCGCCGACATCGCCGCCCTCCAGGCGTTGAAGGAGGATCTGGAAAAGCAGGCGCAGAGCCTGGCTGCCCGCGCCGAGGAAAGCGGCCAGGCGCTCATCGCCGAGCGGGAGCTGTCGGAGAGCGCCCGCGCCCAGGTTGCGCTGCTCAACCAGCAGATGGCGGCGCTGCGCGAGCAGCTGGCCGGGTTGTCCGCAGCGCTGGCGGAGGCCGAGGCCAAGGACAAGGCGCAGCAGGTGGAGATCGCGGCGCTGGGCCAGCGGCTGAACGCGGCGCTGGCGAGCCGGGTGCAGGAGCTCGCCCGCTACCGCTCGGAGTTCTTCGGCCGGCTGCGCGAGGTCCTGGGCGAGCAGCCGGACATCCGCATCGTCGGCGACCGCTTCGTCTTCCAGTCGGAAGTGCTGTTCGAAACCGGCTCCGCCGACCTCGAGGCGGACGGGCAGGCCCAGCTCCGCCGCGTCGCCGACGTGCTGAAGGACGTGGCGGCGCGCATCCCGCCGGACATCGACTGGATCCTGCAGGTGGAGGGCCATTCCGACCGCATCCCCATCGCCACCCCGCTCTATCCGTCGAATTGGGAGCTGTCGTCGGCCCGGGCGATGTCGGTGGTCAGGCTGCTGATCGAGCAAGGGATCCCGGCGGCGCGCCTGTCGGCCGCGGGCTTCGGCGAGTTCCACCCCATCGACGCCGGCAACGACATGGCCGCCCTGCGGAGGAACCGTCGTATTGAAATCAAGCTGACCCAGCGTTAAGGCTTCCGCTCAACCCCCGCCGCGGGAGCCGCATGCCGACCCTGTTCCTGATCGTGTTCGTCGACCTCGTCGGCTTCGGCGTCATCATCCCCCTGCTTCCGTTCTACGGCGAACACTTCCAGGCGAGCCCGGCGACCATCGGGCTGCTGATGGCCACCTACTCGCTGACGCAGTTCATAAGCGCCCCGGTCCTCGGCCGGCTCAGCGACCGCATCGGCCGCAAACCGGTGCTCGGCGTCAGCCTGGCCGGCGCCGCCGGCTCCTACCTGCTGCTCGCCTTCGCCAGCGAGCTGTGGATGCTGTTCGCCGCCCGCGCCATCGGTGGGCTCATGGCCGGCAACATCTCCACCGCCTTCGCCTACGTCGCCGACGTCACCACGCCGGCCAACCGGGCCAAGGGCATGGGCATCATCGGCGCCGCCTTCGGCCTCGGCTTCATCTTCGGCCCGGCCATCGGCGGCGTCCTGGCGGGCCACGACCCCCTAAACGCCGACTTCCAGAGCCCGGCGCTGGCGGCGTTCGCCCTATCCGCCCTCGCCCTGGTGCTGTGCCTGACGGTGCTGAAGGAGTCGCTGACGCCGGAGGTGCGCGCCCGCCACGCCACAGGGGCGGCCGGTCGCTGGCGCTGGGTGCGGCAGGCGCTGGCGGATCCGGGCGTGCGGCTGATCCTGATCATGTCGTTCCTGGCGACCTTCGTCTTCGCCGGGATGGAAACGACCTTCGCCATGTGGTCGCGCCGGCAGTTCGGCTGGGGCCCGGAGCAGAACGGCTACCTGTTTGCCTTCGTCGGCGCCCTGACCGCGCTGATCCAGGGCGGCCTGGTCGGCCGGCTGGCCCGCGCCTACGGCGAACGCCGGCTGGTTGCCGCCGGGTCCGCTCTCCTGGCGCTGGGGATGCTGCTGATCGCATTCTCGACCTCGCTCTGGCTCCTGCTCGTCGCCATGACGGCGGTCGCCGCCGGCTTCAGCATGGTCACGCCGTCGCTGAACAGCCTGCTGTCGCTGCAGGTGGAGGCCGGCGCCCAGGGCGGGATGATGGGGCTCGCGCGCTCGGCCACGACCATGGCTCGCATCCTTGGGCCCGGCTTCGCCGGCGCCGTCTTCGGCCTGCTCGGCAAGGACTGGCCGTTCTACGCCGGCGCCGTGATCATGGTGGCGGTGATGCTGATGGCCGTCCGCCCGGTGCCGGCCGCCGCCGCAGAGGCAGAGCCCTGAGCCCGCCTACGCGTCGGGCTGCAGGCTCACCGCGGTGCCGGTCGCGGCGCTGAGCTCCTGCGCCAGCAAATCGTGGAGGGCGGCGTCGCTGCGGGTCGAGATCCAGCCGCGGCCCGGATGATGGGTGAAATGGGAGGCGCCGCTCGCGGGCGAGGACAGCCAGATCTGCCGGTTGGGCGCGTGCTTGTTGATGACGTACTGGCCGCCGTCCGCCAGCTCGATCGTGAGGATCCCGCCCTGGAGGTCGACGTCGAGGTCGTCGCCGAGCGTGTCCTCCACCGTCTCCAGGAGGGCCGCCAGCGTTCGGTCGGCGGCCGCGTGGAAGGCGCTCTCGTCGTCGCTGCCGCTGCTCATGCGTCCTCCGCCCCGGCGCGGTGGAACAAACGGCCCAGGCGGCCGGTGGCGAGGTTGCGCCGGCCCTCGCCCATGGCTTATATACGTCGCCTCAATGCGGAGCGGTGCGATGAAAAAAGAGATTCACCCGGATTACCACGACATCACCGTCGAGCTGACGGACGGGTCCACGTTCCAGACGCGCTCGACCTATGGCCAGCCGGGCGACGTGCTCAAGCTCGGCATCGACACCAAGACCCACCCGGCCTGGACCGGCGTCCACCGGTTGCTCGACACCGGCGGTCAGCTCGCGAAGTTCAACAAGCGCTTCAAGGACTTCGGCCTGAAGGGCTGAGGCCGAAGGCCTCTTTCGCTCCTCCCCCTCGGTTCATTCGCCCCCCTCCCTCGCGGAGGGGCGTGAGCGGTGGTCCGCTTGATACCCGACTGAAAAACAGGATCGGTCCCGTGGTCTGCCGCGCGGCGCGGGTTGCGCGTTCACGCGCGCCTGGGCGTGGGACGCGGGAAGCGGCGGCCAAAAAAAAGGCCGCCCCCGAGGGGGCGGCGCAAGTTTGGATAGGGAGGAGGTCAAAGGCGAACCGGAGATCGGGGCTGACCCCTACGTCCGGTTCGCCATGGACGCTCGCGGGACGTCCCCCTTATAGGGAAAAGGGCTGCACGCATCAAGAGATTTATTTGCTAACAAAAGTTACGTATGCGGGTTCTCATTCTATAGCTTTTATTTCTCATGGTGGTGCTTGCACCCCTGCGCGCCCTGAGGTTGCAGGATCTGGTGCGGGATGCACCCCGTCCGCCTGAAGCCCGGCGACCGCACCCTCGGCCCCGCGTCCCGCCGCCGCCTCGACCCTCGTCTTGACCCCTGCCGCGGCAGTGGCCTAGACCACCCGCTGACGAAAAAGCGAAAGCGGAGGAACGCATGAACGCGGCGGGACCGATCCCCGAGGCGATGACCTGCATCGAGATCACCTCGCCGGGGGGCCCGGAGGTCCTCCGCCCGGCCCGCCGTCCGGTGCCTGCGCCGGGTGCCGACGAGGTGCTGATCCGGGTCGCCGCCGCCGGGATCAACGGGCCCGACATCTACCAGCGCCAGGGGCTCTACCCCGCCCCGCCGGGCGCCAGCGACATCCCCGGCCTGGAAGTCGCCGGCACCGTCGTCGCCGCCGGTGAGCGCGCGGTCCGCTGGCGTGTCGGCGACCAGGTCTGCGCCCTGCTCGGCGGCGGCGGCTACGCCGAGTACTGCACCGCCCCGTCGCTCCAGTGCCTGCCCGTCCCGGCGGGACTGTCGCCAGCGGAGGCCGCGGCCCTGCCCGAAACCTTCTTCACCGTCTGGACCAACGTCTACGAGCGGGCGGGGCTGCACCCGGGCGAGGTCCTGCTGGTCCACGGCGGCGCCGGCGGCATCGGCACCACCGCCGTCCAGGTCGCCTCCCGCTTGGGCGCCCGGGTGTTCACCACCGAAGCCGGCCGGGAGAAGTGCGAGGCGCTGGTGCGCCTGGGTGCGGAGCGGGCCATCGACTACGAGACCGAGGATTTCGTCGCCGTGCTGAAGGAGGCGACCGGCGGCAAGGGCGCCGACGTCATCCTCGACATCGTCGGCGGCGACTACGTCGCTCGCAACATCGCCTGCCTCAACCGCGACGGCCGGCTGGTCAACATCGCCTTCCGCAAGGGCAGCAGGGTCGAGATCGACCTGATGCCGGTGATGCTCAAGCGGCTGACGCTGACCGGCTCGACGCTCCGCATCCAGCCGGTCGCCCGCAAGGCAGAGATCGCCGCGGCGCTGGAGAAGGCGGTTTGGCCGCGGATCGCGGCGGGCGAGATCAAGCCGGTCGTCCACGCCGTCCTGCCGCTGGAAGAGGCCGCCGAGGGCCACCGGATCATGGAGGCGGCCCGCCACATCGGTAAGATCGTGCTGGCGCCGAAGCCGCTTTGACGCTCGTGCCGCCGCCGCTATATGATTGGTTCAAGCATACATTTCGCCGACCGCCGCTCCGTGGCCGCTCGCGCGCCGCGGCCCGGCCGGGTTGGCCCAGGACAGCCCAAGGATAGGCCGAAGATGAAGGACACCGTTATGGCTCGGCCGCTCATGCCGAAGGCGACAGCCGTATGGCTCACCGAGAACACCTCGCTCACCTTCGAGCAGATCGCCGAGTTCTGCGAGATGCATCCGCTGGAGGTGCAGGCGATCGCCGACGGCGAGGTGGCCATCGGCATGCAGGGCCGCGACCCCATCGCCACCGGCGAGCTGACCCAGGACGAGATCGACCGCTGCAGCGCCGACCCCAACGCCCGGCTGCGCCACACCGAGATCAACATCCCGATGCCGGAGGCGCGGCCCAAGGGCGCCCGCTACACCCCGGTTTCCAAGCGTCAGGACCGGCCCGACGCCATCGCCTGGCTGTTGAAGAACTACACCGAGCTTTCTGACGCGCAGATCTGCAAGCTGGTCGGCACGACCAAGCCGACCATCGACAAGGTCCGCGAGCGTACCCACTGGAACTCGCCGAACATCAAGCCGCGCAACCCCGTCAGCCTCGGCATCTGCTCCGAGCGCGAGCTGGAGAAGGAGGTCGACCTGGCGCGGGCCCGCAGCGGCACGGTCCACGGGGCGTAGAGCCGCGGAGCGCCCGGCAAAGCCGGCCGGAGAGCCGACGACGCAATCGCGAATCGGTGCACTGCAGCCAGATCCGAGTTGCGATCTGGACGCAAGCGAGAAGTGTTTCACGTGAAACATTTGGGGCAATAAAGACCCGGGCGGGGGTCGGTGCACCTGCGGTGTTCACTTTATGTTTCCGCCCGGGGACCCGCCTAAAGCCGGCCCATCTCCACGTCGGCGCAGGAAACGCCGAACTGCGCCAGCCCCTCCTCCAGGAAGTCTCCCAGGAGCGGCGTGCCGAGGAACGTCTCGGCCCGCCGGCTGTCCTCGTCCTCGCGGGCGTCGCGGATCGCCTCGTCCCACTCCTCGATGTCGTAGTCGCCGGCGCCGATCCACATGAGCGCCAGCAGCTCCGTGACCTCGTCCTCGTTCAAGGTCGCGAGGAAGCCGCGGATCTCCTCGACCGTGGGATCGTCAGGGTAGTCGAAGAGGATCTCGCGCTCGTCGTCGTCCGCCGGGTTGTCCCCGGGCTCGGGAACCTCGGCCTCCATCTTGGCGTCGAATTCGCGCGCCTTGATGATGAGGTAGCACACCTTCTCATGGTCCAGGTTCAGCGTCGCCATGGGCCTCGCTCCTCAAGCTCGCTCAACGATTTCCGGCGCGCCTCGTGGGTGCGCGCCTGTCTTCGAAACCGGGAACGCGTCATCGCGAGCCGCGAAGCGGCGTGGCGATCCAGTCCGTCCGCCCGGGCTGGATTGCTTGATCGGCTTCGCCTCCTCGCAATGACCTCCCGGTCTCAGGTCCAACCTCTGCCCTCGTTGCATCCGTGTTCCGACAGGAACGCGGATCTCATCGCTTTCGTTCCCCGCCGCCGCTGCCCTTCGCCGAGAAGACGATGCCCTGCGCCAGCGGCAGGTCGTTCGAGAAATTGACCGTGTTGGTCGCCCGGCGCATGTAGGCGCGCCACGCGTCAGAGCCCGCCTCGCGGCCGCCGCCGGTGTCCTTCTCGCCGCCGAAGGCGCCGCCGATCTCCGCACCGGACGGGCCGATGTTGACGTTGACGATGCCGCAGTCGCTCCCCGACGCCGACATGAACCGCTCGGCTTCACGCAGGTCGGCAGTGAAGATGCTGGAGGCGAGGCCCTGCGGCACCCCGTTGTGGATGGCGATGGCCTCCTCGAACGTCCGGTAGCGCATGACGTAGAGGATTGGCGCGAACGTCTCCTCGCGCACGACCGCCGTCTGCGCCGGCATCTCGACCAGCGCCGGGCGGACGTAGAACGCGTCTGGAAAGCGGTCCTGCAGGACGCGGTCGCCGCCGGTGGCGGCGCCGCCGTCCTCGCGCGCCTGGCCCAGCGCCCGGTCCATCGCCGCATGCGCCCGGCCGTCGATCAGCGGGCCGACCAGCGTCGCCGGGTCGCGCGGATCGCCGATGGGCAGGTTTGCGTAGGCCCGGCGGAGCCTCGCTGCGAGCTCGTCCGCGATCCCCTCGTGGACGATCAGCCGACGCAAGGTGGTGCAACGCTGCCCGGCGGTGCCCACCGCGGCGAAGACGATGGCGCGCTCGGCCAGGTCCAGGTCGGCGCTGGGCGCCACGATCATGGCGTTGTTGCCGCCGAGCTCCAGCAGCAGCCGGCCGAAACGGCCGGCCACCACCGGCGCCAGCGCCCGGCCCATGGCACAGCTCCCCGTGGCGCTGACGAGGGGCAGCCGCGCGTCGCAGGCCATGGCCTCGGCGGCCGCGGCGCCGCCGATGACGACCCGCAACAGCCCGTCCGGCAGATCCGGGCCGAAGCGCTCGCCCGCCCGGCGGAACAGCGCGGCGCAGGCCAGGGCCGAGAGCGGCGTTTTCTCCGACGGCTTCCACACCACCGGGTCGCCGCAGACGATGGCAATGGCGGAGTTCCAGGCCCAGACGGCGACGGGGAAGTTGAAGGCAGTGATCACGCCCACCGGGCCCAGCGGGTGCCAGGTCTCCATCAGCCGGTGGCCGGGCCGTTCGGAGGCCATGGTCAGGCCGTAGAGCTGGCGCGAAAGGCCGACGGCGAAGTCGCAGATGTCGACCATCTCCTGCACCTCGCCCTCCGCCTCGGCGAGGATCTTGCCGCATTCGAGGGCGACGAGCTCCGCGAGCAGCCGCTTGTGCGCCCGCAGCTCGTCGGCCAACAGCCGGACCAGCTCGCCCCGTCGCGGCGCCGGCACCTCCCTCCATAAGCGGAACGCCGCATCGGCCTCCGCCACGGCAGCGTCGACGGCGGCGGGCGGGGTGGGAGCCAGCCGGGCGATCGCGCTGCCGTCGATGGGGGTGCGGACGATCAGGGCGCCGTGGCCGACGCCGCCCGGCTCGACGCCGAGGCTGGACAGCAGCGGCCGTACGTCCATCGGCTGGCCTCTAAGAAAAACGCGGGAGCGACATCGCCGCCCCCGCGTCCCTGAGCTCCGACTGCCTGAGCGGTTACTCGCCGGCGGTCGGCTGTGCTTCCTTCGCCCTGGCACTGGCGTAGCCGATGCCCTCCAGCGCTTCCCGGATCTCGTCGAGGATCGCCGGGTCGTCGATGGTCGCCGGCATGTTCCACGCCTCGTTGTCGGCGATCTTCTGGATCGTGCCGCGGAGGATCTTGCCCGAGCGCGTCTTCGGCAGGCGATCGACCACGGTTGCCGTCTTGAAGGCTGCCACGGGCCCGATGTAGTCGCGGACCATCTGCACCACTTCCTTGACGATCACGTCGTGGGGCTTGGTCACGCCCATCTTCAGCACCATGAAGCCGACCGGAAGCTGGCCCTTGAAGGAGTCGGCGACGCCGACGACGGCGCACTCGGCGACGTCGGGGTGGCGGGCCAGCACCTCTTCCATGGCACCGGTCGAGAGCCGGTGGCCGGCGACGTTGATGACGTCGTCGGTGCGGGCCATTATGTAGACGTAGCCGTCCTCGTCCATGTAGCCGGCGTCCGCGGTCATGTAGTGGCCCGGGTACTCGGTCAGGTAGGACTGGACGTAACGCTCGTCGTTGTTCCACAGCGTCGGCAGGGTGCCGGGAGGCAACGGCAGCTTGACGCAGATGGCGCCGATCTGACCCCGCGGAACCTCGTTGTTGGTCTCGTCGAGGACGACGACGTGCCAGCCCGGCGCCGGCTTGGTCGGCGAGCCCGGCTTCACCGGCAGGTACTCCAGGCCCATGCAGTTGGCGGCGATGGCCCAGCCGGTTTCGGTCTGCCACCAGTGGTCGATCACCGGCCGATCCAGCGCCGTCTCCGCCCACTCGAGCGTGTCGGGGTCCGTCCGCTCGCCGGCGAGGAACAGGATCTTGAAGTTGCTGAGGTCATACTTCTTCAGCAGCTCGGCCTTCGGATCCTCGCGCTTGATCGCCCTGAAGGCGGTCGGCGCGGTGAACATCGACTTGACCTTGTGCTGCGAGATCACCCGCCAGAACGCGCCGGCGTCGGGGGTGCCGACCGGCTTGCCCTCGTACAGGATCGTCGTCGCCCCGTGGATCAGCGGCCCGTAGACGATGTAGGAGTGGCCGACGACCCAGCCCACGTCGGACGCCGCCCAGAACACCTCGCCCGGGTCGATGTCGTAGATGTTCTTCATCGTCCACTTCAGCGCGACCAGGTGGCCGCCGTTGTCGCGGACGACACCCTTCGGCTGGCCGGTCGTGCCCGAGGTGTAGAGGATGTAAAGGGGATCGGTCGCCTCGACCGGCACGCAGTCCGCAGGCTTCGCCGACTTCGCCGCCTCGTCCCAATCGACGTCGCGGGCGTTCGAAAGCTGCGCCTGCTTCTGCGGCCGCTGCTTGATGATCAGGGCCGTCGGCTTGTGCGTCGCCATCTCGATGGCGCCGTCCAGCAGCGGCTTGTAGTCGAGGATCTTGGCGCCCTCGATGCCGCAGGAGGCGGAAACGATGACCTTGGGCTGGGCGTCGTTGATGCGCACCGCCAACTCGCTCGAGGCGAAACCGCCGAACACCACCGAGTGGACCGCGCCGATGCGGGCGCAGGCCAGCATGGCGATCAGCGCCTCGGGAACCATCGGCATGTAGATGATGACCCGGTCGCCCTTGCCCACGCCCTGCGCCGCCAGCACGCCGGCGAAGGTCGCGACCTCCTTCTGCAGCTCGCTATAGGTGTAGGTGCGGATCGTGTTCGTGACGGGGCTGTCGTAGATCAGCGCCAGCCGCTCGCCGTGTCCCGCCTCGACGTGGCGGTCGACCGCGTTGTAGCAGGTGTTGACCTGCCCGCCGCGGAACCACCGGTAGAACGGCTTGTTGGAGTCGTCGAGAACCTTGTCCCACTTCTTGTACCAGGTGATCTCTTCGGCGGCTTCGCCCCAGAACCCTTCCGGGTCGCTGATTGATCTGGTGTACGCTTGTTCGTAAGGACCGCTCATGGCCTCCCCTATCGCGTTGCATTCGTGACAGTCGTTATTGGCCGGGCGAGAGTGAAACCGACCCTCACCGCGGACCGCGGAGTTTGTGCCAAAACGCCGTTTTTTGCAAAGCCGGAATGTGGCAGCTTGAGTGCCTGATCACCGGGTCATCACGGGTCTGCCGGCCCCGCGGAGGGCGCGCCCGCGGAGGCGAGGAGAGACGCCCATGACCGGCAGCCACGGGCTATTCGAGGCCGGCCTCGACAAGACGCAAGCCAATTTCGCGCCGCTGACGTTGCTGGGTCTGCTTCAGCGCGCGGCTGAAGTCCATCCCGAGCATCTGGCCGTGGTCCACGGCGAGCGGCGCTACGGCTGGGCCGAGACGGTGATGACGGGCTACCTGAAGGACCCCCGGCGCGACCCGGGCTGCCTTCGCTTATTCCCGCCTCTCGGCGTGACCGGACGTCGCGGGCCTAGGGAACGACCCGACACCGCGATTGCGCCTTCAGGGCGGCGGGACGTCTGGCTTAGCCGGTTGGTCGGGCACTGTGGGGAGTGGACGGATGCAAGGGCGTGATCCGCCGCCGGTCGAGGGCTTCGCCCCGGCATGCGGCGGCGGATCACCCAATAGAGGAAGAAGCAAACGTTCGGTGCCGGCGACCGCCGGGACCGGTTACTGCTGCGCCGAGAGAACGGCGATCTCGTCCTTTATTTGCAGTTTCTGCTTCTTGAGCCTGACGACCTCAATGTCATCGGGATGGGGTCGATTGCTTTCCTCTTCGATGGCGGCTTCGAGGGAGTGATGCTTTGCCTTCAGCGCTTCGATCCGCTCCTGCAGGCTCATGGCACGAAATCCTCCTTACCCAACGAACAGAACTGTCATAATAGACCGCGCCAGGGTCAAACTCCAGAGTACTCGCGCAACGATGCAGCAAGCCGGATCAGCCGGACGCACGCATGGCGCGCGCCACGAGCGCCCGGTCGGCGGCGGCGATGACCGCGTCCGCAACGTCGTCCGGACCGAGGGCGGCGAGGCCCCAGTCGAGTTGCGGGCGCAGCATCGTCTCGTTCCAGGAGACCTCGGCGCGGCCGAGGGCGGCGACCAGCGCCTTCGCCTTCTCCTCCGCCGCGGCGCCTCCGGCCAGGGTCAGGACGATGCCGAAATCGTAGCCGCCCAGGCTGCCGACGACGTCGCTCGCCCGCACGCCGGAGACCAGCCGGCCGGCGACGTCGCAAAGCAGCGCGTGCACCGCGGCCTCGCCATGGGCGCGACGGATGGCGGCGGCGTTGGCGATGGAGACGACGAGGAAGGTGTTCAGCGTCTGCGCCACCCGGCTTCGGGCGATGACCCGCGACAGCTCGCGGATCAGGTGACGGCGGTTGCCGACGGGCAGGACCGGATGGCCGTCGGCCAAGCCCTCCAGATACGCCTCGCGGTCGCGCTCCGCCTGGAGCTGCTTGCGCACCTCGTCGAACTGGGCGAGCAGGCCTTCCAGCGCGGCCCGCACCCTCGGCGTCATCTCCTCCGGCAGGATCCCGAACGGACAGGCGAGATCATGCTCGCCGCGCTCCCCGGGCGCCGGTCGCTGGCGGTCGCCGGCGCAGCCGGCGGCGGCGCCCCCGCCCCCGTCCCTCGCCTCGCCGCCGTGCCGCTCGCGACGGGACTGGAAGCCGGCGCTTTCGGCCGGCAATACACCAAGACGCTGCGGACCATCGACCATGCAGCCAGTATACTACTTTCCCGTTAGCGCATGAACAGTATTTCCCGTTTTTTCATCCGCCCGCCGGTGCCCTCGCCGCTGCCGGCACGACGCCCTTGCGCTGCCGGCGCTGCTGACGCATGTCTGCCGGGTCCTCGGGATGGGAGCGAGTGAAGGCCATGGCGACCCAGCGCTACGTGATGCTCGAAGGTCGCGGGATCGTCATGATCACCGGCGAGGACCGCGTCACCTTCCTGCAGGGCCTGATTTCCAACGACGTCACCCACGTCAGCGGGACGCGGTCGGTTTACGCCGCGTTCCTGACCCCGCAGGGAAAGTATCTCCACGACTTCTTCTTAGCCGAGATCGGGGAAAGCCTGGTTCTCGACTGCGAACGCGAGCGCGCCGGCGATCTCGTCCGCCGGCTCCGCGTCTACAAGCTGCGCTCGAAGGTGGCGGTCGAGGACGTGAGCGCTGACTGGGCGGTGGCGGCGCTGATCGGCGAGGACGCCGCACGGTCGGTCGGCCTGGGCGGCGGCGAGCCGGGCGCGGCCGTGCCCTTCGCCGGTGGCGTCGCCTTCGTCGACCCGCGGCTGGCCGAGGTGGGCGTCCGCGCAATCCTGCCGCGGGCGGAGGCGGCGCAGCGCCTGGAGGCAGCCGGGTTCACGGCGGACGCGCCGGCGGCCTACGACGCCTTACGCATCGGCCTCGGGCTCGCCGACGGCAGCCGCGACATGGAGCCGGAGCGGACCGTCCTGCTCGAATGCGGCTTCGACGAACTGCACGGGGTGGACTGGGAGAAGGGCTGCTTCCTCGGCCAGGAACTGACCGCTCGGACCCGGTACCGCAGCCTGGTCAGGAAGCGGCTGGTCCCGGTCGAGCTGGACGGGCCGCCGCCGCCATCCGGGACGCCGGTCCTTCGCGACGGCCGCGAGGTGGGCGAGATGCGCTCCGGCGCCGAGGGGCTGGGCCTGGCGATGCTGCGCCTGGAGGCCTTGGGTGAAGGTGGTTCAGCGCCGTTGACCGCAGGCGAGGCGCGGCTGACGCCGCGGCTGCCGTCATGGCTCAAGCTGCCGGCCGATTAGACCCGCCGAAGCAGTGGTGGTCGAGCGGGCGAGGAGGCGGACCCACGACGGCCGATACCCTCACCCCGACCCTCTCCCACTTGCGCCTTCGGCGCGCGGGAGAGGGAGACCAGCGGCATCGGCGGCGCCAAAATGCCCTCGCCCGCGGAGCGGGAGAGGGAGGACCCGCGCAAGCGGGAGGGTGAGGGCAAGCGGCCGCGCCGCTCATGGAGCCGAGCGGCGTCGGTCGGCTCAGCCGGCGGCGCGGGCCTTCTCCACTTGCTTCTTCAGCCGGCGCAGGTCGGTCGGCAGCTCCAGCGCCCTGGCACCGACGAGGAAGGCGTCAAAGCCGCCCTTGTGCTCGATGGTCCTGAGCGCGCTGGTGGACAGCCGCATCCGCACCATCCGGCCCAGGGACTCGCTGAACACCGAGGTCTCCTGGAGGTTGGGCAGGTAGCGCCGGCGCGTCTTGTTGTTGGCGTGGCTGACATTGTTGCCGGTCAAAACGCCCTTGCCGGTCACGCTGCACCGTCTGGCCATCGTCTCGCTCCAAAAAACGCGGGGCCCGCGAAGGCCCCGTCTGATCTCGCAGGGTTGTAAAGAAAGCGCATGCCCGGCGTCAAGCCGGGCACGCCGCCCGCTATCGCGCCCACTGCCGCCGCGTCAGGACATCCCGCGGCGCTTCTTCAGGTTCTCGTCGAGCTTGTTGAGGAACTGCTGCGTCGTCATCCACGGCTGGTCCGGGCCGATCAGCATCGCCAGGTCCTTGGTCATCGCGCCGCTCTCGACCGTGTCGATGCACACCTGCTCGAGGTCGTCGGCGAAGGCCGTCACCTCCGGCGTCCCGTCGAACTTGCCGCGATAGTAGAGCCCCCGGGTCCAGGCGAAGATCGAGGCGATGGGGTTGGTCGAGGTGTCCTTGCCCTGCTGGTGCATCCGGTAGTGGCGGGTGACGGTGCCGTGCGCGGCCTCCGCCTCCACCGTCTTGCCGTCGGCGGTCATCAGCACCGACGTCATCAGCCCCAGCGAGCCGAAACCCTGGGCCACCGTGTCCGACTGGACGTCGCCGTCGTAGTTCTTGCAGGCCCAGACGAAGGCGCCTTCCCACTTCAGGGCCGCGGCGACCATGTCGTCGATCAGCCGGTGCTCGTAGGTGATGCCCTTCTCGGCGAACTTGGCCTTGTAGTCGCTCTCGTAGATCTCCTGGAACAGGTCCTTGAAGCGGCCGTCGTAGGCCTTGAGGATGGTGTTCTTGGTCGAGAGGTAGAGCGGCCAGCCCAGGCCCAGGGCGTAGTTGAAGCAGGCGTGGGCAAAGCCGCGGATCGACTCGTCCAGGTTGTACATCGCCATGCTGACGCCGCCGCCGGGGAAATCGAACACCTCGTGCTCGATCGGCGCGCCGCCGTCCCTGGGCTCGAAGCGGATGGTGAGCTTGCCGGGCCCCGGAACGACGAAGTCGGTAGCGCGATACTGGTCGCCGAAGGCATGGCGGCCGATGACGATCGGCTTGGTCCAGCCGGGAACGAGCCTCGGCACGTTCTTGCAGATGATCGGCTGGCGGAAGACGGTGCCGCCGAGGATGTTGCGGATGGTGCCGTTGGGCGACTTCCACATCTTCTTGAGGTGGAACTCCTCCACCCTCGCCTCGTCCGGCGTGATCGTCGCGCATTTCACGCCGACGCCGTGCTCCTTGATGGCGTTGGCGGCGTCGACGGTGATCCTGTCGTCGGTCTCGTCCCGCTTCTCCATGCCGAGGTCGTAGTACCTCAGGTCGACGTCGAGATAGGGCAGGATCAGCTTCTCCTTGATGAAGCCCCAGATGATCCGCGTCATCTCGTCGCCGTCGAGCTCGACGACCGGGTTTTGCACCTTGATCTTATTCATCCATGGTTCTCCTGCGGGCCCTCGGGCTTTCCCCTCTCGTGCGCGGATCGTGCCCCGTCCGCCACGGCCCCGTCGCGGGCGGGCGGACCCTACGCGGCGGGCCCAAGGTTTTCAAGATCATGCAGCAGTCTGCGCGGCCAGCCTCCGCTTACAGGTGGCCGGTGGCGACGCCCGCCGCGGGCTGCGGCGCCGCCGCCAGCGCCGGGAAGAGGGCATCCACCGTGGGGACGAAGGTCAGGAGCTCCGCCACCTTCGGATGGGCGAAGCGGTTGGCGATCACCGCCTCGATCAGGCCGCGCAGCGGCGCCCAGTAGCCGTCGACGTCGAGGACGACGATCGGCGAGGCGTGCAGGCCGAGCTGCTTCCAGGTGACGATCTCGAAAGTCTCGTCCAGGGTGCCGAGGCCGCCGGGAAGGACGACGAACGCGTCCGCCATCTCGAACATGCGCCGCTTGCGGTCGTGCATGCTGCCGGTGATTACCAGGTCGGTCAGGCGGTTGTGGCCGACCTCGTAGCGGATGAGGAAGTCGGGAATGACGCCGATCGCCTCGCCGCCGCCGGCCAGTACCGCGTCGGCAACCGCGCCCATGAGCCCGATGGAGCCGCCGCCGAAGACGAGCCGGATGTCGCGGGCGGCCATCTGCCGGCCGAGGTCCTCGGCGGCGAGGCGATAGGCGGGCAAGGCGCCCTCCCCCGAGCCGCAGAGGACGCAGATCGAGCGGACCTCGGTCACGTCGAGGCACTTTCATCGTAGAGCGCGACGAGGTCGGCCAGCGGCTCGTCCAGCCCGGCCAGGTCCGGATGCAGCCCCGCCAGCGCCAGCGCCCCGCCGCGCAATTCCTTCAGCCGTTCCGCGATCAGCGCCCGCTCGGCCGCGCCGCCGAAGAAAGGCTCGACCCCGCGCAGCATGGTGAAGCTGAGCCCGGCGTTGGTCCCCGGATGATCGGGGCTCGCCGGCAGGCTGGCCAGGGCGGCCGCCGCCTTCTCCAGGATGTGCATCAGCCCGATGGCGGCACCGAGGTGCTGCGCCTTGGCCTTGGCGGCGTCGGCGCCGGCGCGGCCGAAGGCCTGCACCAGGAGCCGCAGCAGCATGGCGTAGACGGCGTTGGCGAAGTCGAGCACGCGGGCCGCGGCCGGCTCGTCGACGAACACCTTGTCCTCCGGCTCCGGCGGCCTGCGCATCACCGGGTTGGTGGCTACCGGCCAGGCCGGGGCGAAGCCGGGGTTGGCCCGGCTCAGGGCGTCATACTCGCTGCGGATGGCGACGAAGCGGCGATAGTGGGAGTCCTCGCGGTCCTCGGGCGAGCCCTCGCCCTGCTCGACGATCAGGTCGATGGCCCGGACCGCAGAGTTCAGGTCCTCAATGACCGCGACCCCGTCGAGCGAGACGACGTCCGGGCCGATCTGCCCCACCACCGGACCGATGAACAGCGCCTCGGGGCCGTAGCGCCTGGTGCAGCCGATCAGGTTCTCGCGCAGCGCCTCGTAGAGGTGGCTGACGGTGCGGTAGTCCTGGACGCTCGGCATCAGCCCGTGGTGCGCCTCCTCGCGAACGTAGTCCTCCTCGTGGGCGAAGCCATCGCCGTCCTCGTGCTCGACGCCTTTCGGCCGCTCCAGGAAGATGAAGTGGTCCAGCGTGTCGCGGTCGAAGGGGGTGAGCCGGACGACGACGCCGGAGGGGAAATAGCCCGGCGCGATGGGGAAGTTGGGCCTGGTGAAGTGGGGCCGTCCGCCCACCGCGATGGAGAGGTTTGCGACGAGCAGCAAATGCGCCATCTCGTCGATCGCGACCGAGACGATGGTCTCGCGCCAGCGGCCGACCGCCTCCAGTTCTTCGGGCGACAGGCCGTCCTCGGGGCGGGTCTTCAGGCTGAAGGCGGCATAGAGATAGCTGCACATCAGCGTGTGCTCGATCTCGGCGGCCTCCGCGAGCAGGTGAAACAGCTGCTCCCTGTCGCCGACCAGAATCTCCGGTTCCTGCACGCCCTCCATCAGCCGCTCCTCCCCGCTTGCTTGCGCAGCATCATCCCGCACATGAACACCGGCGCCGAGGCCTTTGTCCCGTGCCGAACTACGCCGGTGTCTTCAGGAGGTGCGCTTCGTCCGGCGCGGGGACTGGCTGGGGCGGGAGGATTCGAACCTCCGATCCCGGAACCAAAATCCGGTGCCTTACCTCTTGGCCACGCCCCAATGCGCCGCCGACCTTAGCGGCTCCGCAAGAGCCCCGCAACGGGCCGCGGCGACCGCACGCGGGCGGCTTGCCCTCACCCTCCCCGCTTCCGCGCGGGACCCCTCCCTCTCCCACGGCTTCGCCGCGGGCGAGGGCCCTTGGGGCCGTGCCGCCTACCGGGGCCAGCCGGCGCGCCGGCCGGTGATCGGCGGCGGCGCCGCCCTGGGTGCCACCCGTGGGCCGAGCTGTTCGTCGAACAGGTCGGCCAGGTTCTGCAACATCGTCCCGCCGAGCTCCTCGGCGTCGACGATGGTGACTGCCCGGCGGTAGTAGCGGGTGACGTCGTGGCCGATGCCGATGGCGGTAAGCTCCACCGGCGAGCGGGTCTCGATCCAGTCGATCACGGCGCGCAGGTGCCGCTCCAGGAAATTGCCGGGGTTGGCCGAAAGCGTCGCGTCGTCTACCGGCGCGCCGTCGGAGATCACCATCAGGATCCGCCGCTGCTCGCAGCGCGCGAGCAGGCGGTCGTGGGCCCAGAGCAGGGCCTCGCCGTCGATGTTCTCCTTCAGCAGCCCCTCGCGCAGCATCAGCCCGAGGTTGCGCCGCACGCGGCGCCACGGCTGGTCGGCGCCCTTGTAGATGATGTGGCGCAGGTCGTTGAGCCGGCCGGGTGACTTGCCGCGGCCGTCGCCGACCCAGCGCTCGCGGGCCATCCCGCCCTTCCAGGCCTTGGTGGTGAAGCCCAGAATCTCGACCTTGACGCCGCAGCGCTCCAGCGTCCGCGCCAGGATGTCGGCGCTCATCGCCGCGACCGAGATCGGCCGGCCGCGCATGGAGCCGGAATTGTCGATGAGCAGGGTCACGACGGTGTCGCGGAACTCGGTCTCCTGCTCCTGCTTGAAGCTCAGCGGGTACATCGGGTCAGCGACGACGCGGGCGAGCCGGCCGGAGTCGAGCAAACCGTCCTCCAGGTCGAACTGCCAGGCCCGGGTCTGGCGGGCGAGCAGGCGGCGCTGCAGCCGGTTGGCGAGGCGGGCGACGACGCCCTGGAGGTTGCTCAGCTGCTGGTCGAGCTGGGTCCGCAGCCTGGCGAGCTCGTCGCCGTCGCAGAGCTTCGTCGCCTCGACGATCTCGTCGTAGTCGGTGGTGTACGGCCGGTAGCCGGCGAAGTCCTGGGCGGTGCGCGGGTCGAACTGGTTGCGCCTGGCCGAGGGCCCGGCCGGGGTCTCGCCGCCCTGCCCGGGATCCTGCTCGTCGCCCGCCGCCTGTTCGGCGACCTGCTGCGCGGCGTCGGCGTCGGAGCCGCCGGCGGACGACATCGCCATGTCGGAGCCGCCGCCTTCGCTGCTCTGCGAGCGGCTCTGGGACTGCTCGGACTGGTCCTCCTCGTCCCCCTGCTCCGGGTTCTCCTCGTTCTCGGGGGCGAACGGCTCCTCGTCCATCAGCCCGAGCGAGCGCATCATCTGCAGGATCATCGCGGCGAAGGCGCGCTGGTCGAGGACGGCCTCGCCGATGTGGCTGAGCTGCTCGCTGCAGCGTTCCTGCAGCAGCGGCCGCCAGCGGTCGAGCAGGACTTCGGCGCCGGCCGGGGAGCGCCCGCCCAGCAGCCGCTCGCGCACCAGCAGACTCACCGCCTCGGTAAAGAAGGTCTCGTCGCCGACGTCCGGCCGGCCGAAGCCCTTGGCCCGGCAGCTCTCCTCGAGCAGCGCGTCGAGGTTGGCGGCGACGCCGGCCATCTTCCGGCTGCCGATGGCCTGGACCCGCACCTCCTCCACCGCGTCGAAGATCGCCCGGGCCGGCTGACCTGCCGGCACCAGCTTCCCGTGCAGGCCGGCGTCGTGGTAGCGCAGCGTCAGCGCGGCGTTGTCGGCGAGGCCGCGCAGCCTCGAAACTTCGGCCCGGCCGGAGCGCGAGGGCGGCGTCGGCAGCTTGACCCGGGCGCCACGCACGTTGGCCTCGCCGGCGGCGAACGTGACGGTGACGTCGTCGCGCCCGGAGACCGCCTTCAGGGTCGCGGCGGTGACCCGCCTGACCAGGGCGCCGGTGTCCTCGTCGCGATGCATGGCGTCAGCGCACCACCGCGCGCATGGCCGAGTCGGGCAGCTCGGTTCCGAAGCACCGCTGGTAGTACTCGGCCACCGTGGCCCGCTCCAACTCGTCGCACTTGTTGAGGAAGGTCAGCCGGAACGCCGAGGCGATGTCGCCGAAGATCTGCGCGTTCTCCGCCCAGGTGATGACCGTGCGCGGCGACATCACGGTCGAGATGTCGCCGTTGATGAAGCCCGCCCGGGTCAGGTCGGCGAGTTCGACCATGGCCGAGACGCTGGCCCGCCCCTCCTTGGTGGCGTAGGCCGGCACCTTCGCCAGCACGATCTCCAGCTCGTCGTCGTGGGGCAGGTAGTTGAGGGTCGCGACGATGTTCCACCGGTCCATCTGCCCCTGGTTGATCTGCTGGGTGCCGTGGTAGAGGCCGGTGGTGTCGCCGAGGCCGACCGTATTGGTCGTGGCGAACAGGCGGAAGTAGGGGTGCGGGCGCAGGACCCGGTTCTGGTCGAGCAGGGTCAGCTTGCCTTCGACCTCGAGCACCCGCTGGATCACGAACATCACGTCGGGCCGGCCGGCGTCGTACTCGTCGAACACCAGCGCCGCCGGCCGCTGCAGCGCCCACGGCAGGATGCCCTCGCGGAACTCGGTGACCTGGGCGCCCTCCTTCAGCACGATGGCGTCGCGGCCGACCATGTCGATGCGGCTGATGTGGCTGTCGAGGTTGACGCGGATGCACTGCCAGTTGAGCCGCGCCGCCACCTGCTCGATGTGCGTCGACTTGCCGGTGCCGTGATAGCCCTGCACCAGCACGCGGCGGTTGAAGGCGAAGCCGGCCAGGATCGCGAGCGTCGTGTCGCGGTCGAAACGGTAGGCGTCGTCCACGTCGGGAACGTGATCGTCGGCGACGCTGAAGGCGGGGACCTCCAGGTCGCTGTCGATGCCGAAGGTCTGACGCACCGACACCGTGATGTCGGGCGCGTCGAGGACCGGGGGCTGACCGGCCAGGCCGCCGAAAGCAGTCATGGGTGGCTCATTCCCGTGTTGTGGTCCAGATGTCGGCGGGGCCCAAACCCGTCATGCCTGAAGCGCGTTCAGCACGATGCGGTAGGCTTCGTTGATCTCCTTGAAGCGCTCTTCGGCCGCCTTGGCGCCGCCGTTCGCGTCCGGGTGATGCTTCTTCACCAGTACCTTGTAGCGCGCCTTGACCACGGCAACCGTCACCGGCGGCGTCAGCTCGAGAACGACCAGGGCCCGGCCCTCGGGCGTTCCCGCCCAGCGTTGTTCCTCGGGCGACCGGGGCGCCTCGGCGGCGGCGCCAAGGTCGTCGAACAGCGGGTTCGGCCGGACCGTCGCCCGGTGCAGCGCCTTGAGAAAGGGCCACGACGGGCGCCGCCAGACGGTATCGGCGCGAATGTCCGCCTCGATCTCGTTTTCGCTCATGCCCTGGTAATAATTCCAGGACGCGTTGTAGTCGCGGACGTGGTCGAGGCAGAACCAGAAGTACTCCGTCAGCCGATCCCTTGCGCGCGGCGCGCGGAACTCGCCGCCGGCGTGGCAGCCCGGCCAGTCGCAGCAGCGGACGTCGCGAACGGGCATTTCCGCCGGGTTCGGCTTGCGCGTTCGGGATGCTCGGCCCAAGGCGTGCGGCATGCCGATACTATGGGTTCTGGCCCCAAGCGAAGCAAGAAGCGGCGCCGGGGGGCGCCGGCCGACGCGCACGGTCTTGCGCTTTCGGCGCCACCCGGGTACGACCAGCACGCCGCACCGCAGCAAGGTCGCCCACAATGAGCGTCGCCACGACCATCGAAACCAAGCTTCGCGACGCGCTTGCCCCGGCGCAACTGCATGTCGTCGACGACTCCGGCCGCCACGCCGGCCATGCCGGCGCCCGCCCCGGCGGCGAGAGCCACTTCAACGTCGAGGTCGTCGCCGCCGCCTTCGCCGGCAAGTCGAGGCTCGAGCGCCAGCGCTGGGTGCACCAGATCCTGGCCGAGGAGCTGGCCGGCCCGGTCCATGCCCTGAGCCTGCGCCTGTTCACGCCCGAGGAAGCCACGCGGCTCGCGCCTCAAGCCTCTACGCGCTAGAGCCGGCAAGGCGCGGCTCCGGCCGCAAGCGAGGCTCTCTACTCAGGTCGTCGGCGAGCATCTCGCTGGCGGTGCGGTAGTCCACCGGGACGCCGAAGTAGAAGCCCTGGCCGAAGGGGCAGCCGGCGGCGTGCAGCCAGTCGCATTGCATCGCGGTCTCGATGCCCTCGGCGATGACGGTCATCCCCAAGTTCTCGCCGAGCAGCAGGATGGTGCGCACCAGTTCGGCGTGCTCGCGCCCGGCCAGCAGCCGGTTGGTGAAGGCACGGTCGATCTTCAGGGTGCCCACCGGGAAGGTGTGCAGGTGGCTCAGCGACGAGTATCCGGTGCCGAAGTCGTCGACGCAGAGCTGGACGCCGAGCTTGGCGATCTCGCTCAGCGTCTTGTGCACCTCCAGCGGGTTGGACATCATCGCCGACTCGGTGATCTCGAGCTTCAGGTTCTCACCCGGTAACCCGCTGCGGGCAAGGATGCGGGCAACCCGCCCCTGTGCGTCGTGATGGTCGAGCTGCGCCGCCGCGACGTTCACCGACATGAACAGGCCGTCGGCGCGCGGGCCGTGGCGTCTGCGCCAGCTCGCCGCCAGCGAGCAGGCCTCTTCCAGGACACGCTCGCCGAGCGGGACGATCATGCCGGTCTCTTCCGCCGTCGGGATGAAATTGCCGGGCGGGACGAGACCGCGGGACGGGTGGCTCCAGCGGACCAGCGCCTCGAAGCCGGCGATCCGCCTGTCCTTCAGCGAGACAATCGGCTGGTAGTAGACGACGAACTCGCCCCGCTCCAGGGCATGGCGAAGCTCGGTCTCCACCTCCAGCCGGCTGACCACGGCCTGGTGCATGCCGGGCTCGAACAGGACCGTCTTGCCTCCGCCCTGGTCCTTGGCCCTGTACATGGCGATGTCGGCGTCGCGGAGGACCGCGTGGGCGTCCTCGTAGCCTCCGTCCTCGGAGACCGCGATACCGATGCTGACGCCGACGAAGACGTCTTGGCCGTTGAGCTCCATCTGCTGGCGGCACGCCTCGTGGATGCGGTCCGCCAGGGTCAGCGCGGTCTCCGGCAGTCCGGCGCACTCGATCAGGATCGCGAATTCGTCGCCGCCCAGGCGGGCCAGCGTGTCGGCCGGGCGCAGCCGCTGCGATAGCCGGCGGCTGAGCGCAATCAGCAGATTGTCGCCTGCCAGGTGACCGAAGCTGTCGTTGATCAGCTTGAAGCGGTCGCAATCGAGGAAGATGACGGCAAACGGCTGGCTAGGGCTGCGCTCGCCCGAGGCCAGGACCTGGCTCAGCCGCTCGAAGAACAGGAACCGGTTGGGCAGGCCGGTCAGGGCGTCGTGGAAAGCGTTCTTGACCAGGTTCTCCTCAGCCTCGCGCCGCGCGGTGATGTCCACCGCCATGCCCTCGTAGTAAGCGGGGTCGCCATTGGGCCCGAGGACGGCGCGGGTGTTCTGCGAAATCCAGGTCTTGGTGCCGTCCGGGCGGATGACCTCGCTGACGAAATCGGCGACCTTCCCGAAGACGCCGATGACGCGGTCGAACGCCGCGCGCGTTTGGCCCGGCAGGAGCATGTTGGCGTCGGCATGGGCGAGCATGTGCTCCGGGCTGTCGTAGCCGAGGATGCGCGCCATGGCCGGGTTGACGTCGATGAACCGGCCTCCGGGGGAGAGCTGGAAGATGCCCTCGACCGCATTCTCGACGATGCTCCGGTAACGCGCCTCGGCGTCGCGCAGTTCGGCGGTGCGCGCTTCCACCTCCTGCTCCAGGCTGGCGCGCGCCTGGCTCAGGTCGGCCACCGCCCCGTCCAGGGCGAGGCCTGCGCGCCGCGCCCGGTTCAGCACCAAAGCCAGCAGGGCCAGCATCAGCAGGCCGGCTCCCGCCACCGGCACCGCGGCGGCCCGCAGCAGTTCGCTTCCCGGCAGCCGCGGCCGCCAGATCAGGTAGCCGACCGTCCGCACGGGCTGGTCGCACGTCAGCGGCAGCATCAGCTCACCCGGTGCCGCGTCCATCGACGTGGAGACCCTCAGGAACGGCAGCGTGTCGGCGCCGCCCAGGCGGCTGAGAAAGCGGGGCGTGAAGTCGCGGAGGAAAACGAGCACGGACGCCTGGTCCGGCGGGATCGCCGCGTCCGGGTCCTGCGGCTGGATCACCGCGGCCCCCGCCAGGTGCACCTGGCCGTGGAACTGCACCGGCCGGACGTCCAGACCGCGGTCCGCGTCCTTGACCGCCGCAGCGCGTGCCGCGGCCAGCAGCCGGGCAAGGTCCTCGTGCGCGCCGGCGTCGGGCAGGGCTTCGTCGCCAACCGGCGGCTCGGCGTGCGAGGCAAGCACCAGGCGGTCCTGCGGATCGAAGACGTAGACGTGCTCGATCCCGTAGATGCCATGCGCGGCAACGCCGATGTTCGCCTTCGCCCAGGCGTCGTCGACCCGATTGCGGAGGTAGGCGAAGGTTTCGTCGGACTGGGCGTAGTCGAGGGTGAGGTCGCCGAGCCGGTTCTTCGCTTCCGCGCCCGCCCAGGCGGCTACCCGGCGGGACGCCTCCCGCGCGTCTTCGTCGCGGCCGCGCGCGGCCAGAGCGGTCATGACGACGATGCCGGCGAGGCCGAGAACGAAGAGGGCGACGACGGGCGCCATGATCCGCCGCGTCGAGTGGCCTGCGCTCAGCAGCTGGGTGATGGCCTGGTTCGGAATCTTTCCATGCCTCCGGGTGCGCGAACTTCGTGATGGGATATACCCCAACAGGGTTCTGCAACCAACTCCGTTTGCAAGTGCTTTGCAAAAGCCGCGGCCAGCATGGCAAATGCTATGTGGCTGCTCGTTCTGGTTGCCTTAGCCTCCATTGCTGGACTATGGCGTGAGGGTGGCGAAGGCGGCTCTCTGCCGCGACAAGATGCCGGCGTGCGACCGGCGGACAACAGGTAAGGATCAGGGAGGCAAGCATGCTCGACACGATCAACGACCTGCTCTGGGGCAAAATTCTCATCGTCGCCCTGATTGCGCTGGGCCTCGTCTTCACGGTGGTCTCGCGCTTCGTCCAGTTTCGCTATTTCCTCGAGATGTTCTCGATCGTCCGCCAGGCGTTCCGCCACGAGGCCGGACACCTCAGCTCGTTCCAGGCGCTGGCGTTGAGCGTGGCCGGACGGGTCGGCGCCGGCAACATCGCCGGCGTCGCCGTCGCCATCAGCCTCGGCGGACCGGGGGCGATCTTCTGGATGTGGATCGTCGGCCTCGTCGGCATGGCGACGAGCTACTTCGAGTGCACCCTGGCGCAGGTGTTCAAGAACGCGGAACCGGACGGCACCTACCGCGGCGGCCCCGCCTACTACATGGAGCGGGCGCTGAAGCAGCGCTGGATGGCGATGGTGTTCTCGGTGCTGCTCCTGGTCACCTTCGGCTTCGCCTTCTGCGCGCTCCAGTCCTACACGGTGGCGACCTCGCTGCAGGACGCGTTCGCGATTCCGCCGCTGGCCAGCGGCATCGGCCTCGTCGTCATCCTCGGGCTGATCATCTTCGGCGGCGTCAAGCGCATCGCCGAGGTGGCGGAGTTCGTCGTTCCGGTGATGGCGGTCGGCTACTTCGCCATCGCCCTGGTCGTCATCGGCCTGAACATCACTGCGGTTCCCGCGGTCTTCGCCTCGATCTTCCGCGGCGCCTTCGGCCTCGAGCCGGCGTTCGCCGGCGGCATCGGCGCGGCGATCATGCTGGGCGTCAAGCGCGGGCTGTTCTCCAACGAGGCCGGCCTCGGCAGCGCCCCCAACGTCGCCGCCGTCGCCTACGTCGCCCACCCGGCCAACCAGGGCATCGTCCAGTCGTTCAGCGTGTTCATCGACACGCTGATCATGTGCACCTGCACGGCGATGATCATCCTGCTGTCCGGCGTCCTTGCGCCCGGCAGCGACGCCGGCGGCGTCGCCGTGACCCAGACGGCCCTGGCCAGCGAACTCGGCGAATGGGGCCGGTCCTTCGTCAGCGTCGCGCTGCTGCTCTTCGCCTTCACTTCGATCATGTACAATTACTACCTGGGCGAGAACAGCCTCAACTTCTTCAGCGAAGAGAACCACACGCTCTTCACCGGCTACCGCATCTTCGTCCTGGCCCTGGTTCTCTGGGGATCGCTGCAGGACCTGAGCACGGTGTTCGCCTTCGCCGACGTCGCCATGGGCCTGCTCGCCCTGGTCAACCTCGCGGCGCTGGCGCTGCTGTTCAAGATCGGGCTCAGGGTGATGAAAGACTTCGACGCCCAGCACGCCAGCGGGGTGAAGCCGGTCTTCGACTCGGCCAAGTTTCCCGATCTCGACATCGACCCTGAGGCCTGGCCCGCGGGCGGGGTGAAGGCGCGCGCGGACGGCGTCGAGCCGGCGGCCCGGCACGCGTAGCGCGGCAAGACCGTGGCGGACCGGCGCGGCCGCCTCGCCGTCGTCTATACCGGCGGCACGCTAGGGATGGTGCGCTCGCCGCGGGGCTACGTGCCGTCCCGCGGCCTCGCCCGCCTGCTCGGGGAGAAGAGCCCGGAGATCGGCGAGCGCTTCGCCTTCGACCTCGTCGAGTACGATCCGCCGCTCGACAGCGCCAACGCTACGCCGCGCCACTGGTACGGGTTGGCCGAGAGCATCGACGCGCTGGCCCGGGACCACACCGGTGTCGTCGTCATCCACGGCACCGACACGCTGGCCTACACCGCCTCGGCGCTGTCGTTCCTCCTCCCCGGCCTTGCCGTTCCGGTCGTCGTCACCGGCGCACAGATCCCGCTGTCGGAGCCGCGCAACGATGCCCGCGGCAACCTGCTGGCGGCGCTGGAGATCGCCGGAGAAGGCCGGCCGGCCGAGGTCTGCGTCTGCTTCGGGCCGAGGCTCCTGCGCGGGAACCGCACCACCAAGATGCGCTCGACTGCGCTGGACGCCTTCGCCTCGCCCAACTGCACAGCCCTCGGCCACGTCGGGACGACCATTCGCATCGAGCCGTCGCCGCCCGGAGGTCGATGGCCGGAGCTGCCGCGGGCGACGTACCGAGACAGCGCCATCGCCGTCCTGCCGCTGGTCCCGGGCCTGGCGGCCGGCGTGATCGACGCGCACGTCGCCGCCGGCGTGCGCGGGATCGTCCTCGAGTGCTACGGCGTCGGCACCGCGCCCGACCGCGATTCGGCCTTTCTCGCCGCCGTCGGCCGGGCGGTGGAGGCCGGCATCCTGGTGCTCGCCATTTCCCAATGCGCGGAGGGCAGCGTCGAGCTCGCCACTTATGCCGCCGGCGGAGCCTTGGCCGAGCGCGGGGTCGTCGGCGGCTTCGACCTCACCCGGGAGGCGGCGCTGACCAAGATGCACGTGCTCTTCGCCCTCGGCTTGACGACCCCGGACGTGGCACGTCTGATGCAGCAGAACTTGTGCGGCGAACTCACTCCGGCAGCGCCCGCCGCCGGCAGGCTCGCCGGGGGACCCGCCGTGGGACCCGCATCGGGAGGCCGACGCTGATGGACCGCTACGACGACGACAAGCTCATCCTGCCGTTCCTGGGGCCCCTCTACCGGGGGCTCGCGCCGATCGCCTGGCCGCTGGTGCGGGTGGTGGCCGGATTGAACCTGATGCCGCACGGGGCGCAGAAGCTGTTCGGCTGGTTCGGCGGCAAGGGGATGGAGGCCACGACCCTAGGCTTCGCGCAGATGGGCTACGAGCCGGCGGCGCTGTGGGTGTGGCTGGTGGCACTGACGGAGGTGGTGGGCGGGCTGTTCCTGGCGCTCGGCCTGTTCACCCGGCCGGTCGCCGTCGCCGTCGCCATCTTCATGTTCACCGCCGTCTCCCACCACCTGCCCAACGGCTTCTTCTGGTCGCAGGGCGGCTACGAGTATCCGCTGCTGTGGGGGGTCGTCGCGCTTGCCTTCGCTATCCGCGGCGGCGGCGGCTTCTCGATCGACCGCGTGCTGGGAAAGTCGTTCTAGGGGGAAAGTCGTCTTAAGAGTGGAGCTGGAGGCGCAGGCAAAGCGCGCGAACCGTACGCGTCCCGCCTGCGGCCCTCCGTCCGTCCGCTAGGCCTTGTTCAGCACCAACCGCAGGATCCGCGAATTGGTGTGCAGCACGTCGCTGGCCGTCTCGGTGAGCAGGTTGCCCTGCCACTGCATCAGGCCATACACCGTCCGGCACTGCGTCAGGTCGATCATCGCCCGGGTGTTGCGGAGGTAGGCGCGGCGCGCACAGCCGGCCCACTCCTGCAGCGCCTGTCCGGCATGGACCCCGGCGTCCTCGGCGACGTCCTCGGCGGCCTCCGCGGCCGCCTGGACACCTTCCGCCGCCACCCGGCCGGCCCGCATGACGGGCTCCGCAGCCGCGGCAGCGGCGTCGGCGGCGCCGTTGCCACCACCCCCGGCCCGCATCAGCCGCCGGCCGCCGGCTTCACCGCCGGCGCGGATCACCTTGGCGACGCCCTCGACCCGATCCGGCTGATCCGGCCGGTCGTGCTCGACGTTGGCTTCGCCAGTGTTTTGCTCTTCCATCATCGCTCCTCGTCTCTTTCGTCGCGATCCCGCGATTGGCGGAGCCGCTATTGGTTGCGCCGCTTGGCCTCGTCGGCGTCGATCTCCTCGACCTTGACGTCCGTCCGCCGGGCGGTTGCCTGCACCGTCTCCTCGCGCTCGGCCGCGCTCTTGCGCAGGGAGACCTCACCGACGACGCGCGCCTCCTTGCTGATGACGGCTTCCTCCGCCGTCTCCGCAAGCTCGACCGCCTGCTGCTTGAAGGCCTTCTCGGCCTCTTCCGGGCTCAGCTTGCGGTCGGCCCCGGTCTTCTCGACCTCGACGCTCTCCTCGCGCAGCTTCACCGTCTCCTCCACGGGCCGCTCCTCGACGGTGGAGGTGACGCGCACGCCGCCGCGCAGCACCTTGCGCTTCCCGATGGAGACCTGCTCCTCGACGACCGGTACGCTCTCCTGCCGCTCCCCGGCCTGCCCCTGCTCCTGCTCCGGCTGCTCGGCCTCGGCGACGAGCTGGTCCAGGTCGCGGGCGCCGAACCGGTTCATGATCTCGAAAGCGTTCTGCGCCGTCTCTTCCGGGGCATCGACCGCGATCATCAGCCCGCCCTTGCCGATGGCCTCGGCATAGATCACGGCCTCCTGCTTCTCGACGCCGCGCTCGGTCAGCTTGCCGACCACGGCCGAGTCGCCGTTGCCGTCGCCCTTGAGGACGTCGACGGCGTCCCGGCTGACGCCGGCACGGACGATCTCGTTGACGACCTGCTCCGCCTTGTCGGCGTTGTCGTACATCGCAATGACAGTCGTAGACATAGCTATCCTCTCGTTTGGTCAAATCGAAGATTGAGTCGGAGTTGAAACTGAAGCTCAGGCCGGCGGATCGTCATCGACCGCCGGTACGCGCTCGAGAACCGCTTCCTGGCGCCGCAGGGTTATGGTCTGCGGCTGGTGCTTGATGGTCTGCTGCCTGGTGAGGCGTATTTCTTCGACGAGCTTGAGGCGCTTTTCCAGGACAACCACCTCCTCCACGACCGGGATGATGGTGGTGTCGCCTTCCTGCCTCGCCGACACCGGCTCGTCGATGAAGCGGTCCATCGCCACCCGTTCGATCGTCACCCGCTCGGCGCGCAGCGGCTCGTCGATGACGACGGCGTCCTCGTGCGTCTCGGTTCTGGCCCGAACGACGCCGACGACCTTTTGCCGCTTGTCGACGCTGACCGTCTCCTCGGCCACCTCGATGCGCCCGTCCGCCGTGTCCTCCGCCACCGTGCCCCTCCCGAGTGCGTTTCGGTTACCGGGACCAACGGCGTGCGGCGCACCATGTTCCGCTGCGCCGCACAAATGTCACGGTTGGAGGACGACGGGGGAAACCGCTGGGAGGACGTGGCGAACCGGAACCCGCGGGGGCCGCGCCTAAACCAGGTCGAGGGCGTGGCGCTTGAGCAGGGCGAGGTCGATGAGTTCCAGCGCCGCGTCGTCGGTCGCGCCCAGCACCACCGGCGGCGCCACCCCCGCCTCCGCCGCCTCGCGCCAGCGGGCGGCACACAGGCACCAGCGGTCGCCGGGCTTCAGCCCCGGGAAGCCGGCCTCCGGCACGGGGGTGCTCAGGTCGTTGCCCTTGGCCTTGGTGAAGGCGAGGAAACCCGCGGTCATCTCGGCGCAGACGACGTGGCGGCCGACGTCCCGGTCGTCGGTTTCGCAGCGGCCGTTACGGAAGAACCCGGTCATCGGCCTGGTGCAGCAGGGCATGAGCGGCTCGCCCAGCACGTTCTTCGCCTGTGCCATGGTCGATCTCCTCGCCGGCGATATGCAAAGCCCATATGTGATGGGCGATGGGGCTCTACCACGACCGGCTGCTTCCCTGGCTGATCGACAGGGCGATGCGAAGTGCGGTGCTTGCGCCCTACCGGCACGGCGCGGTCGTGCCGGCCCGCGGCAGGATCCTGGAGATCGGGATCGGCTCCGGACACAACCTCGGCCTCTACGGCGAGGCCGCCGCCGAGGTGGTGGGCATCGACGTCTCCGCCGGACTGCTGGCTAGGGCGGCCCGCGAGGCAGCGAGGGGGCACGCGCGCGTCCATCTCGTCCGCGCCGACGCCGCCAGCCTACCCTTCGCTGAGGCGAGCTTCGACGCGGCGGTGCTGACCTGGACGCTGTGCTCGCTCCCCGAGCCCGAAGCGGCGCTGGCGGGGATCCGCCGGGTGCTGAAGCCCGGAGGGGTGCTCCACTACGTCGAGCACGGCCGTGCGCCGGAGCCTGCCGTCCGCAGGCTGCAGGATCGGCTGACGCCGCTGTGGCGAAGGCTCAGCGGCGGCTGCCATCTCAACCGCGAGATCGACGCGCTGATCGAAGGCGCCGGCTTCCGCCTGGACGACCGCGCCGCCGCCTACGCCACCGGGCCACGTTTCCTCGGCTACTTCTATACCGGCCGGGCCGTCGCCGACGGGTAGACCGGAGCGAGGTGTGAACGAGCTTGATCGGCGTCGTCGCTGCGAGGAGACGAAGCCAGATAGCCGTAGGTCGGATTAGGCGAAGCCGTAATCCGACGCATGGCTGGCCACTCGTTCGTCGGGTTACGCCTGCGGCTAACCCGACCTACATCGCCGCGCCGCTTCGCGCCAACGTGATATCGCCACGTTGGCCCTTCGGCCTTGCCGGCCCTCAAGCCCCTGCCGGCTCAGCCGCCGGCCGAAGGCAGCCTCGGCGCCAGCGCCGCCAGCCTCTTGTCGTAGCAGCCGAACAGGGTGCGGAACGTGCTGTCCCAGCCGAAGTTGGCCTCGACGTGAGCGCGGGCCCGGCTGCCGATGGCTTGGCGGTCCGCCGCGGCGCGGACGATGTTTGCCGCCATGGCATCGGCGTCGTCGACCGGGCCGAGATGGCCGAGCCCGTCCGGAACCCGGTCGCGCAATGCTCCGGCGTCGACGCCGACGACGGGAAGGCCGGCGGCCTGCGCCTCAATGACCGAGAGCGCGAAGGTTTCGTGCGGCCCGGCGGTGACGTAGAGGTCGGCGGAGGCCAGCAGCCCGGCAAAGTCGGCGCGGTCGCGCTGAAACGGCAGCAGCCGGAGCGCCGGGATCCGCCTCGCCGGCTCGGCCATGTCGTCCAGGAGCGGGCCGTGCCCGGTGATCCAGAGCCGCGCCCGGAGGTCCTCGGGCAGGCGGGTGAACGCCTCGATCAGCATGAGCACGCGCTTCTCGCTGGACAACCGGCCGGCGTAGACCAGCACCGTCGCCTCCGGCCCGGCGCCATGGCGCGCCCGCACCGCCTCGCTTCGCCGGCCCGGGTGGAACAGCTCCAGGTCGACGCCCAGCGGGACGATCTCGGCGCGGTCGACCCCGTAGTGGCGCAGCCGTTCCGCCTGGGCCGGCGAGGGTGCGAAGGCGATGTCGCTGTTGGCGAACACGCTGCGGATGTAGCGCTCGGCGCCGCCGGCCAGCACCTCGGCGAGCTTTTCGCCGAGCGAGGCCAGCGTCTCGCTCCAGTCGTCGAGCAGGCCGTGAACGATGCCGCGCAGCGGTGCCGCGACGTAGGCCTCGGCGACGTCGGTGTGGAAGTAGCAGCCGATGAGGCAGTCGCGGCCGGACGCCCGCAGCCGCTGGCGATAGGCGAAGGCCGCCCAGGGCGAGAGGTAGTAGCTGCCGAGCTCGATGACGTCGGGCCGGTGCTCGAGCAGGACGGTGCGGATCCTGTCGGGCCGGGCGAAGAACCGGTAGGTGTCCTGACCGGGCAGGAGCGGTCCGGCGAGATAGACGACCGTGCTCCTCTCCCGCCGCTCGACGGCGTCCTCCGCCCCCGGCACGATCAGCAGATGGTCGTGGCCGGTGCGCTCGAGGAGATGGCGGCGCTTTTCGTCGATGTACGTCCGGATGCCGCCGCTGCTCTCGTTGTAGGCGATGGTAACGTCGCAGAACTTCACGGCCGCCTGCCCTCCGCGTCGAGGCGCAGCACCTCGCCGAAGCCGGCCAGGAATCGCCGTTCGCCGCGCGGGCTGCGCAGGCCGACCTCGCAGGCATCACCTGCCTTGACGTCAACGCTCAGGACCAGGTCCTCGCCGCGCAGCTGCAGCGAGAACCGCGCCCCGGCGGCGCTGGGCGGGAACCGCGGCTGCAGGACCATCCCGGCCTCGGTGCGGCAAAGCCCGAACAGCACGTCGATCGCGAGCGTATTGACCAGGCCCGACCAGCCGACGAAGCCGCTCAGCGGCCGCGACCCCAGGGTCAGGCGCTTCCAACGGTTGCCGCGCTTGCGCCGAAGCTCGTCGACGTCGTGGCGCTCCGGGTCGTAGAACTCGTGGAAGTGGCCGGTGTTACGGAAGGTGCGGTACACGCCGTCGCACAGGCGGAAGGCCAGGTCGGCGGCCGTCTCGTGGAAGCCGTACCGGCGCAGGCCCTCGATCACCGCGTAGGCCAGGTTCACCCACACCGGCCCGCGCCACATGTCTTTCTCGAAGTCGCGATCGGCCAGAGCCACCGACGGCAGCGGGATGACGGTGTTGAAGCTCGCAGGCGAGAGAATGTGCGCGTGCAGCCGCGCGGCCCGGGCCTGATCCGGGACGCCGGCCCACAGCGGCAGGAGCGAGGCGATCGTGCGGCTGCGGACGAACGCGCCGGTCGCAACGTCGCGGTCGAAATAGAGGCCCTCCTCGTCGTCCCAGAGCCGGGCGTTGATCGCCTGGCGGAGCGCCTGGGCTTCCCGGTCGAAGGCCGCGGCCTCCTCCGCCCGGCCGAGCCGGCGGGCCATCGCCGCCAGCGCCTCGCACTTCAGCACCATGTACGAGGAGAAGTCCGGGGCGGCGAGCCCGCGGGTGTCGTCGAGCCGGCGTTCGTCGCGGGAGCTGAAGCGAGGCGCGTTCTCCACGCCCGATTCGTACGGATGCGCCCAGGCGTACAAGCCACAGGCGAGCCGGCGGTTGGCGGCGAGCCAGCCGTGGTAGGCCCTTAGCGGCTCGTAGAGCTCGCGGCTCCAGGCGGCGCGGCGGTCGGGATCGGCGGCAGAGCCCAGCCGCTCCAGCGACCAGGCGATGAGCGGCGGCTGCGTCAGCTTCGAGCCGCCGAAGTCGGCGGCGAAGTGCTGCAACCGGTCGCCGTCGCGGCGCTCGACCACGGCGCGGAGCACGTCGAAGGCCACCTCCGGATCCCACCATTTCCAGATCTGGGCGATGAACGCGGAGTCCCAGAGATAGATGGCGCGAAACGCCGGCGATGGATGGGCGTAGCGCGGCCCGGCGGGCGATCCGCCCTTCTGCAGGTTGAGGAAAAGCGCGGCATGAACGGCGGCGAAGCCGTCGGTCCAGGCGGCGAAGCGGCCGGACGGCGCAGACACCGAGAGCCCGGGCGGACGGTGCCGGATCGCCTTGGTGGCAAGCAGCGCCGGCGACAGCGCCGCCTGCGGCCGACCGCGCCGGGCGGGCAACAGCCTGGACCAGACCAACCGGTCCAGGCCATAGGCGGCCAGCCGGTTCAGCCGCAGGGCGAACCTCGACGCGCTGCGGACATGCACAAGGGGCCAGGGCCTCGCCTGCCTCTTCATGTCGGGCCTACCGGCGCCTTGATGATCCAGGATCAGGCCGCCGGAGCGCAGGGCGGGGATTGCACAGGCTCTTTGCCAGCAGCCTCGCCGGCTTCGTCGAGACGTCTCGCGACCTCTTCCCTTATGGCGTCGGCAATCGCCGATACGTCTACGGTGTAGCCAGACCAATCCACGTGTTCGTTGAAGACGCGCAAGACGCCCTTGTTCTGGTTCTTGCTTCGGAGGTGGAACGGAACGCCGATGTCCTTGATGATGCTCTGCCGGTAGTTGCCCAACTTTCCGAAGTATATGACGGGGATACCCATAGCAATGCAGGGCAGAGCGCTGTGGATCCTCGTGGTTATGACGAGCCTTGCCTGCGTTCGGTAGGCATCGAGAAGCTCCGTGGCAAGGGTCATCTTGGTTTGATCCGAGTGAAACTTCGGGATGATGTGGCTGATTTCGACCGCCCCCTTGCGGATGGAGCGCGGAATTGCAAGCTTCCGCCCGTCGACGATAAAGACCGTTCCCGTCCGCGGCTTGCGGAGGCGAGGCGGAAAGGTCAGCGTGGGGCAGTAGGTGACGTGCGCGGCCAGTCGCGCGTTGAGAAGCAACTGCTGGGTCCCGCGGTCGCGGCACCCGATGGGAGCGTAACGGCGGAAGTACTCCGGAAAGCGCAAGTACGACTTTGCCGCCGATTCGGTGAGGTGGAAGCCGACGAAGACGGGGATAATCGAGGGCGATGGCGGCCAATTTTGTGGTCGATCGCTGAACCAGCCGTTCATCAGGGTGACAAACCGGCCGGGCGCATCCACCGCGCTAAGCCCATCGCGATCGAACCACGCATCAACACGCGGCAGAAGGCGTTCAGCGGCGAGTGCCTGTATTTGGTCGCCGAGGTTCTCATTTCGCGGAAATACAAATGACGCGTATTTCAAGCGTACCTCATCACGAGGGACCGCGCCCGGCGGAAGCAGCCATCGCCCCCTCGTCGGAACCGGCGGGAAACAACAACTCGTCGTAGCCTTGGGTGGCCCGGTCGATGCTGAACGCTTCTGCGCGTTGCTGCAACTCCTCGCAAGCGGGCGGATGGTCGAGCGTGGCCCCCATCGCTTCGGCGAGAGCCGCCTCGTCGCCGACCGGCACCAGACGCCCATAGCGTCCGCCGGCAAGAATTTCGGCAGGGCCGCTCGGGCAGTCGGTGCTGACGACCGGGCAGCCGCAGGCCAGCGCCTCAATCAGCACGGTCGGCAGCCCTTCAGAGTTTGACGAGAGCACGAACAGCCTGGCGCGGCTGAGATAGGCGAAGGGGTTATTGACGAAGCCCGGAAGGGCCACGTCCTCGCCAACGCCGAGCTCCCCCGCCAGCCGCACCAGGTCATCGCGGGAGCCGCTTTCCTTCGCCCCCTTGCGCACGTCCCCGAGGATCAGCAGCCGCGCCTCCCGCTCGCGGCGGAGCCGGGCGAAGGCACGGATCAGGGTGGCGAAGTCCTTCTGCGGCTTCAGCATGCCAATGCCGAGGATCACCGGCGGCCCGCCCGGGACCAGCCAGGGATGATCGACCGCTGCCGACGCCAGATCCGCGAGATCGGGGCTGACGACGGGGTTGTAGACCGTCGTAATCCGCTCCCGCGGAATCCCGGCGTGGACTGACAGCGCGTCGGCGACGCCATCAGACACCGCGACGATGTCGTCCGCCTGCAGGTAGCCATGCCGAAGAACGGCTGGCGGGATCCCATAGCGCCATTCTCGTCCCTCGGGCGCCCACGCCGCTTGGCTGTGATCGCTGGCAACGACGCGGCAGGGCAGCCGCGCCAGCCTTCTGGCCCAGACGGCGTCGATGTTGAACGGTGCCGTCGCGGCCAGAACCGCGTCGGGTCGCGCCCTCCGCAGATAGCGGACGAGGTCCGGCAGGTAGCGAAACTTCCCCGGCGGCTCGCGGGAGAACAGCACCGGCCTCGCCAGCGTCGGCAAGCCCGCCGGGTCGGCGGCAAGGATGTAAGCCCGGGTCGTAAGCCAGGCCGCCTGCCTGAGGACGACGATCCCGGCTTCGGCGGGAACGCGGTCTCGCAAGCCGCCGCGGGCGCGACCGACGACGACGTCGACCGCGTAACCGCGATCGACGAAACCGCGGGCGGCGCGGAGCATGGTGCGGACGACGCCGCCGCCGCCAAAGCTGCCGAACAGCAACGCCACCCTGCGGGCGCCGCTGCCCCCGCTGGGCCTCACAGGAAGCGCTCGATGTTGATCGTCAGCGTCTTGCGCAGGGTGGTGGCGCCCTTGCCCGTCATCGGCGGCACGGAATGCCAGGAATTGAACGTCTTGACGAACAGCACAGCCTGATTGGGTGCGTAGTCGTAGGTGGCGAGCACGTCCATGTCCTCCAAGCGCGCCCGGCGGTTCATCTGATTGAAAGCCCATCGGTCGTCCTTGGGGACGTTGACGTCGGTCCCGCCGCCGAAGGCCGGATCCCACTCGCCGGGTTTCATCATCGAGACGATGAGGGTGACGATCTTCGTCGGCGCGTCGGTGTGCGGGTTCAGATGGCCGCCATCCGCCGGCAACGCCGAGAACTCGAAGCGCGCCTTGAGCTTGGCCGCGTCCGGGCTCAGCCGCCCGCGGGCGAGATCCTTGAAGCGCTTGAACACCCGCCGGGCAGGCGGCAGGTAGGTGGGGCCGAGGTCGATGTCGCGGCTGCGCAAGGCATCGAGCACGCCGTAGACGAAGGCGTCGCTTTTGACGTCGGCGTAGATCTGACCCCAGACGGGGCTGGATTGGATAAAATCTCTGAAAGCCTTCGGGTTCTCCTTCTCCGACAGCGTGTACTTCTTTCCCGGCTTAAGCATGGTGTCGTAGCTGTCGAACAGGTCGAGCGGCGGGAACGCGTCGATGCAGCGCTCGTAGAGGTCGTCCGGCATGGCGGGCTGGGCGATCCCGATGGGAAAGGGCCGGTAACGCATCTTCAGCGCGTCCAGGGAGAGAAACATCGTCGGCGACCCTCGCACCTTGCGATTAAGTTGATCTGTGAACCAACGTAATCGCGCGTAGTGCGTCGGTGATCCTAAACAAAAGATCACCACATGGCCGGTCCCGTTTTCCCCCGCGCGGGGTACCGCGTCATTGCTCCGCTTCGCAGCGTCGGCGTATGCCGGCTAGCGCGCCTCGATGTTGATCGTCAGCGTCCTGCGCATGGCCTCGGAGCCGGCCCCCGTCATCGGCCGGACCGAGTGCCAGGAGTTGAAGGTCTTGACGAACATCACCGCCTGGTTGGGCTGGAAGGGGAACGTATCGAGGATCTCCATGTCCTCGAACCGGCCGCGGGCGTTGAGCCGGTTGAAGATCTGCCGCGCATCGAAGGGCCGGTTGACGTCCGTCCCGCCGCCGATCGCGGGGTCCCACTCGTTCTCGCCGACCATCGAGACGATGATGGTGACGATCTTCGACGGGAGATCCGTGTGCGGCAGGACGCTGCCGCCGTCGGCCGGCAACATGGAGAACTCGAAGCGGGCGCTGAGCCGCCGGGTCCGCGGCTTCTGGCTGGGGCGCAGCACGTGTTTCATCGCCTTGACCAGCCTCCTGCCGGCGGGCGGCTGGGCGCCGTAGCCCAGGTCGATGCCGTGGGCGCGCAGCACGTCCATGACTTCGGCGATGAACGCCTCGCTCTTCACCCACGAATGGAACTCGCGCCACAGCGGCTCGCGGCCGAGGAACCGGTGGTATTCCGCTCCGTTGAACTTCTCCGAAAAGGAATACTTGTGGCCGAACTTCGGCAGGTACTCGAAGGACGAGAGCGGCGGATACCGCTCCAGCAGCTCGCGGTAGAGCCCGTCATCGATGACAGGATGGGCAACCCCAATGGGGTATGGCTCGTAGCGGAAGCGGAGGTGATCGAACGACAGCCGCGGCGAAGGCGTCTCGCCGGTGGACGAGGTCGCGGCCTTCGGGCGCGCGGTCTTCGGCTTCGGTTTGTCGATCAGCATCGAGAACACCCACGAATCGATCTTGTTATGCTGGCAGCGGTCGGATCGGCGGCTGCTACTTCAGCTGGCCTATTCGCGGCCCGCTGAACTATTCGAGCTTAGCACCCGCAAACGCGGTCGAAAAAGACGTATGTTTACCGCCTTTCCAGCGCCACCCCTTTCCGGCCACCGGCAACGAGCCTCACGCGCCGACGAGAGGGATGCCGGTCCGCTCGTGAACGACGGGCTCGGTCGTCCGCAGCTTGCCCGTTCGCGCCGAGATGCAGCGAAGCACCGCGACGTCGGTATCGACGTGCCGGCTCATGGCGGTGCCGCGCCTGGCGATGAGCGGATTGTCGGCATAGGCGTGGGTGATCTCGAAGCTGAAGCCGCTGAGAATTACCGATTCGAAGCCGGCCTCGGCCAAGCCGATGGCAGCCGCGAAAACGCCTGTGGAGGGATGCTTCGCCGCCAGTTCGCGGGTGATGTCCGGGTCGCCGCCGCACAGCGTCTCGACCATGCCGATGTAGCTCTTCAGCGGCCGGACGACGAGCTTCTGGAAGTGGAAGCCGGCCGCGCGGATCCGCCGCTCGAAGGGCCGGGGTCCGCAGGCCAGCGCCTCGCGGAGATGCAGCAGCCGCTTGAGCGGGTCGCGGCGGAACATCGGCCGCGGGCAGTAGTAGAGGGTCTGCGTGCTGAGCTCCGACAAGGCCTGCAGGGCCAGCCAGTTCGACTCGTTCTTGCCGGAGACGAGCACGCTCGACATCACCGTGAAGACCGGCTCGGCGAGCCCCAGCGCGTGCGCCGACCGCCCGGAGGCGTTGGCGCAGGCGACGGCGTCGTAGGAGCCGGGCGGCGGCAGACGCGGGTCGGGTTTCGAGCCCAGCACGAGAAGCACCGTCATCGTCGAATGTCCTCCCCCGCCCCGACGACCACGTCCTGAGCGGCGATCGCGGTCCGCACGCGCCATTGACCGACGGTGCGTACCCGAGCGGTCGATTTGACCAGTCCAGCGATCAGCTTCCCTTACGACCGCGAACGACCGGCAAGCAATCATCTTTCGCGAAAGCGATCGCCGGGTGCGTCCGCAGCCAATCCGCCCCGCACACCCCGCACGGCCTACCCAGGGGCCGCGGCCGCGGTTATGCTGGCGTCCGCAGGCGCAGCGCGAGGCGAAGCCTTTAGCGGCAGGTGATCGCGGCGGCGCCGCGGACGGTCCAGGGACGGAGTTTCATCGTGAAGCCCACGGTTTTCATCCACACCAACCCCAAGCAAATCGTCGGCGCCATCGTCTCGCAGTACTCCATGCGAAGGAACTCGAAGCGGCCGGACGACTTCGAGATTCGGGTCATCAACACCGCCGACCACCCGTTCCTGCAGCGCCGGGAGGGCCAGGAGTACCTGCGCGACGGCGTCACCCGCGTCTGGCACAACAGCGACCTGCAGTCGTTCACGCCGCTCAGGTTCATGCCGCCCGAACTGACGGGCTACGAGGGCCGCGCCGTGGTCGTCGATCCCGACGTCTTCGCCGTGGGCGACGTCTTCGACCTGCTCGACCGCGACATGCAGGGCGCGACGATCATGTGCCGGCCGCGCTCGGGCTCGAAGGAGAAGCGCGGGATGATGGCGACCAGCGTCATGCTGCTCGACTGCGCCAGGCTCGGCCACTGGCGCTGCGAGGAACAGTTCGACGAGATGTTCGCCCTGAAGCGCGACTACATGAAGTGGATCGGGCTGCTCTACGAGGACCCCAAGAGCATCGCCCTGCTCGAGAACGAGTGGAACGACTTCGACAAGCTCACCCCGCAGACGAAGATGCTCCACAATACCAAGCGCAAGACCCAGCCGTGGAAGACCGGCTTGCCGGTGGATTTCCTGCCGCCGGAGAAGCCGTCCGGCTTCATCATTCTCGGCACCCTGAACCGGATGCGGCGGCGCCTGTTCGGCGACTACGCCTTCCTCGGCCACTACAAGCCCCACCCCGACCCCAACCAGGAGCGGTTCTTCTTCGGCCTGCTCCGCGAGTGCATGGAGAAGGGTCTGGTTACCGAGGAGATGATCCGCGCCGAGATGCGCGAGAACCACGTCCGCCACGACGCGCTGGAGGTGATCGAACGCACCCCGCCGCTGGCGGCGTAGGCGCCTCTACGGCCAGCGCCGGGCCAGAGCACCCAAAAGCCACGCGAGCAGCGTCATCGCGAGCCGCGCAGCGGCGCGTTGATGTAGGTCGGGTTAGCCGCAGGCGTAACCCGACGAATGGATGGCCAGTCATCCGTCGGATTACGGCTTCGCCTAATCCGACCTACGGCTACCTTGGCTCCGCCCCCGCAATAGCGGCGGGCGAAGGCTGCCTTAAGCGGCACGCTCTGGTCCTGACGCCTGATTGTATGCGGAGCTGCGGCCGCGCGAAAGCCGCGCGCGCTGTGGCCGGCCTAGGCCGACTTGCGCCAGAGGAAGCCCTCGTCCTCGCCGGTGTCCTCGCCCGCGCCGTTGGTGAAGGCGCCGTCGTCCAGCAGGGCGCGGACGCGGGCGACGGCGCGCGGCACGCAGTCGAGCGACGGCAGCGGCTCGTCCTTCGGGAACGCGTCGCCCAGCCAGACCGCGAGGCCGGAGTCCACCAGGTGGCGGTGAACGATGCGGATGTCGCGCGACAGCCGCTGCGGCCCGAAGCGCATCATCTGCCGGTACCAGAAGGCGTCGAAGCGCGCCTTCTCGAAGCCCTGCCACCACGGCCCGGCCCGCTTCTCTCGGCGTGCGTCGGCTGCGACCGATTCGCGCATCGCGTAGCGGCCCTCGCCGAGGTCGAAGATGTAGACGCGCTTGTGGGTGGCGCAGGCCTCGGCCAGCATCGACATGCTGTCACCGGTGACGATGATCTCGTCCGCCAGACCCAGGAAGGCGAAGTACGGGTTTTCAGGATCGCCCGGGGTCCAGCGGTAGACGTGCGCCGGAGCGCTCAGCGCCTGCATGAAGGCGTCGATGGCCGGCGGCTGCGTCCTGGCGCTGGTGGACACCAGCAGCGAGCCGCCGCGGGCATTCGCCAGCTCGCTCGCCTGCCGCGCCAGCCGCTCGCCGGCGGCGCGGTCGAAGCTGAAGGGGCCGCTGTTGCCGCCGATCATCACCGCGACGTGCGGCTCAGGCAGCCCGTCCAGCCGCGGCGCCCAGGCTTCGGCGTCCCGGCGCAGCCGGTCGGGCGTGATCCGGTGCAGCGGCGTCCTGTTGTGCAGCACGTTCGGCCTGATCGGCAGGCGGTACTGCGGCGTGGTCACGATCAGGTCGAAGCGCTCGATCTTCGCCCATGGCCGGCCGACATGGACCAGGCGGACACGCTGCGGCGCCGCCTGCTTCTGGATCCATCGGCAGATGGGCTCGTTGCGGCGGCCGGCGGAGATGATCAGGTCCGGCCACGGCGCCGCCAGCGCGCTCGACTTCTCCGTCACGACGCCGGCCAGCGTCGGGCCGAGGAGCAGGTTGGTGACCAGCTCGTACGGCCGGTACACGAAGTGCTTCTCCTCGAACGGCAACCCCAGCGCCTCGGCCAGGGCCAGCACCTGCGAGTTGTCGCCGGCCTTGTGTCCCAGCATCGCCCAGACCCGGGGCGCGCGGCGCGCCGCCGAGGCTGGTAAACTCATTCCGTGGGGCACGCGTCCGTCCTCCCGATCGGCGCCGCTTCGGGCAGGCGCCGGCATGGTCCCGTTGATCCGCAGCTTATGGTGGGCCGGCATCTTCACCAGTCCCAAATCAAACTTTGTTACGGTTTGTTACTCGCATTCTCAGCTGAAAGACCTGATACGCCGCGTGGCAGAGAAAACGCAAGCATTGAGGCGCATTGCGCGCCGCCGGCACTTGCCTTCGAATCGGGCCGACGCGACGGCGGGCCGGCGTGTGCGGCCTGGGCGCGGCTTGACTTCGGCCGCTGCCGGCGCGCATCTATGCAGGGCGCGCGTTTTCGCCGCATCGCACCATGCTCGGGGTTCCGACGATGTCTATCGCCTATCGAAGCGCCTTGCGGCACGTCTTGATGTCGACGCTGTTCTTCCTTCCCGACGAGACCAAGGTGCCGCTGGATCGGCGGCTGCGCGGGCGCGAGGAAAGCCGGAAGCTGGGCCTCGCCGACGCCGTCATCGTCTCGTTCGGCAAGAGCGGGCGGACCTGGCTCAGGGTGATGCTGTCGCGCTTCTACCAGGTGAAGCACGGGCTGGCCCAGCGCCACCTCATCGGCTTCGACAACCTCCACGGCAAGAACCGGGCGATCCCGAAGGTCTTCTTCACCCACGACAATTACCTGAAGGACTTCACCGGCCACGCGGACGACAAGTCCGACTACTACGACAAGAAGGTGGTCCTGCTGGTCCGCGATCCCGCGGACGTCGCGGTTTCCCAGTACTTCCAGTGGAAGTACCGGATGCGGCCGGTGAAGAAGCTGATCAACGACTACCCCGACGCCGACATCTCGCTCTACGATTTCGTCATGCGGCCCAACGCCGGCCTGCCCAAGGTGATCGAGTTCATGAACGGCTGGGCGCGGGAGCTGCCGCGGCTGAAGCAGCTGCTGGTCGTCCGCTACGAGGACATGCGCGCGGACCCGCATGAGGCGCTGCGCCGAATCGTCGAGTTCATCGGCACGCCGGGGAGCGCGGAAGAGATCGCCGAAGCCGTGAGCTTCGCCTCCATCGAGAACATGCGGGCGCTGGAGCAGAAGCGGGTGTTCTGGCTCAGCGGCGGGCGCATGGTCGCCAAGGACCGCAACAACCCGAACACCTTCAAGGTCCGCCGGGCCAAGGTCGGCGGCTACCGCGAGGATTTCACCGAGGAGCAGACGCGCAGAATCGAGGAGATGATCGCCCACGACCTCGATCCGGTGTTCGGCTATGGCCAGGCGCCGGCCGCTGTGCCGCAGGCCGCAGCCTCGGCCTGAGGGTCGCAGGCTTCTCGCAAACGAACGGGGTCGATCGAGGGACATGGACGCAATGGACGACGGCGCTGACGTGAGGCGAGAGGGCACGGGGGCTGGCGCGCCGGCCGAGGCGCAGGCCGAGGCGCTCGGGGGCGCGACTGAGGTGGATGCGAAGCCTTGCGTGTTCATCCACACCAACGGCCTGCAGATGCTGGGGGCCAAGGTCGCTGCGCACGCGTTGCGCCGCAACTCCCGGCACGCGGACGCCTTCGACGTCCGCATCATCCACACCGACGACTACCCGTTCCTCAGCGCCCGCGACGGCCAGGAGTTCCTCCGCGACGGGGTCAAGCGCCGGTGGCGGATGGACGACCTGCAGTCGTTCACGCCGCTGCGGTTCCTGCCGCCCGAGCTGATGGGCTACCGGGGCCGGGCCATCGTCATCGACCCGGACATCTTCGCCATCGCCGACGTCTGGGAGCTGCTGAGCCGCGACATGCAGGGCGCGGCGATCATGTGCCGCATGCGCAACGGGGTGAAGCGGCTGCTCGGCTGCTACGCCAGCAGCGTCATGCTGCTCGACTGCGCCAGGCTCACCCACTGGCGATGCGAGGAGCAGTTCAACGAGCTGTTCGAGCTCAAGCGCGACTACATGGCCTGGATCTCGCTGAAGCTGGAGCCCGAGGGCAGCATCCGGCTGTTCGAGAACGAGTGGAACGACTTCGACAGGCTGACGCCCGCCACCCGGATGCTGCACAACACCGGGCGGCTGACCCAGCCCTGGAAGACCGGCCTGCCCATCGATTTCACGCCTGCCGACACCTTCCCGCTGTTCCCGCCGGTGGGCTGGGTGATGCGCTGGCGGCGGCGGGCGTTCGGCGACCACGGCCTCCTCGGCCGCTATCGCCGGCATCCGGACCCGAACCAGGAGCGGCTGTTCTTCGGCCTCCTGCGCGAGTGCATCGACGCCGGCAGCGTCAGCGAGGCCGAGGTTCGCGAGGAGATGCGGCTGAACCACGTCCGCCACGACGCCTTCGAGGTGATGGAGCGCTCGCGCGTCCCCGAGCGGCTGGCGGCGTAATGGCCGCCGCCGGTCAGCGCGCGTCCCGGGCCTGACGTGGCCGTAAGCGAGGCTGACCTCGCGCTCGGCAACGGGACCGCACGCGGCGACGCCACTGCGGTCAAGCCGGTTTCGGATACGGGCGGCGGTCGCTTGCGGATCGAGCCGGTGGTGACCCGCCGGCAGCGGGTCGAGTTCATCGAGATGGCGCAGCGCGTCTACGCCCGCGACCCGTTTTGGGTCCGGCCGCTGCTGTTCGAACGCCTGCAGCACCTCGATCCGCGCAAGAACCCGTTCTTCGCCCACGCCGAGGTCGCCTACTGGGTCGCGAAGCGCTACGGCGTGCCGGTGGGGCGGATCAGCGCCCAGGTCAACCATGCCCACCTCAGCCGCCACGGCGACGCCACCGGGCACTTCGGCTTCCTCGAGGCGGAGGACAGCGACGAGGTGTTCGCGGCGCTGCTGGAAACGGCGGAGGCGTGGCTTCGCGAGCGCGGGATGCGCCGCGTGGTCGGCCCGTTCTCTCTGTCGATCAACGACGAAAGCGGTCTGCTCGTCTCCGGCTTCACCTCGCCGCCCTTCTTCATGATGGGTCACGCGAGGCCCTACTACGGCGCCCGCGTCGAGGCGCAAGGCTACGTGAAGGCGAAGGACCTGATCGCCTACGCCTACGATACCGCCGCCGAGCCGGACCCCTCGCTGGCGGCGCTGGTGGAGCGTACGGCCCGCAAGCACGACATCCGCTTCCGCGGCCCGGACATGAAGCGTTACGGCGACGAGGTCCGCACGATCTTCTCCATCTTCAACGACGCGTGGGCCGACAACTGGGGCTTCGTCCCCTTCACCGCGGAGGAGCTGGACCACGTCGCGGCCTCGCTGAGGCCGCTGCTGCGGGCCGACGACGTGGCCTTCGCCGAGATGAACGGCGAGCCGGTGGCGATGGCGGTCAGCTTCAGCAACGTCAACGAGGCCATCGCCGACCTACGCGGCCGGCTGCTGCCGCTCAACTGGGCGAAGCTGCTCTGGCGGCTGAAGGTGCGCGGAACAAAGACGGCGCGGCTGCCGTTGATGGGCGTGCGTCGCCGCTACCACGGCGGCGCCCTGAGCGCGGCGTTGGCCATCGGCGTGATCGACCGGCTCCGCGTCGCGCACAGCCGCCGCGGCACGGTTCACGGGGAGCTCTCGTGGATCCTCGAAGACAACCGACCGACGCGGCGAATCATCGAAATGTACGGGGCGAAGGCCTATAAGACCTACAGGCTCTACGCCAAAGACCTGTGATGAACGCGCCGCTGTCGCTGGATACGCCCGGGAAGTTCACGGCCCTCGTCCTCGCCGGCAGGCGCGGCGGCGAGGACGCGTTGGCGCGAGCCGCGGGCGTCAGCCACAAGTGCCTGATCCCGGTAGCCGGGGTTACGATGCTGGTGCGGGTGCTGACGGCGTTGGCCGGCTGTCGCGCCGTCGGCCTGATCGGCGTCTCCATCGACGATCCCGAAGCGGCGAAGGCGGCGATCGCGGCGATGCCGGAGGACGCGGCGGCGCGGGTCCGTGTCTTCGCGAGCGCCGAGACGCCCAGCCTCAGCGTCGCCGCCGCCATCGACGAGCTGGACCAGCCTCCGCCTCTGCTGGTGACGACGGCGGATCACCCGCTGCTGACGCCGGAGCTGGTCGACCTGTTCACCGCCGAGGCGGCGCTTTCCGGTGTTGATCTGGTCGTGGGCATGGCGCCGGCGACGAGCGTGCTCGCCGCCTACCCGAACGCGCGGCGGACCTGGCTGCGGTTTCGCGAAGAACGCTACACCGGCTGCAACCTTTTCGCCTTCCTGACCCCGGAGAGCCGGCAGGTGCTGGACTTCTGGCGGCGGATCGAGAGCGAACGCAAGCGGCCGCTCCGGATCGTCCGCGCCTTCGGCCTCGTCTCGCTCGCAGCCTATCTCGGCGGCCGGCTGACGCTGGCCGGGGCGCTGCGGCGAGCCTCGCACCGTCTCGGCGTCGAGGTGCGGGCGGTGATCCTGCAGCAGCCGGACGCCGCGGTGGACGTCGACAAGGAGGAAGACCTGGCGCTCGTCGAGCAGATCCTCGTCGACAGGCAGGTGAAGCAGGAGCGCACCTGATGTTTACCCTCGCGCACCTGTCGGACCCGCACGTCCCCTCGCCGCTGGCGCTGAGCCTCGGCGTCCTCGCCTCCAAGCGCATCTTCGGCTACTGGTCCTGGCACCGGCGCCGGGTCTTCATCCACAGCGCCGTCGTGCTCGACGCGCTGGCCGAGGACCTGGCGGAGAACGCGCCCGATCATGTCGCCGTGACCGGCGATCTGGTGAACATCTCGCTGCCGAACGAATTCCCGGCGGCCGCCCACTGGCTCGAGACCCTGGGCCCGGCGGAGACGGTGAGCGTCGTCCCCGGCAACCACGACGCCTACGTCGCCGTGCCGTGGGCGGAGTCCTGCGGGCTGTGGTCGGCGTACATGACAGGAGAGCGCAGCGGCGGGCGGATCGGGCCGCCGGCCGGCCCGGACGATTTTCCGTATGTGCGGCGGCACGGCGACGTCGCCATCGTCGGCCTCTCCACCAGCACCCCGACACCGCCCGGCTGGGCGTCCGGCCGCCTGGGCGATGACCAGTTGGCCCGGCTGGAGGACCTACTCGCCCGGCTTGGCGAGGAAGGCCGATTCCGCATCGTCCTCCTGCATCATCCGCCGATCGAGGGCGACAACCCCGTGCGCAAGCGGCTGATGGACGCGGCGGCGCTGCAGGAGGTGGTCGCCCGCCACGGCGCCGAGCTGCTGCTTCACGGCCACGATCACCGTTGTAGCATCCGGATGATGGGCGGGCCGGCGGGCGGTGTCCCGGCCGTCGGCGTTCCGTCCGCCTCGGCCGTGGTCGAGAAGCACCGCCCGGTCGGCCAATATCACCTGTTCGAGATCGCTCGGACGCCGCGTGGCTGGCGCATCGACCTGCGGCAACGCCGCTACAGCGCCGCGAATGGTCGCTTCGAGGCCGCCGGCGAGGAGCGACTGGAGATCAGGAGCACGCGTGCTCCGGCCGTCGCCGTCCCGCTCGCCGCCGGGGCCTGACGGCGAGAGGCGGCCGAGGCCGCCCGTTCTTCAGCTTGCCTGCAACACCGGCGCGCCACTCGCGGCAGCCTTCCGGAGATCCCTTCACCAACGTCGCGGCGACTTCGGCGCCCGGGGCGACCTTGACTGCCGTGGATACACTGCTTGACGGCGGCATATCCGGAGGTTCTCGCATGCGCGTGGCGAAATGGGGCAACAGCCTCGCCGTTCGGCTCCCGCCGTCCTCGTCGAGGCGCTGGCACTGAAGGAAGGCGACGAGATCGAGATCTTCCTTGCGGGCGAGCGGGAACTCGGTGTCGGCCGGAAAGCGACGCGCGGCGAGCTAGTCGAGCGGCTTCGGGCCTTCCGCGGGCGGCTTCCGGCGGACGTCAAGTTCGACCGCGACGAGGCGAATGCCCGGTAACTTTCTCGACACCAACGTCCTCGTCTACATCGCCTCGGTCGATCCTGAGAAGGCCGCGCGTGACGAAGCTTTCGTGGCGGCCGGCGGCGCGGCTCAGTGGCGTGCGGCCGCTGGCTCGGCGGCGTCCTTGCGGGTGTCGCCCTCCTGCGGCGCCGTGCCGAAGACGTAGTCCCAGAGCGGAGTGGAGACGCCGTAGCGCCGCCCGGGCGTCTTGAAGTGGTGCACCAGGTGGTAGCTGCGCATGTAGCGTCCCCAGGCGGTGCGCGGCTTCCAGTGATGGGCGGCGTAGTGGCTGAGGTCGTACCACAGGTAGCCGACGACGATGCCGGCATAGACGGCGTAGAACCAGGGCTCGCCGAACGCCCACTTCACCGGAAACCATAACGCCGCGCCGATCAGCAGACTGACCGCCGGCGGCATCACCAGCCTGTCCGCGTCCCAGGGATAGTCATGGTGAATGCCGTGGATGACGAAGGCCAACTCCTCCTGTGCCTTCCCGCGGGGGACGAAGTGGAAGACGAATCGGTGCAGCACGTATTCGAGCAGCGTCCACAGGAGCAGGCCCAGGGCGACGAGCCCGGCGACCGCAGCAAGCCCGGCGCCGGCGGCGTAGGCCAGGTACAGGAGCACGCCGGCGATGGGGACCCAGATCGCCAGGACGTGCCACGGCCGCACCCGCGAGAAGTACGTCTCGATCCAGTCGGCCTTGAACATGCGTGGGCTGCCGCGCACCGGTCGCTCGGGCCGTGGGGTGTCTACCAATCCGAACATGCTCGCCTTCCCGATGGGTCCTTCCCGCAGCACAAGAGGTGGGCCGCTTGTTCCGGCGATGAAACCGCCGCGGCCCGGTTTCCTCGTCGCGGGCGGCTCTCCCGGCGCCGGCGAACATGGTAAGGGCCGTGTCGCCCGCGTTCAACGCCACCAGCCGCGCGCATCCCTTCGTCTCGTCAACGGTAACGGTTGCCCCGTGTCGCCCGTGCGAGGATGATGCCGCCACACTCCGCCGGCGGCACCGATGACGACGCTCGATCATTACATCATGCGCGCGATCCTGCGCCCGCTGGCCACGGCGCTGGTGGTGGCGCTGATGATCTTCATGATCGAGCGGCTGCTGCGCCTGCTCGAGCTCATCCTCGGCACCAGCGGCCCGCTCAAGGTGGTGCTCGAGATCATGGCCTACCTCGTGCCGCATTACATGAGCATCGCCCTGCCCTTGAGCTTCCTCATCGGCCTGCTCATCGGCTTCAACCAGCTCAGCCGCGACGGCGAACTCGATGCGCTCCAGGCGGCGGGCATCAGCCGGCTGCGGCTCCTGCGCGCGGCGCTGATCGCGGCGGTGGCGATGACGCTCATTGCCTCCTTTATCCTCGGCTACCTCAAGCCTTACGGGCGCTACGCCTTCCAGGCCATCATCTACACGATCAGCAACGCCTCGATCCAATCGCTGGTCCGCGCCAACGTCTTCACCGAGTTCGGGACGACGACGCTTCTGGTCCAGGAGGTTCGCCCCGAGGAGGCCGGCTTCGGCAGGGTGTTCATCGTCGAGGGCGAGGTTGGCGGCGAGCGCACGGCGATCACCGCCAACCGCGGCCAGCTTGCCCAGGCGGCCATGGATCAGCCGCCCATCCTGCGACTGTTCGACGGGATCCGGATGATCCTGCCGGCCGACCCGGCGGTGGCGCCGGTGAGCCCCGACGGCGGCGCCTTCGGCATCGTCCGCTTCGACGAGCTCAGGACCGGGATCGGCGACGACGAGTTCCGCGTCTTCCGGCCGCGCGGCAAGGACGAGCGGGAGCTCACCATGGTCGAGCTTTGGCAGCAACGGGACACGCCGCCGCCCGACGCGGAAGTCTCCGACATGGTAGCCGAATTCCACTCCCGCATCGTTCGCGCCGTTTCAATACTGTTCCTGCCTCTGCTCGCCTTTCCCCTCGCGCTCGGGCGCAGGCGATCGGACCGGTCCACCGGGATCGTCGTCGCCATCCTGCTCCTGATCGGCTACGACCGCGTTCTCGACCTCGGCAAGAACGTCGCGGAAGCCGGCGATGCCAGCGTCTGGATCGGGCTGTGGCTGCCGTTCGCGGCCTTCGCCGGGCTTAGCGCGGTCCTGTTCCACCACGTCGCCACCCGCGTGCCGGCGAGCGGCCGCTTCGCCATCGCCGGCGCGTTCAGCCGGATGTTCGCGCCGTTGCTGCCGTCCGGCGCGGGCAGGCGCGCCCGGCCATGATCATCACCCGCTACGTCAGCCGCCGCCTCGCCGCCAACGTCGTGATCGTGCTGATCGTCATCACCACCCTGTCCTTGACCTTCGAGCTGATGGAGGAGGGCGACAACATCGCCAAGCACGCCGGCAGCGTCGTTCCCGCCATCAGCCGCTATGTCTTTCTGCGCCTGCCCGAGGTCATCGCCGAGCTCCTGCCGTTCGCGGCCCTGCTCGGCGCGGTCATCGCCGTCGGCCTGCTGCTTCGCCACAGCGAGATCGTGGCCATCTGGAACAGCGGCATCTCCGCCTTCGGACTGATGCGTTCGGTCCTGCCGGTCGGCCTCGTCCTGGTCGCGATCCAGATCGGCCTCGACGACCGGCTGGTGCCGCCGACGCGGGCCGCGCTGGAGACCTGGGGCGTCGGCAAGGCCGCCGAACGCGAGGGGATGCTGGCCCGGGCCACCGCGTCGGTCTGGCTCCTCACCGACGAGGGCGACGTGGTCCACATCCCGAAATCGGCCGCGACCGCCAGCCGCTTCGCTGGCCTGGAGATCTTCCGCCGGGACGAGAACGGCCAACTCGTCGCCTACAGCTTCGCCGAGGACGCCCGGCGCGACGGCTCGCGCTGGCTGCTCAGCAACGTCACCCGCCGCTCCGTCAACCCGCCGGCCATCGAGAAGATCCCCTACATGGACTGGCAGCCGCCGGAAGCGGTTGAGCACATCCCGCTGATCTCGAAGCTGCTTCGGGATTTGCGCCTGGATCAGCTGTGGCGCCTGGTCGTCCATAACGGCTACGGGCAGAAGTCCGCGGGGGTTTACCGAACCTGGTTCCACTACCGCATCGCCTCGGCGCTGAGCCCGCTGCTGCTGATCCTGCTGGTGGTGTCGCTGGCGCAGCGCTTCCAACGCACCGGCACCTTCGTCCGGCTGATGATCTCGAGCATCGCCATCGGCTTCGGCTACATGGTGTTCGAGGGCATGAGCCTGTCCATGGGCGAGGCCGGGCTGCTCGCCCCCTTCATCGCCGGCTGGGGCCCGGCGGTTCTCCTCGTCAGCGTTATCGGCTATCTGACGCTGGCCCGCTCCGGCTGACGACGCACCGGCCGCGGCGCAGGACCAGCACAGGACCAAAGACCGTGACCGCGCCATGACCCGCATCGGCCTGATCAGCAACGTCTGCAGCGAGCGCAACAAGCGCGGGACGGAAGCGATCGACCGCGCCGTCGCCGGGCTCGCGGGCGTGCGCCACGAGAAGATCTGCGCCGTCGACGGGCTGCCAGACATCCTCGCCGCGTTCGCCGCCGACCGGGTTCGCGCCATCGCCATCAACAGCGGCGACGGCACCATCCAGGCCGCCCTGACGGTGTTGCTGGAGCAGCGGCCGTTCGCAGAGATCCCGCCGGTCTGCGTGCTCATGGGCGGCATGGCCAACATGACCGGCGCCGACGTGGCCCCCAGGGGCAAGGCGCCGGACGTGCTGCGCCGCCTGGCTGCGCTCGTCGAGGCTGACGCCGTCGAACGCCACCTCATCCACCGGCATATCCTTCGCCTGGAGAACGTCGTCGGCGAAGGGCCGCAGCGGGCGATGTTCTTCGGTGCCGCGGGGATCGTCGAGGCGATCCGGCTGTGCAAGACCGAGATGCACAGCCGCGGGCTGTCCGCGACCTGGGCGAACTGGGCGACGCTGCTGAAGATGCTGGGCCGCTGGGCCGTCTCCGGCGAGGGCGGCCGCCAGGACCTGGGCGCCGAGGTGGCGGTGGCGCTGGACGACGCGCCGGCCGTCGCGGGCCGGCGGCTGCTGCTGCTGGCGACGACGCTGGACCGGCTGATCCTCGGCTCGCGCCCGTTCTGGAACACGGGCGGCGGGCCGGTGCGCTACACCGAGATCGCCTACCCCGCACGCCGGCTGCTGTTGAACGCGCCGAACGTGCTTTACGGCCGCTCCGACAGGTCGGTCGCGAACGAGGACCTCCGCAGCCGCGGCGTCCACCGCGTCAGCCTGGCGATGGACGGCCCGTTCACCCTCGACGGCCAGTTCTTCACCGCCGAGAGCACCCGGCCGCTGGTGATCAGCGCCGACGAGCGCGTCGCCTTCGTGAAGTTCTGAGGCGCGGCCATGCTCGCCCGCCTGCTCGACATCGTCAGGGCCGACGGCGCGGCGCCGGTGCCCGAGCGGGTCGCGGTGATCGCCGAGGCCGCACGGGCGCGCCACGGCGACGGCGTGGCCGCCGTCCTCGCCTACGGCAGCGCCCTTCGGGAGCGCAACGACGCCTCGAAGATGGTCGACCTCTACCTGCTGGTCGAAGACTACAGCGCCGCCGGCCAACGGCGCCTCCTCGGCCTCGCCAACCGGCTGCTGCCGCCGAACGTCTACTACCTCGAGATCGACCACGCCGGCGGCAGGGTGCGCAGCAAGTACGCGATGGTCGCGCTCGCCCAGCTCGAGCGGCTCGTCGCGCCGCGGACGCTGCACCCCTACTTCTGGGCCCGCTTCGCCCAGCCGACGACGCTGGTTTGGGCGCGCGACGGCGCCGTGGCGGAGCGGGTGCAGCGGGCGCTGGCGCAGGCCGTCCTGACGCTCACGGCCGCGGCCTGGCCGCTGACGGCCCCGGAGGATCCGCCGGAAGCGCGCTGGGTGCGGGCTTTCTCCGAGACCTACCGCACCGAGCTTCGCGCCGAGGGGCCGGAGCGCGCCCGCCAGCTCTACCGCGCCCACGCCTCGCGCTACGACGCCATCGCCGCCGAGACTGGTCCCGGCGCCGGAACGGGCCTGAGCCGTGCGGCGGCGCTGCGGCGCTGGCGAGCGCGAAGGATCGTCGGCAAGGCTTTGTCGGTGCTGCGGCTCGTGAAGGCGGCGTTCACCTTCGAGGACGGCGCCACCTACCTCGCCTCGAAGATCGAGCAGCACTCCGGCGTGGCGGTCACCCTCAGCGACTGGCAGCGGCGCCATCCGATCCTGGCCTCCGGCGGCCTCGCCTGGCGCCTCTACCGTCAGGGCGCGTTTCGGTGAAGGAGCGGATCGAGATCCGAGTCAGCCTGCCCGGCGACCGGCCCTGGATCGAAAGCCTCTACCCGGCCGCGTTTCCGCACGAGGATCTGCTGCCGCTGGTGCAGGCCCTGCTGGAGGAAGCCTCCGCCCTCTCGCTGGTTGCGGTCGTGGGCGCGTCTCCCGCCGGGCACGCGATCTTCACGAGGTGCACCGTCACCGGCTGCGCCGATGAGGTCGCGCTCCTCGGGCCACTCGCCGTCATGCCGAACCTGCAGGGGTCGGGGATCGGCAGCGCGCTGGTGTCCGCCGGCCTGGAACGGCTGGTCCGCGAGCACGTGACCCACGTCTACGTGCTCGGCGATCCCGCCTACTACGGCCAGTTCGGGTTCGCTCAGGAGGCGGACGTGGACCCTCCCTTCCCGCTTCCGCCCGAATGGCGCTCCGCGTGGCAGTCGATCAGCCTCGGCGCCGCCCAGTCGCCCTGCCGCGGGACACTGTCGGTGCCGGCGCCATGGCTCCAGCCGGCTCTATGGGCGCCTTGAACGGCGCCCGCCGCGGCGCCTCGCTCAGCGCGGCGAGGCCGCGCGGAACGGCTGGAGCAGCAGACGCAGGAGGGCGCGATCCGCGGCGGCACGGAAGACGCTGAGGCCGATGGTCATGGCCTCGTGGCCGTCGCGCGGCTGGGCCCTGTAGGTGCCGAACAGCCGGTCCCACAACGAGAGGTTGAAGCCGTAGTTGCTGTCCGTCTCGTCGCGGTGGATCGAGTGGTGAACCCGGTGCATGTCGGGCGTGACGATCAGCCGCCTGAGCGCCCGGTCGATCCGCTCCGGCAGGTAGACGTTGGCGTGGTTGAACATGGCAAGGGCGTTGAGCCCGATCTCGAAGACGATCACGGCCAGCGCCGGCGCGCCGACCGCGACCACCAGGACGACCTTGTAGGCCATCGACAGGGCGATCTCGATCGGGTGAAAGCGAAGCCCGCTGGTCGCGTCGAGGTCGACGTCGCTGTGGTGGACGCGGTGCAGCCGCCACAACACCGGCACCTTGTGGAAGGCGACGTGCTGGGCGTAGATGGCGAGGTCGAGGACGACGAGGGCCACGACCACCGCAACCCACGCCGGCACCTCGACGGCGTTCAGCAGGCCCCAGCCCTGCCGTTCGGCGGCCACCGCGGCGCCGACCGCGGCCAGTGGGAACAGCAGCCGCACCAGGGCGGCGTCGACCGCGACCAGGCCGAGGTTGGCGCCCCAGCGCTGCAGGCGGCCGGCGGCGCGCGTTCGCCGGCGCGGACGCCAAGCCTCCCAGCCGAGCATGACCGCCAACACGACGGCGAAGGCCGCCAAACGCAACGCCATCTCGTGGCTCAGAACGACGCTCTCCATTCCCTGGCCATTCCCGGACCACCCGACCCATCCGCTGGCCCGTGTTGCTTTACAAGGCGTTCGCCCGAACCTAACGTGGTTCGCGCCCGCAAAAATTACCATGGCACGGTCATGACCGACGGACCCCTGGCCCAATACCGGGCCCGGCTGCAGTCCGGCGACCTCCGCCCCGACCCGGCGCAGGAGCTGGCCGCGGAGAAGCTGGAGAGCCTGCATCACGCGCTGGCTGGCTACCGCGCCGAGCCGGGTGCGCGCGGCCGGTCGAGCTGGAAGGAGCGGTTCGGCCTGGCCCGGCGGAGAGCGGAGCCGCCGCAGGGGCTCTACATCTACGGCGGCGTCGGCCGCGGCAAGTCGATGCTGATGGACCTGTTCTTCCGCACCGCGCCGGTGGAGAAGAAACGCCGCGTCCATTTCCACGCCTTCATGCAGGAGGTTCACGCCGACTTCCGGGCGCTTCGCCTGCTGCAGAAGGAGGCCCAGGCCAAGGGGCGCAGCTCGGCGCGCGGCCGCCGCCCGGGCGAGGACGATCTCGTCGGCGAGGTCGCGGCGCGCATCGCGGCGGAGGCCCACCTGCTGTGCTTCGACGAGCTCCAGGTCCTCGACATCGCCGACGCGATGATCCTCGGCCGGCTGTTCTCGGCGCTGTTCGAGGCCGGCGTCGTCGTCATCGCCACGTCCAACCGGCCGCCCCGCGACCTCTACAAGAACGGCCTGCAGCGCGAGCTCTTCGTCCCCTTCATCGAGCTGTTCGAGCAGCGCCTGGACGTGCTCCACCTCAACTCGCCGACCGACTACCGGCTGCGGGCGATGCGGACGATGAACGTCTACATGACGCCGCTGGACCAGGGCACCGAGGCGAGGCTGCGCGCCTACTTCGCCAGGCTCACCCGCAACGCCGACGCCGGCGGCGAGACGCTCGACGTCAACGGCCGCAGGCTGGAGATCCCGATGGCGTCGGACGACTGCGCCTACGCCACCTTCTCCGACCTCTGCGCCAAGCCGTTGGGCGCCGCCGACTACCTGGCGATCGCCTCGCGCTACGACGTGCTGTTCCTGTCGCGCATCCCGAAGATGAACGCGCAAATGCGCAACGAGGCCAAGCGCTTCGTCACCCTGATCGACGCGCTCTACGAGCACAAGGTGAAGCTGATCTGCTCGGCGGAACGCCCGGCCGAGGAGCTCTACACCGAGGGCGACGGCGCCTTCGAGTTCGAGCGCACCATCTCGCGGCTGCACGAAATGCAGAGCGAAGGCTATCTCGGCGCCGCCCACCTCTCCTGACGCCGCCCCCGCATCCCCACCTCCATGGTCTGCTGGTGATTGAACGGGACGCAAGATGCCCTCACCCCGACCCTCTCCCACCTGCGCGTTCCGCGCGCGGGAGAGGGAGGGATCGGCAACGTCGTCGCCAGCTCGCCCTCGCCCGCGCAAAGCGTGGGAGAGGGAGGGGCCCGCGCAGCGGGAGGGTGAGGGACCTGCTCCGCTTCGCGGTGTGCACCGACGTTTCCGCTGAAGCGCCGAGTTATCGATTGTGGAGAGGCGTGATGGACTGGACCCACTCGCAGATCATGAGCACGGCGGACGACGGCAGCGCCGTGGTCGTCGCCGGTGACGACGGCTGGGAGGCGTTGCCCTTCGGCTTCGACGGCGGCAGCTGCGGCGCCTATCCCAGCCGCGACGAGGCGATCCGGACCGTGGAAGGCGTGCTGGGCGACATGGTCTGCTGCGTCGGCCACCTCGCCGCCGACGCCGACCGCTAGCCCGCCTCGCTCGTCGTCTCGCCGGCGCGGCGGATCGACAGGCGGAGCCGCGTCCCGCCTCGGGTGGCCCAGTCCACCTCCGCCGGGATCTGCCGGGCGGTCGCTTCGATGATCTGCATCCCCAGCCCCCGCGGGGCGTCCTCGGGGATCCCCGGGCCGTCGTCCGCCAGCTCGATCACCACGGCTTCGGGGCGGAAGCTGGCGCTGACGCAGAGCCGCCCGCCGTCGGCGAAGGCGTACTTGCAGCTGTTGGTGATGAACTCGTTGACGATGATCGCCAGCGCCTGCGACTGCCTGCGGCTCAGGCTGCCGTCCTGCAGGTCCAGCACCAGCCGGGCCTCGTTCTGCTTGTCGTGCATGGCCGCGAACACCTTGCCGGCGACGGTGCCGAGGAACAGGGGCAGGTCCACGGTGTCGGACACCTCGTCCACCGACAGCATCTCGTCGATCGCCGACAGCAGCCGAACGCGATTTTCGAAATTCTCCAGCGCCTGCTGCGCCTCGGCCGACTTCGCCTTCATCCGGTGAAGGCAGATCATCGACATCAGCATCTGGTTGTTGTTCTTCGTGCGGTGCGCCAACTCGCGCAGCAGCAGCTCCTTCTTCTCCGACAGCGCCCGGTTCTCCGCCGCGAGCCTCGCCTGGGCAATGACCAGGGCGAGGACGTTGGCGAAGCCCTGCAAAAGCTCCGTATCGCGATCGGGGAAGTTCCGCCTGCGGTCGTTGTCGGCCTCGAGCACGCCGAAAACCCGCTCTCCCGTGCGGATCAGCACGTTCGTCATGCTCTTGACCCCATGGTCGAGAAGAACCTGCGGGATGGGGAAGCGGGTCTCCTTGCCCAGGTCGTCGGAGGTCGCCGGCTGGCCCGTCGCTACGGCGAAACCCGGCGGCGAGTCCATGCCGACGGTGACGTGGCCGACGACGCCGGGGGCCCAGCCGACACCGGCGCGGATCAGGAACGCTTCCCGGTCAGGCAGATACTCCAGCGCCTTCACGTGGCTGACGCCCAGTGCCTCGGCGATTTCCCGACAGGCGGACTGGAGCAGGACGTCGGCATCGAGCGACCTGGCGGCTCGAGCGCCGAAGTCCTCCACCAGGTGGCGCGCTTGCAACGACGTATCGGCCATCAACCTCCGCTCCCCTCCTCTCCCGCCTTGCCGGATCCGGCCGCGCGAACCGCCCCGAGCAGCGGGTCCCCCGTGCCGCCGACCGAGGTCGTATATCCTTACGGGAATTCGGCCTTTCGCTTGTGCCGGTTGTCAATTCACGTTAGTAACACCAGCAAAATTCGCGACTGCAGCAGTCCGTTCCGCGGGCTGGCTTCGCTCCAACATCTCCGAGGGGTGGTCACATGGCACGCAAGAAAATCGCGCTTATCGGCGGCGGCAACATCGGCGGCACGCTTGCTCATCTCGTCGCTCTGAAGGAGCTCGGCGACGTCGTGCTCTTCGACATCGTCGAGGGGCTGCCGCAGGGCAAGTCCCTCGATCTCTGCCAATCGACCCCGGTCGAAGGCGTCAGCGTTTCGCTGCAGGGCGCCAACGACTACTCCGGCATCGCCGGCGCCGACGTGGTGATCGTCACCGCCGGCGTGGCCCGCAAGCCGGGCATGAGCCGCGACGACCTGATCGGCATCAACGTCAAGGTGATGAAGGCGGTCGGCGAAGGCATCAAGACCCACTGCCCCGACGCCTTCGTGATCTGCGTCACCAACCCCCTCGACGTGATGGTCTGGGCGCTGCGCGAGATCACCGGGCAGCCGCACAACAAGGTCGTCGGCATGGCCGGCGTGCTCGACTCCGCCCGGTTCCGCTATTTCCTCTCCCAGGAGTTCAAGGTCTCGGTCGAGGACGTCACCGCCTTCGTGCTCGGCGGCCACGGCGACACGATGGTGCCGCTGGTCCGCTACTCGACGGTGGCTGGCATCCCGCTGCCGGACCTGGTGAAGATGGGCTGGACCAGCCAGGAGAAGCTCGACCAGATCGTCCAGCGCACCCGCGACGGCGGCGCCGAGATCGTCGGCCTGCTCAAGACCGGCTCGGCCTTCTACGCCCCGGCGACGTCGGCCATCGCCATGGCCGAGGCCTACCTCAAGGACAAGAAGCGGCTGCTCGCCTGCGCCGCCTATTGCGACGGCGTCTACGGGCTCAAGGGAACCTACGTCGGCGTGCCGGTGATCATCGGCGAGGGCGGCGTCGAGAAGATCGTCGAGATCGAGCTCTCCGCCGACGAGAAGGGGATGTTCGACCACTCGGTCAACGCCGTGAACACCCTGATCGACGTCGCCAAGGGCCTGATGTAGCCCCGGCGCCTCGCCACGGACGGTGCCGCCGGCTCGCCGGCGGTGCAGCCGTCCGGCATAACAAAGGCACAAGAACAAGTGAGGACGGGATGAATATTCACGAATACCAAGCCAAGCAGCTCATGGCCAAGTACGGCGTGGCGGTGCCCCGGGGCGGCGTCGCCTACACCGCCCCCGAGGCGCAGGACGTCGCCAAGCAGCTCGGCGGCCCGGTGTGGGTGGTGAAGGCGCAGATCCACGCCGGCGGCCGCGGCAAAGGCGGCGGCGTCAAGGTGGTCAAGTCCCTCGACGACGTCTGGTCGACGGCCGAGAAGATGCTGGGCATGACCCTGGTGACGCACCAGACCGGTCCCGCCGGCAAGGAGGTCAAGCGGATCTACGTCGAGGAAGGCTGCGACATCAAGCGCGAGCTCTACATGAGCATGCTGATCGACCGGGCCACCTCGCGGATCACGATCATGGCCTCGACCGAAGGCGGCATGGACATCGAGGAGGTCGCCGCCAAGACGCCGGAGAAGATCCACAAGATCGCCATCGACCCGGCCACCGGGATCCAGCCGTTCCACGCCCGCAAAGTCGCCTTCGGCCTGGGCCTGGAAGGCAAGCAGGTCGGCTCCTGCGTGAAGTTCGTCCTCGGCATGTACAACGCCTTCGTCGATCTCGACGCCAGCCTGGTCGAGATCAACCCGCTGGTCGTCACCGGCGCCGGCGACGTCATCGCGCTGGATGCGAAGATGAACTTCGACGACAACGCCCTGTTCCGGCACAAGGAGGTGCAGGAGCTCCGCGACGAGTCGGAGGAGGATCCGGCCGAGCTCGAGGCGGCCCGCCACGACCTCAACTACATCAAGCTCGACGGCCAGATCGGCTGCATGGTCAACGGCGCCGGCCTGGCGATGGCGACCATGGACATCATCAAGCTCTATGGCGGCGACCCGGCCAACTTCCTCGACGTCGGCGGTGGCGCCACCAAGGACCGGGTGACCGAGGCCTTCAAGATCATCCTCCGCGATCCGAACGTCGAAGGCATCTTAGTAAACATCTTCGGCGGCATCATGCGCTGCGACGTCATCGCCGAAGGCGTCGTCGCCGCGGCTCGTGAGGTGAGCCTCAACGTGCCGCTGGTGGTGCGCCTCGAGGGGACCAACGTCGACCTCGGCAAGCAGATCCTGAGCCAGTCCAACCTGCCCATCATCTCCGCCGACGACCTGGGCAACGCGGCCGAGAAGATCGTCAAAGCCGTGAAGGAGGCCGCGTGATGGCCGTGCTCGTCAATTCCGAAACCAAAGTCATCTGCCAGGGCTTCACCGGCGCGCAGGGGACCTTCCACTCCGAGCAGGCGATCGCCTACGGCACCCGCATGGTCGGCGGCGTCACCCCCGGCAAGGGCGGAACCAAGCATCTCGACCTGCCGGTGTTCGACACGGTCGAGCAGGCGGTGAGGGCCACGGGCGCCACCGCGACCGCCATCTACGTGCCGCCGCCGTTCGCCGGCGACGCCATGCTGGAGGCGATCGACGCCGAGATCCCGCTGGTCGTCTGCATCACCGAGGGCATCCCGGTCATGGACATGCTGCGGGTCAAGCGCGCCCTGCAGAACTCCAGCTCCCGCCTGGTCGGCCCCAACTGCCCCGGCGTCATCACCCCCGGCCAGTGCAAGATCGGCATCATGCCCGGTCACATCCACACGCCCGGCAAGATCGGCGTCGTCTCCCGCTCGGGCACGCTGACCTACGAGGCCGTGGCCCAGACCACCGCGACCGGAATGGGCCAGACCACCTGCATCGGCATCGGCGGCGACCCGGTCAACGGCACCAACTTCGTCGATTGCCTGGAGATGTTCCTGGCCGACGACGCCACCCAGGGCATCGTCATGATCGGCGAGATCGGTGGCTCCGCCGAGGAAGAAGCCGCCGACGTCATCAAGCAGTCGAAGACCAAGAAGCCCGTCGTCGGCTTCATCGCCGGCGTCACGGCGCCTCCCGGCCGGCGGATGGGCCATGCCGGCGCCATTATCTCTGGCGGAAAAGGAACGGCGGGAGATAAGATCGAAGCCTTTAAAAGTGCGGGCATCCACGTCTCGCCGTCGCCGTCGGCGATCGGCAGCACGATGGTGAAGGCGATGGGCGGCTAGCCTGGACCAAGGGCTGGCTTACATATCTGGATGACCGACATAAACAAACTCCGGGAGGGCGGGCGCGGCCGGGTGCCGCGCCCATTCGATCAGTATGGCGAGCATCTCAGACACGTTCCTGTCCGGGGCCAACGCGCCCTATCTCGTTGAGCTTTATCACCGCTACGTAGACGATCCCGGCTCGGTCGATCCGAGCTGGGCTTCTTTTTTTGCCGACCTCGGCGACGACGGCCGGGTGATCGCCGACGAGGCGCGCGGCGCCAGTTGGGCGAAGCGGGCCGGCGTGATCGGCGACGGCGGCGGCAACGGTGCGGAGGCACCGGCGCTCGCGCCGGGTTCCGAGCGTGGCGAGGTGAGCTCGGAGCAGATCCGAGCCGCGACCATCGATTCGGTCCGGGCGCTGATGCTCATCCGCTCCTACCGTGTCCGCGGCCACCTCGTCGCCAAATTCGATCCGCTCGGCCTCGAGGGGATGAAGTACCACCCGGAGCTCGATCCCAAGACCTACGGCTTCACCGAGGCCGATTACGACCGACCGATCTTCCTCGACTACGTCCTCGGGCTGGAGACGGCGACGCTCCGCCAGATCATGGAGATCCTGCAGGAAACCTACTGCGGCTCCATCGGCGTCGAGTTCATGCACATCCAGGAGCCGGGCGAGAAGGCCTGGATCCAGCAGCGCATCGAGAGCATCCGCAACCAGACCCAGTTCACGGGCGAGGGCAAGAAGACCATCCTCAGCCGGCTGACCGAGGCCGAGGAGTTCGAGAAGTTCCTCAACGTCAAGTTCACCGGCACCAAGCGCTTCGGCCTCGACGGCGGCGAGTCGATGATCCCGGCGCTGGAGCAGATCCTCAAGCGCGGCAGCCAGCTCGGCGTCGAAGAGGTCATCCTCGGCATGGCCCACCGGGGCCGGCTCAACGTGCTGGCCAACATCGTCAACAAGCCCTACGTCGCGATCCTCTCCGAGTTCCAGGGCAACGCGACGAGGCCGGACGACGTGCAGGGTTCGGGCGACGTCAAGTACCACCTTGGCACCTCCGCCGACCGCACCTTCGACGACCGCGAGATCCACGTGTCGCTGGTCGCCAATCCGTCGCACCTCGAGGCCGTGGACCCGGTGGTCGTCGGCAAGGTGCGCGCCAAGCAGGCGCAACGGGGGGACAGCGAGCGGGCGAAGGTGATGGGCGTCATCATCCACGGCGACGCCGCCATCGCCGGGCAAGGCCTGGCCGCCGAAGTGTTCGGCCTCTCCGAGCTCAAGGGCTACCGCTCGGGCGGCACCATCCACTTCATCGTCAACAACCAGATCGGCTTCACCACCAGCCCGACGGCCTCGCGCTCCTCCCCCTACCCCTCCGACGTCGGCAAGATCGTTCAGGCGCCGATCTTCCACGTCAACGGCGACGACCCGGAGGCCGTGGTCCACGTCGCCCGGATCGCCACCGAGTTCCGCCAGGAGTTCAAGCGCGACGTCGTCATCGACATGTTCTGCTACCGGCGCTTCGGCCACAACGAGGCCGACGAGCCGTCGTTCACCCAGCCGATCATGTACAAGGCGATCGCCAAGCACCCGAGCACCCGCGAGGTCTACAGCAAGAAACTGATCGACGAGGGCTCGGTCAGCGGCGACGAGGCCGAGCAGATCCGCGCCGAGTTCCGCGCCAGGCTGGAGCAGGCGTTCGAGGCCGCGCCCACCTTCAAGCCGAACAAGGCCGACTGGCTGCAAGGGAAATGGGCCGGGCTCAGGACCCTGACCGGCGAGGAAGAGTTTCGCGACGATCCGACCTATGCCTCGCTGGACCTGCTCCGCGAGGTCGGCCGGGCGCTGTCGAGCCCGCCCGAGGATTTCAACGTCAACCGCAAGATCCTGCGGCTGTTCGACGCCAAGCGGAAGATGCTGGAGACGGGCGAGGGTATCGACTGGGCGATGGGCGAGGCGCTCGCCTACGGCACGCTCCTGGTCGAGGGCGTCCCGGTCAGGCTCTCCGGCCAGGACTCCGGCCGGGGGACCTTCTCCCACCGCCACGCCGTGCTGGTGGATCAGGCGGACGAGCGCCGCTACGTGCCGCTGAACAACATCAGCGACGGCCAGGCGCAGCTGGAGGTGATCGACAGCCCGCTGTCCGAGGCCTCCGTCCTCGGCTTCGAGTACGGCTACAGCCTGGTCGAGCCGGACGCGCTGGTGCTCTGGGAGGCGCAATTCGGCGACTTCGCCAACGGCGCGCAGGTGATCATCGACCAGTTCATCGCCTCGGGAGAGTCCAAGTGGCTCAGGCTCAGCGGCCTGGTGATGCTGCTGCCCCACGGCTACGAGGGCCAGGGTCCGGAACACTCGTCGGCGAGGCCCGAGCGCTACCTGCAGCTCTGCGCCGAGGACAACATGCAGGTCGTGAACTGCACCACCCCTGCCAACTTCTTCCACGCGCTCCGCCGGCAGATCTGCCGCAACTTCCGCAAGCCGCTGATCGTGATGTCGCCGAAGTCCCTCCTTCGCCACAAGCTGGTGGTCTCCAGGCTTGAGGACATGGGGCCGGGCACGCACTTCGCCCGGGTCCTGCCGGAGGTCGATCAGCTGGTCGCGGACGACGAGGTGCGGCGCCTCGTGCTCTGCACCGGCAAGGTCTACTACGACCTGCTGCAGGACCGCCGCGACCGCGGCATCGACGACGTGGCGCTGGTCCGCGTCGAGCAGCTTTACCCGTGGCCGCGGGCGCTGATCATCGAGCAGCTGCAGACGTACCCGAACGCGCAGCTGGTTTGGTGCCAGGAGGAACCGGCCAACGCCGGCGCCTGGACGTTCGTCCTGCCGCGCCTGATCAACATCCTCGAGGAGCTGAAGCGGGACCCGATCCTGCCGACCTACGTCGGCCGGAAGGCGGCGGCCTCGCCCGCGACTGGCCTGTTCAAGACCCACGATAAGGAGCAGCGGTTGCTCTGTGAGCAGGCGCTGAGCGTGGACCTGGGTAGCATTCCTCAACCGTTCCGGCGTGTCGCGCGCTGAGCGGAAACAACTAACCTCCGGGCAGGACCATGGCGACAGACATCATCGTGCCGACGCTGGGCGAGTCGGTAACCGAAGCTACCGTGGCAAAATGGTTCAAGGCCGTCGGCGATCCGGTGTCGGCCGACGAACCCCTGGTCGAGCTCGAAACCGACAAGGTGACGGTCGAGGTCAACGCGCCGTCGAGCGGCACGCTGGCGGCAATCGCGGCCGACGAGGGCTCGGAAGTGGAGGTCGGCGGGGTTCTCGGCTCCATCGGCGACGGCGCCGCCATTGGCGACGGCGACGGCCCCGCTGCCGAGCAGCCGAAGCCCAAGGCCAAGGCCGAGGCGCCGATCAGGCAGGCCGAGCCCAAGGCCGAGCGGACGCCGCCGCAACCCGCTCCGGAGCCTGGCGCTCCGGCAGCCGAAGCGCCGGGAGCCGAAGCGCCGGGAGCCGAAGCACCGGCGTCGGCCGAACCGGCCCACGGCATGGCCCCGGCGGTGCGCAAGCTGGTCGAGGAGCACGGCCTGAACGCGGCGCAGATCCCGGCCAGCGGCAAGGACGGCCGGCTGACCAAGGGCGACGTGCTGGCCTTCATCGAGACGCGCTCCAAGGCGAGCCCGGCGGTGCCCGCGGCCGCCAAGGCCGCCAAGGCCCCCGAGGCTCCCAAGGCCCCGAGCGCGCCCCGTCCGGCCGGCGCCAACGAGGAACGGGTCAAGATGACCCGGCTGCGGCGAATGATCGCGCAGCGGCTGAAGGACGCGCAGAACACCGCGGCCATGCTCACGACCTTCAACGAGGTCGACATGACCGCCGCCAACGCGCTCCGCGGCCAGTACCGCGAGGCGTTCGAGAAGAAGCACGGCGCCCGCCTCGGCCTCATGTCGATCTTCGTCAAGGCGTGCATCGTCGCCCTGCGCGAGTTTCCGGCGGTCAACGCCGAAATCGACGGCGAGGACATCGTCTACAAGAACCACTACGACATCGCCATCGCCGTCTCCTCGCCCAACGGCCTGGTCGTGCCGGTGGTGCGCGACGCCGACAAGCTCGGCTTCGCCGAGATCGAGAAGACCATCGCCGACTTCGGCAAGCGTGCCCGCGACGGCAAGCTCGCCATCGAGGAGATGCAGGGCGGCACCTTCACCATCACCAACGGCGGCGTCTTCGGCTCGCTGATGTCGACACCGATCCTCAACCCGCCGCAGTCCGGCATCCTCGGCATGCACAAGATGCAGCAGCGGCCGATGGTGATGCCGGACGGCTCCATCCAGGCGCGGCCGATGATGTACCTGGCGCTCAGCTACGACCACCGCATCGTCGACGGCCGCGAGGCGGTGTCGTTCCTGGTGCGGGTCAAGGAGTGCGTCGAGGATCCGCAGCGAATCCTGCTCGACGCCTGAAGCGTCGAGCGGCGGTGGTGCCGACGCAGAATGCCCTCGCCCGGACCCTCTCCCGCACCGCGGGAGAGGGAGGATCCGCCAAGCGGGCGGGTGAGGGTGCCCATAGATTGCCAGTGGCGCCAGGGACGCGCCCTTAAGCCGCACTTGCGCCGGCACGAGGATTGGAAGCCATGAGCAACGACAGCTACGACATCGTCGTCATCGGCGCCGGCCCGGGCGGCTACGTCGCCGCCATCCGCGCGGCCCAGCTGGGCCTCAAGGTCGCCTGCGTCGAGAAGCGAGCCTCGCTCGGCGGCACCTGCCTCAACGTGGGCTGCATCCCGTCGAAGGCGCTGCTGCAGTCGTCGCACCACTTCGAGGCGGCCGCCCACGAGTTCGCCCACCACGGCGTGAAGATCAGCGGCGTCGAGCCGGACCTGGACGCCATGCTGGCGCGCAAGAACCAGGTCGTCCACGACCTGACCCAAGGCGTCGCCTTCCTGTTCAAGAAGAACAAGGTCGAGCACGTGCTCGGCTCCGCCCGCATCGCCTCGGCCGACAGCGTCGAGGTGACGCCGGAGGACGGCGGCGAGCCGAAGGTGCTGAAGACCGAGAACATCGTCATCGCCACCGGCTCGGAGGTGGTCAGCCTCCCCGGCGTCGAGGTCGATGAAAAGCGCATCGTCAGCTCCACCGGGGCGCTGGACCTGCAGGGCGTGCCGAAGACGATGATCGTCGTCGGCGGCGGCTACATCGGCATCGAGCTCGGCTCGGTGTGGCGCCGGCTGGGCGCCAAGGTCACCGTCGTCGAGTTCCTCGACCAGGTCCTGGCCGGCATGGACGGCGAGGTCTCAAAGCAGATGCAGCGCATCCTGCACAAGCAGGGCCTGGAGTTCCGGCTGGGCGCCAAGGTCACCGGTGCCCGGCTCACCAACACCGGCGTCGAGCTGACGATCGAGCCCCGCAACGGCGGCGAGGCGGAGACACTGGAGGCGGACGTCGTCCTCGTCTCCATCGGCCGGCGGCCCAACGTCGACGGTCTTGGCCTGGAGGCCGTGGGCGTCGAGCTGACCGAGCGCGGCTTCGTCAAGGTGGACCACGACTACCAGACCAACGTCGCCGGCGTTTTCGCCATCGGCGACGTCATCGGCGGCAAGATGCTGGCGCACAAGGCCGAGGAGGAAGGCGTTGCCGTCGTCGAGCTGATCGCCGGCCAGGCCGGCCACGTGAACTACGAGGCGATCCCGGCGGTGGTCTACACCTGGCCGGAGGTGGCCTCCGTGGGCCGCACCGAGGAGCAGCTCAAGGGCGACGGCGTCGAGTACCGGGTCGGCAAGTTCCCCTTCACCGCCAACTCCCGGGCCCGCTGCAACGCCGAGACCGACGGCTTCGTCAAGATCCTGGCCGACGCCAAGACCGACCGGATCCTCGGCGCGCACATCGTCGGCCCGCAGGCCGGCGACCTGATCCAGGAAATCGTCGTCGCCATGGAGTTCGGCGCCTCGGCCGAGGACGTGGCACGTTCGAGCCACGGCCACCCGGGCCTGAGCGAGGCCGTGAAGGAGGCGGCGCTGGCGGTCGCCGGGCGCGCGATCCATATCTGAGCGGGGTGAAACGAGTGAGGGAACACCGATAGGATGAAGCGGATCCTCCGCCTTGTGTTCGGCTGGACGTTCATAGTCCTCGGTGTCCTCGGCCTGTTCCTGCCGTTTCTCCAGGGCATCCTGTTCATCGTCATCGGCCTCGCCCTGATCGCGCCCGAGTCGGAGTGGGCGCAGGACAAGCTGGATTGGCTGCGCGACCGTTTCCCGCAGGCGGCGTCGGGTTTCGACCGTGCCCAGGAGCGGGCGGAAAGCATGATGTCGCGGCTGCGGTTCAGCCGCACCGAGTGACCCGCGGCGCACCGGCGGCCTGCGTCGGCCAGCGGATCAGTAGAGACGGCCGCCGTTCGGCACCGGAAGCGTCGGCGCCACCAGCACCACCTCCCCCTCCCCGTCCGGAAAGCCGAGGACCAGGACCTCGGAGACGAACTTCCCGATCTGGCGCGGGGGGAAGTTGACCACCGCCGCGACCTGCCTGCCGATCAGGGTCTCCGGCTCGTAGTGGCGGGTGATCTGCGCGGAGCTGCGCCGCTCTCCCACGCTCGGACCGAAGTCGATCCAGAGCTTCACCGCCGGCTTGCGCGCCTCCGGATAAGGCTCGGCGCGAACCACGGTGCCGACGCGGACGTCGATGCGGGAAAAGTCGTCGAAGCGGACGGTGGGAAGAACCGGCCCGGGGTCGTCTGGCTCGGTCATGAGCTGGCGCCCCCGGCACCCGTTCAGCAGCGGTGGCGGCGCGCCCTCGAGCGGCCGCCACGCAAATCGAAGCGGCCTTAGGCTGCGGGCTGCTTCATCTTCAGCGCCATGTCCTTGATCTCGTCGAGGGTGGCGGAGATGCGGGTGTTGATCGTGCTCGTCGCCTCTTCGTTCGACTTCGCGACCATCTCGGCGAGCTCGCGCATGTTCGACAGGGCGCGCTCGAACGCGTCCTTGGCCAGCTCGGCCTGCTTCGCCGCGACCTCGGTCGGGGAGCCGGCCTTGGAGAGGACGTCGACGGCCTTGGAGGCCTCGTTCATCGTCTCCTGAAGGATCTCGGCCTGCCGCTTGGCGACCGCCTGCATGCCTTCCAGGGCGACGCGGTTCGCCTGGGTGAGGGCTTCCATGTTCTTCTTCTGGCTTGCCATCAGCGCGTCCATATCGACGCCGGGCAGGTTGTACTGCTTCAGCATCTTCGAGAACTCTTCCATCATCTTCCCAGGATCGACTTCCTTCATGAACTTGCTGAGGTCGAACAGGGGCTCGGGGGTCTTCATCATGGTCTTTCTCCTCCGCCCGCTGTGTTCTTACGGGCTTAATCCAGTTCCGATGCTAGGAAGTATGTGGCCGGCCCCGGTCCCTGTCAACGGTTATGTTGCACTGCACAAAAGTTCTTGCGGCGGCGCAGCATTCCATAAGCCGTTGCACACATGCGGGGATTCGAATCGGGCAGGAGCGCCGGGGCGCAGGCAGCGCCGGCCAATGCTGCAGCAACGGCAGGGGTGCGCCCCGTGCGACGCCGGTCGAGGCGGGTGCGTAAGGACGAGGAGGAGGCGTAGGCGTTCAGCCGGCCGCCGGCGAAGGCGATGCCTCAGGCGGGGGCGGGGGTGGCGGCAAGACGTCGCCCACCGGCCGGTGGCGCGAGCGCAACGGCAACCGCCGCGCCAGCGAATCGGCCCGCTGCAGGTTGCGGTCGAGGGTGGCCATGGTCTTCGCCATGTCGATGCTGTCGTCGTCGAGCCATGTGCGCAGCGTCGCCAGGTAGACGACGGCGAGGCCCTTGACCCTGAGCGCGCCGCCGATGCCGGTCGCCGGCAGCCCCGCCGCCTCCAGCATCCAGGCCATGGAGGCGGCGAAGCAGGGTGCCAGCAGCAGCGCGTTCAACGGGTCCCCCGGCATGTCGCGGACGATGGCGCGCATGCCGTCGCGGTCGGCGGCCAGCGCGTCGAAGCGGCGCATGAGGACGTCGAACAGCCGGTCGCGCGGCGTGTCGTCGATGTCCGCAGGGCCGTCGGCGAGGACCCGCTCGTCGGTCCGGCTCAGCAGGCCGCCGAGGAGCGACAGCCGCGTCGGGAACACGGCGTAGGCCTCTGCCAGCGGCACGCCGGCGTCGGACGCGACCTTGCCCAGCGAGGCGGAGTGCCAGCCGCCGGCGGCGGCGAGGGCCAAGGCGGAACGCAGCAGGCGCTCACGCACGTCGTCGTGTTCTGGCGTAGACACGGAACCCATCCTCCCGGCTGTAAGGGCTTCAAATTCCCCTGGAGCAGATCCCACATATGGACCGTCGGGCGGTTCGGAGGAAGCCGCGGGCAGCGACGATCCAGGCCCAACCATGACCAACCCACGCCCTCTTCGCAAGACCGCCGGAACCGGAGCCGGCCGGGACGATGGCCACGCCGCCCTGCTCGGCGCCGAGGAGGAGCGCGCCCTCGCCCTTCGCGCCGAGGCCGGCGACGACGCGGCCATGGAGAGGCTCGTCACCAGCCACCTCCGCTTCGTCGTCAAGATCGCCCGCTCCTATCGGGGCTGGGGGCTGCCGATGAGCGACCTGGTGCAGGAGGGCACCCTTGGGCTGGTCCAGGCGGTCCGCCGGTTCGACCCGGACCGCGGGATCCGCCTGTCCACCTACGCCGCCTGGCCGGTGCGCGCCGCCATCCAGGAGGCGGCGCTCCGCTCCTGGTCGGTCGTCCGCCTCGGCACCTCGAACGCGCAGAAGACCATGGCGCTGCGGCTGAAGCACATGATGGCCGGGATGCACCACGACGACCGCGACATCGCCGAGGAGGTGGCGGCCAAGATGGCGGCCCGCTTCGGCGTCACCATGGCCGAGGTCATGGCCGTCGCCCGGCGCATGGCCGGCGTCGACCGGACCCTGGACCATCCGCTCGGCGGCACCCCCGCCGCGGTCGAGACGCTGGCGAGCCCGTCCCCGACACCAGAGGCGGCGGTGGCTGCCGCGAGCGAGCAGCGCCACGTCGCGAGCAGCCTCGCCGCCGCGCTGGCCAAGCTCTCCCTGCGCGAACGGTTGGTGATCCAGCGGCGCTACCTGGCGGAGGCCAAGGCCACCTTCAGCGCCATCGGCAGCGAGCTCGGGCTGTCCAAGGACCGCGTGCGCCAGCTCGAGGCCAAGGCGCTGGCCAAGCTCCGAGCGCTGCTGGACGCCAGCCTGGCGCGCCCGCCGTCCTGACCGGCTGAGCGCGGGCTTCGCCTACCCGGCGAGCTGGCGCGAGCGTTCCGTCGCCGCTCGAACCGCCCTCGTCAGCACCGGGAGAAGCCCGTCCTCGGCCATCAGCACGGCCAGCGCTGCGGCGGTGGTGCCGCCGGGGCTGGTGACGTTGCGGCGCAACTCCGCCGCCGTCTCCGGTGCCTGCCGCAACAGCGCTCCGGCGCCGGCGACGGTGTCGCGCGCGAGCCGCTCGGCGAGTTCCGCCGGCAACCCTGCGGCCGCACCGGCCCGGGCGAGGTGCTCGGCGAGGAGAAAGACGTAGGCCGGACCACTGCCGGAGACGGCGGTCACCGCGTCCAGCAGGGCTTCATCGTCGATCCAGTGGAACGATCCGACGGCCGAGAGCAGTTGCTCGCAGAGCCGCCGCTGCTCGGGCGAAACCGTGTCCGCGGCGCAGGCGACCGTGGCACCGAGACCGACGGCGGCCGGGGTGTTGGGCATGGCCCGAACGATCGCCGCGTCGTCGCCGATCAGGCGCCGGAGGCCGGCGACGGTCCTGCCCGCGGCGATGGACAGGAACACGCTGCCTGTGGCGGCATAGCGCCGGTACTCCGGCACGACCGCGTCCAGCGCCTGCGGCTTGACCGCGAGGATCACGCCCTCGGGCCGGACCTCGGCAGCGATGGCGCCGGCTGCGCCGACAACCGCGACGTTGAACCGTTCACCCAGCGCCGCCGCCTTTTGCGAATCGGGCTCGACGGCGAGGATCTCGTCGGCGGCGAAGCCCGCCTGCCGCCAGCCGCCCAGCAGCGCCTCCCCCATCTTGCCGCAGCCGACGAGGAGGAGCTTGGCGGCCATCCGGCGTCAGGCTTCGCCCTGGGTCTCGAACATGGCGGCGTCGACCGCCTCGCCGGGGGACTTGCCGCCCCAGAGCACATAGTGCACCGCCGGGTAGAAGCGGTCGCACTCCATGATGGCGTGGTTGACCAGGTCCTCGCTTTGCTCGACCGTCGGCCCGTCGCTGCCGCGCAACGGCAGGACGTGGCGATAGACCAGGGCCTTCTCCTCCTGCCAGATGGTGAAGTGGCCGATCCACACCTTGTCGTTCACCAACGCCAGCAACTCGCTGATGAGCTTGAACTTCGTCGCCGGGATCCGGGTGTCGAAGGTCAGCGTGAACTGCATCGCCGTCGCGAACTCGTTCCAGCGGAAATAGAGGTTGTAGTCGCACCAGCGGCCGGGAACCTGGGCCGCGATCTCCTCGTCGCTGGGGCGGTCGAACAGCCACTCGTTGACGCTGACGACGTGTTCGACGACGTCGAGGGGCTTGTCCCATCGCTGGCCGGTCAAGCGCATCTGGGTCATCCTTTGCTGGCCCCGGCGGCGGCCACCAGCCGATGCCGAGGCGGCTCGAACGGGCGGCGGCTCAAACGCGAGATCATGTGGCCGACGCCGGTTCTTGACATAGATCTAGAGTGGCAAAAGCCACCCTGCAGCGCAAGCGGGCACCACCTTTACCATCCGCGATGCCTGTGGAAAACCGCAAGGCATCGTCGCGCAGGCCTTGCCTTACGGCAGCCCGCCTTCCGCCGCGGCCACGCCGCCGGGCTTAGCGCCGGCGTCCTCGCCCTGCTCCTCGGCGGCCGGCGCTCCCTTGGCGGCAAGCGCCTCCTCCAGCGCCTTCACCCGCAGCTCCAGCTTCTCCTGCTCGGCGCGGGCCTTGGCCGCCATCGCCTTGGCGACGTCGAACTCGTCGCGGCTGACCAGGTCCAGGTCGGCGAGCAGCCGCTCGACGCGCTGGCGCACGAGCCCCTCGACCTCCTCGCGCACGCCGGCCATGGCGGACGCGGCGCCGCTGGCGACCTTGGCGAGATCGTCGAGCAGACGATTGCTGGACTGCATGGAGATGTTCCTGTCGTTGAAAGGCGTAAGATGTTCATAGTATGGGAAGACCGTTGCGGGGGCGCAACGCCCCGTCCGCCGCGCCACAGCCACCGCCCGCGGCGCCAGCCAATCCTTCATCGCACCGCCCCGGATCAAGCGACAGATCGAGCGACAGCATGTTGGCCATCCCCTATCCGTACATCGACCCCGTCCTCGTCGAGGTCGGCCCGTTCGCCATCCGCTGGTATGCGCTGGCCTACCTGTTCGGGCTGATCCTCGGCTGGCGCTACGCCCGCTGGCTGGCGAAGCATTCGCTGGGCCGGGTCGCGCCCATCGACGTCGACGATTTCCTGATCTGGGCCACGGCCGGCGTCATCCTCGGCGGCCGCCTCGGCTACGTGCTGTTCTACCGGCCGGAGTTCTACCTCGCCAGCCCGCTCGAGATCGCCCAGGTGTGGCAGGGCGGCATGTCCTTTCACGGCGGGCTCCTCGGCGTCGTCGTCGCCGGCGTCCTGTTCTGCCGCAGCCGGAAGCTGGCGATCCGCCCGTTCGCCGATCTGATCTTCTGCGCCGCGCCCATCGGCCTGTTCCTCGGCCGCCTCGCCAACTTCATCAACGCCGAACTCGTCGGCCGGCCGACGGACGTGCCGTGGGCGATGGTGTTCCCCGGCTACGACGAGCCGCGCCACCCCAGCCAGCTCTATCAAGCCGGACTGGAGGGGTTGGTTTTGTTCCTCATTCTTCATATCCTGTGGCGCGTGGAGGCGATCAGGAGCCGCGCCGGGATCCTGTCCGGGGCGTTCCTGATCGGCTACGGCGTGTTCCGGTCGTTCGCCGAACTGTTCCGTCAGCCCGACGCCAACCTCGGCCTGCTCTATGCCGGCGCGACCATGGGCCAGCTCCTGTCGCTGCCCATGATCGGCATCGGCATCGCGCTCGTCTGGTTTGGCGCGAAAGGGAGGTAAGCCCCGCTGTCGCCGCTCGTCGCCCATTTCCACCGCCGCATCGCCGAGAGCGGCTCCATCAGCGTATCCGAGTTCATGACCGACGCCCTCGGCCATCCGGACTGGGGCTACTACGCGAGCCGCGATCCGCTGGGGCGCGCCGGCGACTTCATCACCGCGCCGGAGATCTCGCAGGTTTTCGGCGAGCTGATCGGCCTTTGGTGCGCCGGCGTCTGGACGAGCATGGGCAGCCCGCAGCCCGTCGCCCTGGTCGAACTCGGGCCCGGCCGCGGCACGCTGCTGGCCGACGCGCTCCGCGCGATCAAGCAGACGGCGCCGGCGTTCTTCGCGGCGCTGCGCGTCCATCTCGTCGAGACCAGCCCGGCACTGCGGACGAAGCAGGCGAGTGCGCTGGAAACGCTGATGCTGGCCGAGCCGCCGTCATGGCACGACGGCTTCGCCGGCGTGCCGGCGATGGCCTCGATCGTCCTGGCCAACGAGTTCTTCGACGCCCTGCCGATCGTCCAGTACGTCAAGGCCGGCGCAGGCTGGCAGGAGCGCCGGGTGGGCCTGGCCGCCGACGGCGCCACGCTCGAGTTCACGCTGAAGCCGGCCTTCCCCTTCGGCCTGCCGCTGGGGCTCTCGGACGTGGCCGAAGGCGACGTCGTCGAGGTGGGAACGGCCGGGGAAGCGCTCGCCGGGCGGATCGCCGAGCGGCTCGCAAGCCACGGCGGCGCCGCGCTGATCATCGACTACGGCCACGGCGCCAGCGCCGCCGGCGATACGCTGCAGGCCGTGCGCCAGCACCAGTTCCACGGCATCCTCGATCACCCCGGCGAGACCGACCTCTCCCACCACGTCGATTTCGCCGCCCTGGCCCGCGCGGCGGACAGGGCCGGCGCCGAGGCGCTGGGGCCGATCCCGCAGGGGCTGTTCCTCGGCCGCCTCGGCATCGACCGGCGGGCCGAGTCGCTGTTCCTGGGCGCGCCGCCCGACCAGTTCCAGGCGGTGATGGGGGCGGTCCGCCGGCTGGTCCACCCGTCCGGCATGGGCCTTTTGTTCAAGGCGTTCGCAATCGTCGATCCGAAGCTGCCGACGCCGCCGGGGTTCGTCCCGGCCGCCGGGCATGGCTGAGGCGAACCGCCCGGCGCCGGGCCGCGGACAAGTTCACGGCAGCGTCATCGCTCCGTCATTCCGGCGCAACACGTCCCGCTTAGGACGCCCCTGCAACGCGGAGGCGGGCGCACGGCGTCTAGCCGGAGGCGCCAAGGCCCAGGGGAGAACGCCATGCGTGGATACCGGATCTCGTCGGCCGCGGCCTTTGCGGCCCTGGGCTTGGCCCTGTTCCTCCCGGCGGGCGCGCGTGCAGCGGACGAAGCCGTGAGCGCCGGCGCGCCCAGGTCCTGCCTGGTCATCGCCCACCGCGGCGCCAGCGCCTACCTGCCGGAGCACACTCTCGAGGCCTACGCGCTCGCCGTCCGGCTCGGCGCCGATTACATCGAGCCGGACCTGGTGATGACCCGCGACGGCGTCCTCGTCGCCCGCCACGACAACGTCCTGAACCTCACGACCGACGTCGCCAAGCGCCCCGAGTTCGCCGGCCGCAAGACCAAGAAGTCGGTGGACGGCGAGGAAGTCGAGGGCTGGTTCAGCGAGGACTTCACCCTCTCCGAAATCAAGACGCTCAGGGCGATCGAGCGCATCCCGGACGCCCGCCCGCGCAACGCCATGTTCGACGGCCGCTTCGCCATCCCCACCTTCGACGAGATCCTGACGCTGCGCGCAGAGCTCGAGCGTGAGACCGGCCGAGTGATCGGCATTTATCCCGAGACGAAGCACCCGACACACTTCCAGGCGGCGGGCCTGGCGATGGAGCACCCGCTGGTAGAGACCCTGCAGCGCCACGGGCTCGCGGCCGCCGATGCGCCGGTGTTCATCCAGTCGTTCGAGATCGCCAACCTCCGCGCGCTCGACGACATGATCGAGGTGCCGCTGATCCAGCTTCTGTGGAAGGAGGGCAAGCCCTTCGACGTCCAGGCGGCGGGCGGACCCACGACCTACGACGACATGGGGACGGCCGAAGGGCTTCAGGCCATCGCCGCCTATGCCGACGGCGTCGGGCCGGAGAAAAACCACTTCGTCATCCCGGTCGACGCCGCCGGCAGGCTCGGCGCCGACCCGACCTCGTTCGTCGCCGACGCCCACGCCGCAGGCCTCGTCGTCCACCCCTACACCTTCCGCGCCGAGAACGGTTTCCTGCCCGCGCAGTACCGCGGGACCGGGCCGGCGACCGCTTCCGGAGACGGCAGGAGCGAGATCGAGGCCTTCCTCGCCACCGGGATCGACGGCTTCTTCACCGACAACCCGGACGTCGGCGCCGCCGCCTGCCGAGCCGTCGCCGAGCGCCGGCGCTGAGGCTGGGCGGGGCCGGCGGCTACAGCCGCATCTTCACGTAAGCCCCCGGCGCGTCCTCCAGAACCGGCAGGCCACCAGCGCCGGGTTCGCGCGCCGGAACCTTGCCGCCGCCCTTGCGGGCGACCCAGGCGCTCCAGTCCGGCCACCACGAGCCCTCCACCCGCTCGGCAGTCTTCAGCCACGCTTCCGGCGTGCGCCCTTTCCGGGTGCTGGTCCAGTAATGGTACTTGTTCGCGACCGGCGGATTGATCACCCCGGCGATATGGCCGGAGGCGGCGAGGACGAACCGGACCGGACCGCCGAACAGCTTCGTCCCGGCGAAGGTCGAGCGCCACGGCGCGATGTGGTCCTCCCGCGCCGAAAGCAGGTACGCCGGCGCCTTGATCCGGCGCAGGTCGATGGGCCTGCCCGCAAGCGTGAGCGCGTCCGGCTGGATCAGCCTGTTGTTGAGGTACATCTCGCGCAGGTAGAAGCCATGCATCATCGCCGGCATGCGCGTCGAATCGGAGTTCCAGTAAAGCAGGTCGAAGGGCGGCGGGTCCTTGCCGAGCAGGTAGTTGTTGATGAACGCCGACCAGATCAGGTCGTTCTCCCTCAGCATGGAGAACACCTGCGCCATCTGCGAGCCGTCGAGGAAGCCCTTCTTCTCCATGTGCTTTTCGACCAGGGCGATCTGCTCGTCGTCGATGAAGACGCCGAGCTCGCCGGGGTCGGAGAAGTCGAGCATGGTGGTGAAGAAGGTCGCGGACACGATTCGCCTGTCGTCCTCCTTCGCCAGCCACGCCAGCGCGCAGGCGAGCAGCGTGCCGCCGATGCAGTAGCCGAGCGCGTTGACCTCGGTCTCGCCGGTCGCCTCGCGGATCGCGTCCAGCGCCGCCAGCGGCCCCTCCAGCAGGTAGTCGTCAAAGGTCTTCGCCGAGAGCTCGCCGTGCGGATTGACCCAGGACAGCACGAACACGGTGTGCCCCTCGCCCACCGCCCAGCGGATGAACGAGTTCTTCGGCTGCATGTCGAGGACGTAGTACTTGTTGATCCACGGCGGCACGATCATCAGCGGCCGGCGGTACACGGTGTCGGTCGAGGGCGTGTACTGGATGAGCTGCATCAGGTCGTTCTGGTAGACGACCTTGCCGGGCGTGGTGGCGATGTTCTCGCCGAGCCTGAAGGCACGGGTATCGGTGAGCGACACCTGCAGCGGGCCGCGGCTCTTCTCCATGTCGTCGAGCAGGTTGGAGAAGCCCTTGCGCAGCGTCTCGGCGTTGCTCTCCGCCGCGGCCTTGATCACCCTGGGGTTGGTGGCGATGAAGTTGGTGGGCGCCATCGCGCTCAGGAACTGGCGAAGGTAAAACATGGCCTTCTGCCGTGAGCGCGGGTCGAGGCCGTCGGCGTTCGCGACCATCGACTCCAGCCAGCGCGAGGCGAGCAGATAAAACTGCTTGATGGCGCTGAAGGTCGGGTTGGCGGTCCAGTCCTCGTCCTTGAAGCGGCGGTCGCCCGGCTGCGGCTCGATGACCGGCTCGACCGTCTCGCCCTGGACCGCCGCCGTCGTCGCCTGCCACAGCCTGGCGTAGTCCTCGGCAAGGCTCTCCTGCGCCTGCTTCAGGCTCTCCGGCTTGGCCATCAGCTGCTCGGCGACCTGGACGAACAGCTGGCCGATTAGCGCCGGGTTCACCGCGCTGAAGACGTCCTCCGTCTTCAGCCGCTCCTGGTACGCCTCGGTGACGGACTTGCTGCGCTCGAACAGGGCTTGCCACTCGGGCGCAAGCCCGGTCGTGTCGTTGGCCATCGTGTTCCTCCCTCGGACCCCGGTCGTTGCGGGTCCCGCTTTTTTTGTTATGTGGCGCCGGCAGCGGCAGTGCGCCAGCGGGGCGATGGCCCGGCGCTCATCCGCACGCGGCCGAGGGCCGATGCGACTTAGGCCTGAGCCGTCGCCACCGGCTCCCGGGCGAGCGTGTCCTCAATACCGATCAGGTCGCGGTAGGCGTGCCAGGTCGCGTAGGCCAGCACCGGCAGGGCCACGGCGAGGCCGACGAAGAAGGTGGCGAACCCGCAGATGACGACGAGAACGATCATCGCCGCCCAGCCGAACATCAGCCGCCAGTTGCGCCGGACGGCGAGCAGGCTGGCGCTGATGGCGGTGATGACGTCGATCGGCCGGTCGTAGATCAGCGGCACCGAGACCGCCGAGATGGAGAACACCACCAGCCCGAACACGGCGCCGACGAGCGAACCGACGAGGAGCAACGGGGCGCCGTTGATGGAGAAGACGACGTCCTCGAGGAAGCGGTCCAGCGGCGGCGGCGTGAGGCTGAAGAACAGCATGAACAGCAACAACGCCACCTCGACCCAGACGAGGAAGGCGATGAGCAGGGCGACGCCCATGGCCGAGAGCTGCCCGGCACTGTCGCCGAAGGCGTCGAATACGTCGGCCAGACGCGCCGGCTCGTTCCTCTCCAGCCTGCGGCTGACGTCGTAGAGGCCGACGACCAGGACCGGCCCCAGCATGATGAAGCCGCCGGCAAGCGGCAGGACCAGCGATCCGAGGCCCGCCGCGATCAGGCCGTAGGCGAGGATGAAGCTGATGAGCACGAAGGTGCCGCCGTAGGCCAGGCTCACCGCCGGCGTCTTCCGAAAATCCCGCCAGCCGGCGGCGAGCCAGCGGCCGGAGAGATCCACCTCCCGAATCTCGTTGATGGTCACCGGGAGCCTGTACGTCCCCTTCCGGACCTGTGCGTTCATTGGCTCGTTTCCCCGCTCGTTAAGGCGGGCGCTACAGCCCGCCCAGCCGCTCCGGCTCGTCCACCGCCCGGTAGCGGTACTGCAGCGCCACCGTCAGCCCCTTCAGCGGCCGCAGCAGACCCACCGTCCCGAAGGCGATCATCGGCAGCCAAATCGCCGCGTGCAGCCACATCGGCGGCATGAACCAGTATTCCACCAGTCCGGCGAGGCCGGTCACGCCGAACCCGAGAATGAAGATCGCGGCAACCGCCGGCCCGTCGCCGGCGTCGTGACCGGTGAAGCTCAGGTCGCACTCGGGGCAACGATCGGCGATCTTGAGAAAGCCCGCGAACAGCTTGCCGCGGCCGCAACGTGGGCAGCGACCGCGCAGACCCGTGGCGAACATGGACGGCGTCGATGACCTCTCAGCATCCGTCATGTCGCCAGCGGGTCCTCCCGTTGCTCAGTGCGCGGCGCCCACGTAACCCGAGCTGCCCCACCAGTAGATGCAGACGAACAGGAACAGCCAGACCACGTCGACGAAGTGCCAGTACCAAGCGGCGGCCTCGAAGCCGACGTGCTGGTTGGCGGTGAAGTGGCCGGCGCGGGCGCGGAAGAAGCACACCGTCAGGAACACCGCGCCAACGAAGACGTGGAAGCCGTGGAAGCCCGTGGCGAGGAAGAAGGTCGAGGGGTAGATCCCGTCCGTAAAGCCGAACGCGGCGTGGCTGTACTCGAACGCCTGCATGCCGAGGAAGATGAAGCCGAGCAGGCAGGTCAGTCCGATCCAGAAGACCATCCTCTCCCGGTCGTTGGCGCGCACCGCGTGGTGGGCGATGGTCACCGTGGCGCCGGAGGTGAGCAGGATCAGGGTGTTCAGGAACGGCAGGCCCCAGGTGTGGAAGGGGGTAACGCCCTCCGGCGGCCAAACCTCGTGAGCGGCGCTGTTGATCAGCGGCACGCTGGCGTTGAAGTAGGCCCAGAAGAAGGCGAAGAAGAACATCACCTCTGAGGCGATGAACAAGAGCATGCCCACGCGCAGGCCATGCTGCACCACGGAGGTGTGGTGGTGGCCCGCCTCGGCCTCGCGAACGACGTCGCGCCACCAGCCGAAGAAGGAAACGACCAGGATCGTTAGCCCGGCGATCAGGACCCAGGGCGGCCCGGCGTGCATGAACCAGATACCGCCGACCGCGATGACGAGCGCCGCGACGGTCGCGACGATCGGCCACGGGCTCGGATCGACCATGTGAAACGGATGGGTCTTCGTCGTGTGCGTCGCCATCGCCCCGCTACCCCTTTCCTCCTCGCCGCGTCGCTCTAGCCGTTGCCGCCGGGCTTCGCCGCAGCGGCGACGCCGGCCGTCTTCGGCTTGTTCTTATCACCCTCGTCCGTCCGGTAGAAGGTATAGGACAAGGTGATCTTGCGGATATCCCGGGCGTCGATGTCATCGGCCATGGCCGCATCGACGTAGAACAGCACCGGCATGGTGACCTCCTGCCCCGGTGCCAGCGTCTGCTCGGTGAAGCAGAAGCACTCGAGCTTGCTGAAGTATTGCGCCGCGCCGTCGGGGGCGACGTTGAAGGTCGCGGTTCCCGTGACCGGCCGGTCGGAGAGGTTGACCGCGACGTAGTGCGTCAATCTCTCCTCGCCGAGCCTCACCTCTACCCCGCGGTCGGCAGGATTGAACCGCCACGGCAGGTCGGAGTTGACGTTGGCGTCGAACTGCACGGTGACCGTTTGCTCGACGACGCCAGTCGAGGCGGCCACGTTATCCGTCTTCGGTGTGCCGGCATAGCCGGTCACCTGACAGAACAGGCGGTAGAGCGGAACCGAGGCGAAGGACAGGCCGACCATTCCGGCAACGACCGTGAACAGCACCGCGGCACTGGCCCTGTTCCTGGCCCTACCCGTCCTTGCACTCATCGACTGCTCCGCCCTTTCCGCCAACGTCTGCCGGTGCCGGTTCACTCGGCCGGCTTCAGCCCGCCGTGGCCATGGCCGTGGCCGCCGCCGCTGATGACCGGCAGCTCCTCGTGGGTGTGGAACGGCGCCGGCGACGGCACGCTCCACTCGAGCGTGGTCGCACCCTCGCCCCAGGGGTTGGCCTCGGCCGCCTTGCCGTACCGGAAGGTGTGCCAGATGATGTAGTAGAACATCAGCGTGGCCGCCATGGTGATGGCAGCGCCCACCGAGCTGACCATGTTCCAACCCGCGAACGCGTCCGGGTAGTCCGGGATGCGCCGCGGCATTCCGGCCAGGCCCAGGAAGTGCTGCGGGAAGAACAGGATGTTGACGCCGACGAAGAAGATCCAGAACTGGATCTTGGCCAGCCCCTCCGGATACTGCCGGCCGCTCATCTTGCCGATCCAGTAGTAGAAGCCGCCGAACATGGCGAAGATCGCGGCGATCGCCATCACGTAGTGGAAGTGGGCGACGACGTAGTAGGTGTCGTGCAAGACGAAGTCGATGCCGGCGTTCGCCAGCACCACGCCGGTGACGCCGCCGATGACAAACAGCCAGAGGAAGCCGATGGCGAACAGCATCGGCGCCTTGAACTCGATCGAGCCGCCCCACATGGTCGCGAGCCAGCTGAAGATCTTGATGCCCGTCGGCACGGCGATGATCATCGTCGCGACGGTGAAGTACGCCCGGGCGTTGACGCCGATGCCGGAGGTGTACATGTGGTGCGCCCAAACGATGAAGCCGACGAAGCCGATCGCCGACATCGCGTAGGCCATGCCGAGGTAGCCAAACACCGGCTTCTTCGAGAACGTCGAGATGAGCTGGCTGATGATCCCGAAGGCCGGCAGGATGATGATGTAGACCTCGGGGTGGCCGAAGAACCAGAACAGGTGCTGCCACAGCAGCGGATCGCCGCCGCCGGCCACCGAATAGAAGGTGGTGCCGAAGTTGCGGTCGGTGAGCAGCATGGTCAGCGCGCCGGCCAGCACCGGGACCGCCAACAACAGCAGGAAGGCGGTGACCAGGATCGACCAGACGAACAGCGGCATCCGGTGAATGGTCATGCCCGGCGCGCGCATGTTGAAGATCGTCACGATCAGGTTGATGGCGCCGAGGATGGAGCCGGCGCCGGCGAGATGCAGTGCCAGGATGCCGAAGTCCACGGCGGCGCTGGGGTGATAGGCGATCGAGGAGAGCGGCGGATACACGGTCCAGCCGGTCCCCGGGCCCTCGCCGACGAACGCCGAGCACATCAACAGGACCAGGCCCGCCGCGGTCAGCCAGAAGCTGATGTTGTTCATCCGCGGGAAGGCCATGTCCGGCGCGCCGATCATCAGCGGTACGAACCAGTTGCCGAAGCCGCCGATCATGGCCGGCATGACCACGAAGAACACCATAAGGAAGCCGTGAGCGGTCACCAGCACGTTGTAGAACTGGATGTTCGTCACGTACTCGATGCCCGGGCTGGCCAGCTCGAGGCGGATGATCCACGACATCACCCCACCGAGCAGCGCCGCCACCAGCGCCAGGATGATGTACATGGTGCCGATGTCTTTGTGGTTGGTGGAGTACACCCAGCGGCGCCACCCCGTCGGGTGATGCTCGTGCTCGCCATGTCCCGCAGTCGCTGCGTATGCCATGATCGCTCTTCCTCCTCGAACGCTTGGCGCGCTCAGTTAGCCTGCCCGACGCCGGCCAGAGTGGCCGCGGGCTTGTCCTTGGACGCGAACTGCTCCTTGGCCTTTTCGGTCCAGGCGGCGAAGTCCTCCTTCGACAGCGCCTCGATCTGAATCGGCATGAAGTAGTGGTTCACGCCGCACAGCTCGGAGCACATTCCGTAGTAGGTGCCGGGCTGGGTGATGCGGACCCAGGTCTCGTTGATCCGGCCCGGCGTCGCGTCCTTCTTCAGCCCGAGCGATGGCACCGCCCAGTTGTGGATGACGTCGTCGGCGGTGACCAGCACCTGCACGTTCGTGTCCACCGGAAGGACGACCGGGTTGTCGACCGCCAGCAGCCGCGGCTGGCCGGGCTGCAGCTGGTCGTCGGCGACGGGGATGCTGTCGAAGGTCAGGTCGTCGTGGTCGGGGTAGGCGTAGGACCAATACCACTGGTGGCCGGTCACCTTCAGCGTCATCTCAGGATCCTGCGCCTTGGCCGAGAAGTAGAGCAGCCTGAGCGAGGGGATGGCGATCACCACCAGGATCATGATCGGCACCGCGGTCCACACTACCTCCAGCAGCGTATTGTGCGAGGTCTTCGACGGCACCGGGTTCCGGCTGGCGCTGAAGCGGTACATCACGTAGCCGAGGATCCCGAGGACCAGGACCGTGACGCCGATGATGATGACGAGGAGCAGGTTGTGGAAGTCGTGCACCATCTCCATCACCGGCGAATAGGCCGGCTGGAGGTTGATCTCCCAGGGCCTCGGTTCCATGACCACCGGTTCGGCGCGAACGCCGCCGGCCCCGGTCAGCACCGCGGCGGCCGTCATCACCAACGCGAGGACTGTCTTCAGCATTGCCCTATCCATCCTTCGTGTTTTCGCGACTATACCCGCTCGGCGGCGTCGGCGCACGAGCCGGTTTTCGTCCCGCGCGGCGCCAGCCCGCAGCCCGCCGCAGATCTTCCACCCCTGAATATGGAACCGTCGGTAGCTAACATGCGAAAAACTGAATGCAAAGGATTTTCTTTTGCGATACCAATCCGCCGATGGCGGGCGCCGCGACCGGCTTGCCCCCACCTTTAGCCTGCCGGCAGCGCGGGCGGAACCATAAGACCGCGGGGTGATCCAGAGAGTGAACGCGCGCAATCGCAGAATGCTGATCCTGGCGATCGTCCTCGCGGTCGCCTCGCTCACGATGTACGTCAGCGTCTTCCTCAAGGTCGGCGGCGGATGAGGCGCCGGCCATGATCGCCATCGCCGACCTGCCGCACGTCAACGCCGCGCTGAACGCCGTCAGCATCGTCTTCCTGAGCGCCGGGTACTACTTCATCCGCAGCGGCCAGCGGGAGAAGCACAAGGCGTGCATGCTGGGCGCCATCGCCGTCTCGGCGGCGTTCTTGGTGACCTACCTGATCTACCACTTCAACTCCGGGCTCGCCCGGTTCGGCGGCGAGGGCTGGATCCGGCCGGTCTACTTCACCATCCTGATCGTCCACGTTATGGCCGCGGTGGTCATCACCGTCATGGTGCCGATCACCGTGGTGCGGGCGCTCGCCGGCCGGTTCGACCGCCACCGCCGGATCGCCCGCTGGACCTGGCCCCTGTGGATGTACGTCGCGATCTCCGGCGTCGTCGTTTACGTCATGGCCATCCACATGTTTCCCTACGGCGGCGCCCATGCCGGCGGGTAACGCGGCGAGGCTTGCCTCCGGTAGTCGGGCGGGACCGCCTTCAGCCGCAGCCTCGGCGCCGCTCGCCGGGCCCGCCGTCCTCGGCTGGGCCGGGCTCGGCATCGCCGCCCTGGCCATCGCCGGCGCCTTCGCCTTCCTGCTGGCGTTCTCCCGCATCCCGGGCGCCGAGCGCCTCGTCGCCTGGCCGGCGGACTTCTTCCACAAGGGCCTCGTGATCCACGTCGTCTTTTCCTTCGTCGTCTGGTTCCTTGCGGTCTTCGCCGTCCTCGCCGCGTTGGCCAGGCGGACGGTGCGGAGCAGGCCTCCGAGCGGCGGGTCGGTCGCCGCCGTGGCGACGTCGAGCCTGGCGATGCCGCTGCTGTTCGTGCCGGCGCTGCTCGACCGCGGCGAGGCGACGCTGAACAACTACATTCCGGCGATCATCGACCCCTTGTACTACGCCGGCCTGGTCGTGCTGGCCGTGGCCGTGGCGCAGCCGGCGGCAGGCGTGCTCGCCGACGTCGTCCGGGCCGGCCGCCGCGCCATGGCCGAGCCGTTCGCCGTCGCGATGGGCGCGGCCGCCGTGGTCTACGGCCTGGCGCTGGTCTGCTTCGCCGCGGCCTGGGCGCTGCAACGCCACGAAGCGGTGACGTTCGCCTTCAACGAGCAGCTCTTCTGGGGCGGCGGGCACGTGCTGCAGGTGCTGAACACGCTGCTCCTGATCGTCGCCTGGGCGTGGCTCGGCGCCCGGATCGCCGGCGAGCCGCTGGTTCCCCGCTCGGCCTTCCTCGCCGCCACCGGCCTCGTCCTCCTCCTCGCCGTGGCCGCGCCGCTCTTCTATCTGCTGTTCGCGCCCTTCTCCGCCGAGCAGACCCGCGCCTTCACCGCGCTGCAATACGGGCTGGGCCCGGCGGCGCTGATCGTCGCCGCTGCACTCGCCCTGCGGCTGCCCCGGCCCTGGGCCTGGCGCCGCCCGGAGACGGTCTGCCTCGCGCTGTCGTTCGTCCTGTTCGCGGTCGGCGGCGCCTTCGGCCTGTTCGTCGACGGCGCCGACACCCGCACCCCGGCCCATTACCACGGCGTCATCGCCGCGGTGACCCTCGCCTTCATGGGCCTGTTCTACGCCCTCGTCCTGCCCGCCCTCGGCCGGGCGCAGCCGGGCGAGCGGGCGATGCGGATCCAGCTCCATCTCTTCGCCTGGGGCCAGCTCGCCGCCTGCATCGGCCTGTTCCTCGCCGGTGGCCACGGTGCCCCGCGCAAGGTCGCGGGCGAGGCCCAGGGGCTGGACGTCATGGCCGCGAGGATCGGCATGGGAATGAACGGGATCGGCGGGCTGATCGCCATCGTCGGCGGCATCCTTTTCGTTTGGCTGGTCGCGAGGGCGCTGATAAGACACGGCATGGGCGAACCGGCGTCGATCGAGACGCGGTTCTGGCGATAGCCGGCCGAGGGAGGAGAGAGCACGTGCCCGACGCGCAGACCCACGCCGGGGCCCCTTCGGGCGCAGCGCTTTCGGCACCGGCGGCGGCGGAGCGTGCCGAGCCCCGCTTCCGGCTCCGCGACTACGCCCTTTTGCTCAAGCCGCGGGTCATGTCGCTGGTGGTCTTCACCGCGATGGTCGGCCTGATCCTCGCCCCAGGCGAGCCGTCGCCGTTCGTCGCCGTCACCGCGGTGCTGTGCATCGCCATCGGTGCAGGCGCCGCCGGCGCCATCAACATGTGGTACGACCGCGACATCGACCGGGTGATGGCCAGGACCATGAACCGGCCGTTGCCCGCGGGGCGGCTGCAACCGGGCGAGGCGCTGGTCTTCGGGCTGGTTCTGTCGGCGGCCGCGGTCGCGGTGATGGGCGCGTTCGTCAACGCCGTAGCGGCGGGCCTTCTGGCGCTCACCATCGTCTACTACGTGCTGATCTACACCATGTGGCTGAAGCGGCGGACGCCGCAGAACATCGTCATCGGCGGCGCCGCCGGCGCCTTTCCGCCGATGATCGGCTGGGCCGCCTCGTCCGGCGAGATCGGTCTCGGCGCCGTCGTCCTGTTCGCCATCATCTTCCTTTGGACCCCGCCGCATTCGTGGGCGCTGGCGCTGTTTCGCAAGAGCGACTACGACCGCGCCGGCGTGCCCATGCTCCCCGTGGTGGCGGGCGAGGCGTCGACCCGCCGGCACATCCTCGCCTACACCTGCATCCTCGTGCCGGCCACCCTGCTGCCCTACGTCATCGGGTTGTCCGGCCTGCCCTACGCCATCGCCGCCGCCGTCCTCGGCGTCGCCCTGTTCCGCCACACCATCCGGGTCTGGCGCGGCGAAACGCCGCAGGCCGAGCGGGCGATGTTCTTCTTCACCATCCTCTACCTGTTCCTGATCTTCGTCGCCCTCCTCGCCGACCGGGCGCTGATGGGCGTCCTCTGACGCCCCGCCCATGACCAGCATCGACGCAGGCTCCGCCTACGCCCGCCTGGAGGCGCGCTTCGCCCGGATCAACGCGCTGGCCGAGGCCGAGGGCATGCTGCACTGGGACCTGGCGACGATGATGCCGAAGGGCGGCGCCGGTTCGCGGGCCGACCAGCTCGCCGTGCTGCGTGCCGTCGGCCATGGCCTGCTCACCGCTCCCGAGATGGGCGACCTGCTCGCCCGGGCGGACGCCGAGATCCCGGACGCGGGCGAGGACGGCCTCTGGCGGCAGGGCAACCTCCGCGAGATGCGCCGGCTGTGGCGGCACGCGACCGCGCTGAGCGAGGACCATGTCGAGGCGCTGTCGCGGGCGGTCTCGGCCTGCGAGGCGACCTGGCGCGACGCCCGCGCCGACAGCGACTTCGCCGCCGTCGCCCCGAAGCTCGAGGCGGTCCTGGCGCTGGTCCGCGAGACGGCGGCGGCCAAGGCCGATGCGCTTGGGCTTTCGCCCTACGACGCGCTGCTCGACGAGTACGAGCCCGACGGCCGGGCGGACGAGATCGACCGGGTCTTCGCCGACCTCGGGGCGTTCCTCCCCGGCTTCCTCGAGGACGTGCTGGAGCGCCAGCGCCGCGAGCCGCCGGTGATCGTACCCCAGGGTCCCTTCCCCATCGACCGCCAGCGGGCGCTCGGCGTCACGTTGATGGAACGGCTCGGCTTCGACTTCGACCACGGCCGGCTCGACGTCAGCCTGCACCCGTTCTGCGGCGGCACGCCGGACGACGTCCGCATCACCACCCGCTATGACGAGTCCGACTTCACCTCGGCGCTCATGGGCGTGCTCCACGAGACCGGCCATGCGCTCTACGAGCGCGGCCTGCCCGAGCGCTGGCGACGCCAGCCGGTGGGCCAGGCCCGCGGCATGTCGCTGCACGAGAGCCAGTCGCTGCTGGTCGAGATGCAGGTCTGCCGCTCCCGGCCGTTCTTAGGCTTCGCGACGCCGCTGCTGCGCGAGGCGTTTGAAGGCCAAGGGCCGGCCTGGGAGGCCGACAACCTCTACCGGCTCTACACCCGGGTCGAGCCCGGCTTCATCCGCGTCGATGCCGACGAGGTGACCTACCCGGCCCACGTCATCCTCCGCTACCGGCTGGAGCGGGCGATGGTCGCCGGCGACCTCGCCGTGGTCGACCTGCCCGCCGCCTGGAACGACGGCCACGAGAAGCTCCTGGGCATCACGCCCCCCGACGACCGGCGCGGCTGCCTGCAGGACATCCACTGGTACGACGGCGCCTGGGGCTACTTCCCGACCTACACGCTGGGCGCCATGACCGCGGCGCAGCTGTTCGCCGCCGCCGGCGAGGCCGATCCGGCCATCGAGCCCGGCATCGGCCGGGGCGACTTCACCGCGCTGCTCGCCTGGCTGCGCAGCCACGTCCACGGCAAGGGCTCGCTGCTGTCGTCGGCTGAACTCCTCCGGCAGGCCACCGGCCGGCCGCTCGACGCCGAGGTCTTCAAGGGGCACCTGCGGCGGCGCTATCTGAGCTGAGGCAGGCCGAGGATCTCCAGCAGTCGGCGCATGTCCTCATCCACCTGCGCCAGGCGCTGCAAGTCGGCAAATGCAAAGTGAGACGCGAGTTGGTGCCGGGTCATCGGCTTATCGTACCCGGGCCAGCAGCGTTCAAGCCGGTCCTCTGCATCGTGCGCGGTGCGCGGAACGTCTTTTTCATGGCCTGAATGAAGCCGCAGCATGACGGCTTCGAAGCAAGGCACCTGCCTGATCAAAGTCAACCCCGCCAACGCGGCCCGCTTTATCGCTTCCTGACTGCGCCCGGTTCCATCGTCGAGACGATCGGTATCGATGAGCAGGAGACTGTGCCGGTGCCCGATGCCTGCCTTCCTCTGGCTTTCACTGCGCCGTCTGACAGCGCTCGTCACTAACGCTAGTGGATCCCCGCCCCACTCCATGCGCGCCGGCCGATCAAGATGAACAGACAAACCGTGCTCATTACAGATAACCTGAAGCCACGCACAGAAGGCGGCCTCCGAGTGACCCTCAGTAGCAAAGAAGATCCGTGCCCTCGCCTTCCGTTGCACCAGCGCTCCTAGCCGATGGTCGGCACGGCACCGAACACGCCGCCGAGGTACTTCCGCTGCAGGCTGGGCTCGCGCCGGACCCCCTTGATGTCCTTAAGGCCATATACCGAGCTGGCGCCGTCGCGCGACTTCTCGACGAGGTAGATCTCCTCCTTCTCCAGTGCCTCCATGATCGAGACGTTGTGGGCAGCGACAAAGAGTTGAGCGTGATGTTCATTAATTGCGGGATTCTGGAACCAACCGAGGATCTCAGGGATGAGCATCGGATGCAGATCGACATCGAATTCGTCCAGTAGCGCCGGACGTCCTGTCATGAGAGACAACCAGAGCGCCGGGAACAAGGCGATGAAGCACCGCGTCCCGTTTGATTCCTCTGAAAGCGTCACGCGCTCGTCAAGTCCTTCATGGGAAAAAGTAGCCACTAGGCCGCATGGCGTCTTCTCAATGCGGACATCGGTCAGGCCAGTGTCTAAACGACTTAGCTCAGTTACGAGATCATCGACCGCATCTCGCCTGACCTCCAAAAATTCAAGAGCTACGCCGATATCCGGCCTAAGATGGTAGCCACGTATGTTTCTCTGTATCAGCGATATATCTTGTGCGACCGCGCCAAAGAATTGGTGGTTTAGCTGCGCCAGCGTAGAGATAACGCTCGCGTTGGGTCGGACCGCTTCTAGCCTAGGATCCGCTGGCGGAAGTTGGAGTTCCTTAGCGCAGCGTATCACCTGCTCGTCGCGCCTAAACAAAAACCTGAACCTGCTCCCATCGCGCACCAAAAGCGATTCCTGAAGAACCCGCTGTCCACCTGCCGTCGCGCCATGCGCGACCGAGAGCTGATAACGGTAAAGGTGCCTTTGGCCACCAATCCACCCTGCATCGAAATCCACCTCGATCCGCGTCGGCCGGTTCCGCCAATCGCCCGCGCGGAAGGGCTGGAGGAAGGGAATGGAGGAATCTGGTTGGCGCTCAAAGCTGAGAGCTGCGAACTCAATGGCACTTGCCATTGCCCGTAGCACCGTGGTCTTCCCAGAGGCGTTCGGGCCAAAGAAGGCCACGACGGTGGGAAGCCGGACGTTCTCGTCGCCCTTTGAGCGCACGAACCGGTCCAGGTCAGGTGCGGTCGCCGGGATGCGCAGGTCGAGCTCCTGCCGCTCGCGGATCGAACCGTAGTTCTCGATTTCGACGCGGTGGATCATGCCTTGCCCCGGCGGGAGAGGTTCTATGCGCATCAGCATGCGCCAGTAAGGCGCCAGTCTCAACATTTTTTCGTCAGGGTCGCGGTTTCGTGCCGGTCCAGCGCGGCTCTGAGTTCTTTCTGCGCCCTCCTTGCCCCGCTGCCGCCGCGGGGGATAGAGTGCGTCTCATCCCAATGACCCGTGAGACGAGCGAACGGGAGTGAAGTACGTCAGCACCCGCGGTGCCGCGCCCATCCTCGGCTTCGACGACGTCGTCCTCGCCGGGCTCGCCCGCGACGGCGGCCTCTACGTGCCGCAGTTCTGGCCGAGGCTCTCCGACGAGAACCTCCGCGCCATGGCGCAGCTCAACTATCCCGCGCTGACGGCGCGGGTCATGGCGCCGTTCGCGGTGCCGACCATCCCGGAGACCGAGCTGCGCGAGCTCGCGGTGGCCGCCTACGCCGGCTTCGACCACCCGCAGGTGGCGCCGCTCAAGCGGCTGGCGCCCAGGCTGTGGCTGCTGGAGCTGTTCCACGGGCCGACGCTGGCGTTCAAGGACTTCGCCCTGCAGATCCTGGGCCGGCTGTTCGACCTGATCCTCAAGCGCCGCGGCCAGCGCGTCACCATCGTCGGCGCCACCTCCGGCGACACCGGTTCGGCCGCCATCGAAGCCTGCCGCGGCCGCGACGCCATCGACATCTTCATCCTCCACCCCAGGGGCCGGGTCTCGGAGGTCCAGCGCCGGCAGATGACGACGGTGGACGCGGCCAACGTCCACAACATCGCCGTGGAGGGGACGTTCGACGACTGCCAGGACCTGGTGAAGGCGATGTTCAACGACGCCGCCTTCCGCGACGAGATGAACCTGGCGGCCGTGAACTCGATCAACTGGGCGCGGATCCTGGCCCAGATCACCTACTACGTGTACGCCGCACTCGCGCTCGGCGGGCCCGGCCAGCCGGTGGCGTTCGCCGTGCCGACCGGCAACTTCGGCAACGTCTTCGCCGCCTACGCCGCCCGTTGCCTCGGCGCGCCCATCGCCCATCTGGTCATCGGCTCCAACCGCAACGACATCCTCACCCGGTTTTTCGCGACCGGCCGGATGGAAATGGGCGAGGTGTTCCCCACCTTAAGCCCCAGCATGGACATCCAGATCTCCAGTAATTTCGAGCGGTTGCTGTTCGAGCTCTACGAGCGCGACGGCAAGACCGTTGCCGGCCTGATGGACAGCTTCAAGACCCAGCGAGCGTTCCAGGTGGACCCTGGGCACTGGCAGCGGGCGAGAAGCGTGTTCTCCGCCTTCCGCGTCGACGACGAGGCGACGACCGAAACCATCCGGCAGGTGTACGGCGAAACCGGCGAACTGCTCGATCCGCACTCCGCCATCGGCGTCGCCGCCGCCCGGTCGATCCGCACCGACGAGGGCATCCCGGTTATTGCGGTCGCAACCGCGCATCCGGCCAAGTTTCCGGACGCCGTCGAGGCCGCGACCGGGATCCGCCCGCCGTTGCCGGCGCGCCTGGCCGAGCTGATGGGCAAGCCGGAGCACTACGTGACGCTGCCGGCCGACCTCGCCGCCATCGAGGCGCACATCACCAGGCGGGTCCGCGCCCAGGAGGCGCGGTCGTGAACGGCATCCGGGTCACCACCCTGCCCAACGGGCTGCGCGTCGCGACCGACCCGGTCGAGACGGTGGAGACGGCGTCCGTCGGCGTCTGGGTCGAGGCCGGGAGCCGCTTCGAGGCGGCGCGGATGAACGGCATCTCCCACTTCCTCGAGCACATGGTGTTCAAGGGCACGGCCCGGCGGGACGCCCGGGCCATCGCCGAGGAGATCGAGGCCGTCGGCGGGCACATCAACGCCCACACCTCGCGGGAGTACACCGCGTTTTTCGCCAAGGTGCTGAAGGACGACGTCCCGCTCGCCGTCGACATCATCGCCGACATCCTGCAGGAGCCGGCCATCGACGCCGGCGAGCTGGACCGGGAGCGCTCGGTGGTGCTGCAGGAGATCATGCAGTCGCTGGACACGCCGGACGACCTGATCTTCGACCGCTTCCAGGAGACCGCCTTCCCGGCGCAGGCCTTGGGCCGGCCGGTGCTGGGTTCGCCGCGGCTGATCCGCGGTATGCCGCGCGAGACGATGCTGCGCTACCGCGAGGACCATTACGCCGCGCCGCGGATGGTGCTGGCCGCCGCCGGCCGGGTCGATCACGACCAGGTCGTGGCCCTGGCCGAGGCGGCGTTCGCCGGTCTCTCCGCCGGTGCCGGCAAGACCCGGAAGAAGGCCAGCTACGAGGGCGGGGACTGGCGCGACGAGCGCGACCTGGAACAGGTCAACTTCGTCCTTGGCTTCGCCGGCCTGGGCTACCGCGACCCCGACTTCTACGCGCTCTCCGTGCTCTCGACCCTGCTCGGCGGCGGCATGTCGTCGCGGCTGTTCCAGGAGGTGCGGGAGAAGCGCGGCCTCGTCTACAGCATCTACACCTTCCCCGCCTCGTATTCGGACATCGGCGTCTTCGGCATCTACGCCGGCACCGGCGAGGACGAGGTGGGCGAGCTCGTGCCCCTCGTCTGCGAGGAACTGGTCAAGGTAACCAGAGGCGTCGGCGAGGACGAGATCGCCCGTGCCCGGGCCCAGCTCAAGTCGAGCGTGCTGATGTCGCTGGAGAGCACGTCGTCGCGATGCGAGCAGCTGGCGCGTCAGCTCATGGTCTTCGGCAGGCCGATCCCCGTCGCCGAGGCGGTGGCGAAGATCGAGGCGGTCGACGCCGAGGCGGTGGAGCGGGTCGCCCGCCGGGTGCTGGCGTCCAAGCCGACGGTCGCCAGCCTCGGCCCGATCGGCAAGCTGGAACCCTACGACCGCATCGTCGAGCGCCTCCGGTTCGCCTAGAGCGGTTTGTCAGCGGGTTGATGCACCTGCCTCTCCCACGCCGTCACCCTCGAGCCGCGAAGCGGCGTGGCGATCCAGTATTGAGGCAGTGGATTGCCGCGTCGGCTTCGCCTCCTCGCAATGACGGTCCTGATCCGGCTAAAGGCGTATTGCTCTAGCCCGCCCTGGCACCGCCACCATATCCGCTCTCTTTTCGGCGGCGTTGCGGCCGGCAACCGCCCCGACTAGCATCGCTTCACCGGATCGGCCCGGCGGGCCGCTCTGTTTCAGGAGAGGGGCGGCCATGAGCGGTGGTCTGCGGGCGACTTGCCGGGTCGTAGCCTTGGCGCTGGGGATCCTCGTGCTGGCGGGAACCCTCCCCGGCTTCGCGGCCGAGCCGGCGGTGGGCAGAGTGGTTCAGCAGCAGGGCGACGTCAGGGCCGCGCGGGGCGGGGCGATTGTCACGCTTGCCGTCGGCGCGGAGGTCCTGTGCCGTGACCGGATCGTCTCGGGGCCCGACGGCCGGGTCCACATCGAGTTCGTCGACCGTTCGCTCGTGGCCATCGGCAGCGACACCGAGGTGCTGGTCGCCGACTACGCCGCCGGCCGCGACGGCCGCCGCCTGAGCGCGGTGCTCTCGCTGCTTTCCGGCATCGTCCGCGCGGTCGTTGCCGAACCCGGCGGCAGCTTCGACATCACCTCGCGCGCCGCCGTCGCCTCGGCGCGGTCCACCGAATGGCTGATGGAAGCAACCGGCGCCGGAACGGCCGTCTTCGCCGCCGCCGGCGTCGTCGCGGTGCAGTCGGTCGGCACCAACGCCGTCGTCGAGCTCACCCCCGGCATGGGCACCGACGTGACCCCGGGCGGGGCGCCGAACCCGCCCAAGCCCTGGGGCAAGGCGCGCGTCGAGGACTTCATCGCCAGGACCCGGCTGCCGGGCGAGTGAAGCCGGCGGCGAACCCGTCCCGGTTTACGCGCGTCCCGCTGCTCGTCGGCCTCGCCGTCGCGGTCATCGTCGGCCTGGCGTACCTCGCCTGGCGGGAGGCGCCGGCCGCCTCGGCACTGGACGGACAGACCCTCGACTGGCGCTTTCGCCTCCGCGGCGAGCGGGTTCCGGGCGACGAGGTCGTCCTCGTCGCCATCGACGATCGCGCGGTCGCCGCCCTCGGCCGCTGGCCCCTCCCCCGGCAGGCGCTGGCCGACGCCGTCCGGGCCTTGAACCGCGGCGGCGCGCGGGTGATCGCCTTCGACCTGCTTCTCGCCGATCCCGAAGGCGGCGACGGATCGGGCGACCGGGAGCTCGCCGCGGCCCTTGGCGAGGCCGGCACGGCGATCGTGCCGTTCGCCTTCGTGTTTTCGCCCAACGCCGCGGGCGGCCCGCCGCCGGCGTTCGTGGCGAGGTCGGCCTACCGCATTTACCGCCTTCCCGACGCCGCCCGGCTCACCGGGACTCTGGCTCCGACCGGCGTGGTCGCGCCGCTCGCTGCATTCGGCGAGGCCGCCGCCGGGACCGGCCACGTCTCCGTCGTCCTCAACGCCGACGGCAGCCTCCGCTTCGACCGGACGGCCGTCGTCCATGGCGAGGACCTCTACCCCTCGCTCTCAATCGAGGCGGTGCGGCTCTTCCTCGGGCTGCCGCGCGAGGCGGTCGCCGTCACGGTGGGCGAGGAGATCGTTATCGGCGACCTTCGCATCGACGTCGACCAGGACATGCGCCTCGCCGTCAACCACTACGGCCCGCGCGGCACCTTCCCGACGCTGTCGATGGCCGACCTGCTCGCGGGCTCGGTGCCGCCCGAGGCGGTATCCGGGCGCGTCGTCCTGATCGGCGCGACGGCGACGGGGGTCGGCGACAACTTCGTGACACCGTTCGGCCGCGCCCTGCCCGGCCCGGAGCACTTCGCAACCGTCATCGACAACATCCTCCACGGCCGCTCCCTGGTCCACGGGCGGGACGCGCTCGCCCTGGACCTGCTGGCGATCGTCATCGGCGCCGTCCTCGCCGCGCTCGCGGCCAGCCTCCGCCGGCCGCTGCTGGCGCTTTCGGCGGCAGCCGCGCTGCTCGCGGGCTGGGGTGCCATCGCATTCGCGGCGTTTGCGCACGCCGGGATCTGGCTCAACGGCGTCTTCCCGACGTTGGCGATCCTCCTCACGCTCGCGCTGGTGACGGCGATCCGGCTGGCCCGCGACCGGCGGCTGCTCGACGAGGCCGAGCGCAGGCGCGCCAACCTTTCCCGCTACGTGCCGCCCTCGCTCGCCGACGCGCTCGGCGGGGCCGACGTGGCTTACGGAAACGACACGGTGCAGCAGGCGGCGGTGATGTTCGTCGACCTTGTCGGCTTCACCCGCATCGGCGAGCACCTCTCGCCCGGGGAGCAACTGGGCCTGCTCCGCGCGTTCCACGCCCGGGTCGAGGCCGCGGTCACCGCGCACGGCGGGGTCATCGACAAGTTCGTGGGCGACGGCGCGTCGGCCACCTTCGGCCTCGCCTCGCCCTCCCTCGACGATGCGGCCAGCGCGTTGCAGTGCGCCCGAAGGCTGGCCGCGGACGTGGAGGCCTGGGCTTGGGAGCGCGCCGCCGCCGGCCAGCCGCCGCCCGCGGTCGGCATCGGCCTGCACTACGGCCCGGTCGTGGTCGGCGACATCGGCGGCGCCGCCCAGCGCCAGTTCACGGTCAGCGGCGATACCGTCAACGTCGCCAGCCGGCTCGAAGCGATGACCCGCGGCCTCGGCGTGGTGATCGTTGCCTCCGACGCGGTGGTGGAGTGTGCCCGCGCCGCCGGCGCCCCGGACGCCCTCGCCGGCTTCGTCGAGCTGCCGCCACAGCCGATTCGCGGCCGCACGCGGCGGCTCGGTGTCTGGGCGTGGCCGGGCGAAAAGCCCGGCCCGAACGGCGCCGTTAAGGCGTGACCCGCGGTACACGCAGCTGCGACCAAAATGCGACTGTTTCGCGGGGATGAACGCCGCTCCGCTATATATAGGAGCGCTGGCAGAAAGTCGTTCGACATGTTGTGTCCAGCGCCTTCTTATCCCTTGACAATGATTTGTAACCTGACAAAACTGTAACCATGTGCAGCTGAAGCGTTGGATCCAGCACCTTCCTTCCGCCGGAGAGCATGGCGGAAACGGCTGCAAGGTTCAGGAAAGCGGAAGCCGCCGGTGAGGCGGCTCAGCGAAGAGTAGCGTGAGCGATCACGACGCGGATCCCTGCGGCCATTTGCGGCCATAGAGTACCGCTCCACGAAGGATCTCTCGCTGCTGTTGCACGGAGGGTCGTCATGACCGAGCTGGAAGAATTGAACCAAATCATCTGTCGTCACGACTGGCCGAACGTCGAGCGCTGGGCCGAGTCAGTCCGCCGTCTCGGCGAACTCAGCGACAAGGAGCTCGGTGAACTGGAGCGCGTCGCTCGCGCCGAAAGCCGCGCCGCCGCTTAGCGCAAGTCGTCATTGGGTTTAAGCAGAAGTACTGGCTGTCGTTGCGAGGACCGGGCGACGAAGCCGTAGGGCGGATCGAGGCGAAGTCGGATCCGCCGGATGTCATCCATATACTTCCGCCGCAATAGGCGCCCGCCCGACCCGGGCAGGTCGCCTCGCAAATTTAGATGGCTCCGGCCGGCATTGAGAAGGTGCGGCAGCTGGGGACGGGCTCTCGACCGTCCACCCACGCCCAGAACTGCTCCGCGTCCCGTGAATAGGGCAGCAGCGGCTGCGGCACCGAGCGGGCGTAGGGCAGCGCCGCCTGCACCCGCCGGTCGAGATCGGGCCAGACGGCGGCAAGGTCGTCGCATCCGATCGTCCGGCGGCAGCCGCGGACGCCGCAGCGGCATTCCATCGCCTCCGTCAGGTTCAGCGCCGCGTACTCGCAGGTGAGCTCTTCGCCGACGGCGACGTCGCGGACGGCGATCTCGATCGTGCCGCCGACGCCGACCATCACCGGGTCGCAGCTGTGGTTCAGGTAGCGGCCGTGGTCCCAGCAGAGGATGACGCGGTTCTCCGCGTCGGTGTAGGCGTAGCGGTCCAGGATGGGCTGATAGGGCGGCGGAAAGGCGGCCGCCTGGGCGCGCGTGAAGATGATGTCGAACTCGCACAACACCCACAGGACGGTGCCCTTCGCAATCGGTTCGCGGGCGAACACGCCGTAGCCGACCTCGGGACTGACGAAACGCAACTCCGCTGCTGGATGGATCATTTTTTTCTCATGCGGTGGAGGAGATGAGGCGGGCGGAATGCACGGCCTCCATTCGGCCGCGCAGTTGCGGCGCGTGCTGGAGCAGCACGTCGAACTGCCGGCGCTGCAGCGACAGCAAGGTGCAGGGCGTGAGGCTGCGGACGCTGGCGGTTCGCGGGACCGCGCGCAAAAGGGCGATCTCGCCGAAGTGGTCGCCGTCCTCGCGGATGGCGACGCGTCTGCTCTCGTCGTTCTCGGTCGCGACGATCTCGACGATGCCGCGCACAAGGATGTAGAAGCGGTCCCCCTCGTCGCCCTCGTGGATGATGGTCCGGCCGCCGGGGTGGCGCTCGGTGACGAACAGCGGAGCCGCCAGCTCGAGCGTCGCGTCGTCGAGCTGATCGAACAGCGGAACCTGCCGCAAGCGTGCCGGCGAGACTGTGGCGACGTCGCCCTCCTGGCTGAGCTGGAAGCCGCTCTGCTTCGCCCACAGCCGCGCGTAATGGCCGTGGAGCGCCAGCAGATCGGCGTGACGTCCGGACTCGACCACACGGCCGTGGTCGAGAACGTGGATGCAGTCAGCGTCGACGACGGACGCCAGCCGGTGGGTGACGGAGATCACCGTCCGGCCCCGGCCGATCCGCGACAGCGTGTCGGTGATGGCCGCCTCGGTGCCGGGATCGAGCGCGGACGTCGCCTCGTCGAGAACCAGGATCCGCGGGTCGCGGAGAACGACGCGGGCGATGGCGACGCGCTGGCGTTGGCCGCCGGAAAGCCGGCCGCCCCGCTCGCCCACGACCGTGTCGTACCCGTCGGGAAGCGCGGCGATGGTGTCGTGGATCTCCGCGGCCCGGGCGGCCGCCTCGATCTCCGCCTGGCTCGCTTCGGGACGAGCCAGAGCGATGTTCTCCCTCACGGTGGCGTTGAGGAGGAAGCTCTCCTGGAAGACGACGCCGATCTGCCGCCGCAGGGACCCCTGCGACGTCATGCGCAGATCGACGTCGTCGAAGGTGATGCGGCCCGAGCGCGGGTCGTAGAGCCGCATCAGGAGGTTCAGGATCGTGCTCTTGCCGGATCCACTGGCGCCGACGAAGGCGACCGACGTCGAGGCGGGGATCTCGATGCTCACGCCGCTGACATTCAACGTCTCCGAGTAGCCGAAGCTGACGTTCTCGATGGCGATGCGGCGGGAGAGAGGCGCCATGTCGAGGGCGCCCGGCCGGTCGGCCACGGCGGGTTCGACGGCGAGCAGCTCGTCGATTCGCGCCAGCCCCCCCGCCGCATGAACGAGCGTCGGGACGAACTGCGTCACGTAGGTGAGCGACAGCGAGGCGTTGAGGAACAGGGCGAGGAAGGCGGTCAGCGTGCCGACCGTCATCATCTCGGAGGCGACCATCCACGCCCCCGCCGCCAGCACGAACACCTGGAGCACCATGATCCCGAGCGTCGCGGAGCGCTCCACCAGCGCCGACAGGAAGGCGACGCGCATCACCTTCCCCGTCAGCCGGGTGTTGTAGACGCCGAACCTGCGCACCGTCGCATCCTGCAGGTTGAACGCCTTGACCATCGGCTGGCACTGGACGTTCTCCTGAACGAGCGAGAGCGTCTCGCCTTCCGTGCTCTTGCGGGCGTAGCTCCCCGCCACCGCGCGGCGGGTGAACACCCGCGGACCCATAAGGCAGAAAGGCCAGGCCAGCATGGTGACGAGCGCCAGGCGCCAATCGAGCCACAGCAGCAACGCCGTGTTGGCCAGCACGTCGAGCGCCGGCAGGATCCCGAAGGAAACCGAGTTGACCAGCGCGGTCTCGACGGAACCGACGTCGTTGGAAAAGCGCCCGAGCACGTCGCCGACGCGCGAGCGGGCGTAGAAGTCCACGGCGAGACGCTGCAGATGGCCGAACATGCGGAGGCGAAGCTCGCCCATCGCCCGGGCCGCCAGCTTCGCGAACAGGTAGTCGCGGCCCAAGCCGATCGCCGAAACGGCGGCTCCGCCCACGCCCAGGGCTATGATGATCCCCATCAGCAGGGCGTGGTCACCGCCGATCAGGCCGTCGTCGATGATGAACTTGAACGAGAACGGAAGCGCCGACGCATACGCCATCTCGACCGCAAGGCCGATGGCGACCAGCACGACACTCGACCGGTACGGCAGCACCAGCTTCGCCAGGCGGCCGATCAGCACGAGAATGGTTCTGGAGCCGTCGCCCTCGCCTGGCGGCGACGCTTCGGCCGCTTCTACCATCCTCGCCTCCGGTTCGCGCACGTCTTACCGGAGCAAGATCCTTGCCGCCAGCGCGCTTCTTCAAAAAAAGCCGCGGCAAAGCACACGCGGCTCGTCGACGGCGGAGGTCCGTGACTGGGCGGGAAGCCTTCGTCTGCAGTCCTGCCCGCCCAATTCTTCGCAGCCGATCGATCGAGATGACGTCAGCGGGCGCGAATGCCCGGCACCGTCCCCGATCAGGGTGGTCTCGGTGCCCGCGGCTGCGGCGCTTAGTCCCGCGTGCGGTAGTTGGGTGCCTCGCGGGTGATGGTCACGTCGTGGACGTGACTTTCGCCGACGCCGGCTAGAGTCGTCCGGCGGAAGGTGCAGTTGCGCTGCATCTCGGCGATGGTGCGGTTGCCGGTGTAGCCCATGGCCGCCTTCAGCCCGCCGACCAGCTGGTGGATGACCGCGCCGAGCGGCCCCTTGTACGGCACCCGGCCCTCGATCCCCTCCGGCACCATCTTCAGCGAGTCGTTCACCTCCGCCTGGAAGTACCGGTCGGCCGAGCCGCGGGCCATGGCGCCGATGGAGCCCATGCCGCGGTAGGCCTTGTAGGACCGGCCCTGGAACAGGAACACCTCGCCCGGGCTCTCGTCGGTGCCGGCGAACAGCGAGCCGATCATGGCCACGTCGGCGCCGGCGGCGACGGCCTTGGCCAGGTCGCCCGAGTAGCGGATGCCGCCGTCGGCGATCAGCGGCACCTGCTCCGCCCGGCAGACCTCGGCCACGTCGAGGATGGCAGAGAACTGGGGCACGCCGACCCCGGCGACGACGCGCGTGGTGCAGATGGAGCCGGGGCCGATGCCGACCTTGATCGCGTCGGCGCCGACGTCGATCAGCGCCCGGGCGGCGTCGGCGGTGGCGATGTTGCCGGCGATCACCTGGGCGTAGTTGCTGAGCTTCTTGATCCGCTCGACGGCGTCGAGCACGCCCTGCGAGTGGCCGTGGGCGGTATCGACGACGATCACGTCGACCTCGGCCGCGAGCAGCATCTCGGCGCGGGCGATGCCGGCGTCGCCGACGCCGGTGGCCGCCGCCACCCTGAGGCGGCCGCGCTCGTCCTTGCAGGCGTTGGGGAAGCGCGCGGCCTTGTCGATGTCCTTCACCGTGATCAGGCCGATGCAGCGATAGTCGTCGTCGATGACGAGGAGCTTCTCGATGCGGTGCTTGTGCAGCAGCCGCTTCGCCTCCTCGCGGCCGACGGTCTCGCGCACCGTGACCAGCGGCTTTTCCGGCAGGTCGCGGGTCATGAGCTCGCTGACCGGCTGGCGCATGTCGGTGGCGAAGCGGACGTCGCGGTGGGTGAGGATGCCGAGCAGCCGTCCGCCGCCATTCTCCACCACCGGCAGGCCGGAGAAGTGATGGTCGCGCATGAGCGCCAGGGCGTCGGCCAGGCTGGCGTCGGCGTCGATGGTCATCGGGTTCACGACCATCCCGGATTCGTACTTCTTGACCCGGCGCACCTCACCCGCCTGCGCCTCGGGCTCCATGTTCTTGTGGATCACGCCGATGCCGCCGGCCTCGGCCATGGCGATGGCCAAAGCACTTTCCGTCACCGTGTCCATGGCCGCGGAGATGATGGGGATGCGCAGCTCGACGGTGCGGGTCAGGCGGGTCGAAGTCTCGGCGTCGGCCGGAACGATGCTGGACCGGGCGGGCACCAGCAGGACGTCGTCGAATGCCAGTGCCTCTTGGATCTGCATGCCACCTCGCGATCACCGGTAGGCGGCGGATCATACACCAGGGCCGCGCCCTGCCAAGGCTCGCGGTTGCCGCCCCGGCTTGGAGCGTGAGGCGGCGCCGGGCGCTTACTGCTCCACCCAGACGGAGAGCGAACCGGCGGCACAGGGAAAGTCGGCCCAGCCGTCCGCCCCGGTGGTGACGCTGTCGGCGATCGCGCCGGTCACGTCGCGGAAGGTGCCGTTGGGCCGGGCGGTTGCCATGCGTTTCGTCCCAGGCGCCCCGTCGGTGAGCACCACGGCCATGGCCCGCGGGTGCTCGGCGTCGCCCTGGCGCGTCCAGCCGATGACGTCGGGGTCGTCGATGTAGTCGGTCTGTGGGCCGTAAGCGAAGTCCCGCCGGGCGGCGAGGAGCGCGTCCAGCATCGGCTGGGTCGGCGCCCGGGCGTCGTTGGCGCGGTAGTCGGGATAGAACAGGCAGGGGACCCCGCCCTCGCGAAGCAGGATGATGGCGTACGCCTGCGCCCGGAACGCCTCGCCCACCGGCTCGCCGCCGCCGAGGTGGAAGGTGTCGTGGTTGTCGACGAAGGTGACGGCCATCTCCGGATCCTGGGCGACCAGGGTGCCGTCGAAGATCCGCCGCATGTCGAAGCCGCCGCCCGAGCGCGAGGCCGCGCGCATGTTGAAGTGCAGCGGGAAGTCGAAGAGCGTCATCCGCCGGCCCGTATGCTCGATGAACCAGCGCAGCGTGGCGACGTCGCCGGTGAAGTACTCGCCGACGGCGAATAGCTGGCGATCCGGCCTGAGCGCCCGGATCCGGTCGAGCCACTCGACGAAGAAGGGGAAGCGGATATGCCTCGCCGCGTCGAAGCGGAAGCCGTCGACGTCGAGCACCGCCATGATCCACTCGCCCCAGGCGAACAGCTCGCCCCGGACCTCATCGACGTTCATGTCGAGGTCGCAGAACAGGAGGTAGTCGAAGTTGCCGCGCTCGGGGTCGACCGGCGTTTCGAACGCCTTGTTGCTGAGCTTGAAGATCGACCGGTCTCCGGTGCGCTGGTCGTAATCGACCGCGTCGAAATGCTGCGCGCGCCACTGGAAGCTGGAGTAGCGCTCGCCCCGGCCGGGAAAGGTGAACATCGTCCAGGCGTCGATCTCGCGCGGGGGACCGATCTCGATGTTGCGGTTCTCATGCGACACGGGCGTACCGGTGACGGTCTCGGTGAAGTCTGCGCCGCCCTTGTGGTTCAACACGGTGTCGATGTAGACCGCCAGCCCCGCCTCGCGGGCGGCCCGGCGGGCGGCGAGAAGCTGGTCGCGGGTGCCGTACTTGGTGCGCACCGTTCCCTTCTGGGTGAACTCGCCCAGGTCGAACAGGTCGTAGCAGCCGTAGCCGACGTCGCTGGCGCCGCCCTGCGCCTTGTTCGGAGGCGGCAGCCACAGGGCGGTGATCCCGGCGCGGGCGAGGTCGGCGGCATCGCGCGCGACCTCGTCCCACAGCCGCCCGTCGTCGGGATAGTCCCAGTGGAAGTACTGGATCATCGTCGGGTTGGTCATCGGCTCGGTCCCCTCGTTCTTCGCCGGCCTGTCGCCGGAGCCTACCCCGGCCGGTCTCCCCGCGCGCTCGCGCCCGGCGCCGGCATCCAGCTGATCAGCCGGGCGCTGCGCTGGTAGGTCAGGTAACGCCACAGCCACTGGGCGCTGACGAGCACCCGGTTCTCGAAGCCCACGAGCAGGAACACGTGGACGAAGGCCCAGAGGAGCCAGGCGACGCGGCCCTTGAGCTTCCACTCGCCGAAGTCGAAGACGGCGGCGTGGCGACCGATGATCGCGGTGTTGCCGCGATTGCGGAAGCGGAACGCGGTCATCGCCTCGCCGCGGAGAATGTTCGCCGCCATCGCCCGGCCCAGGTGGCTGCCTTGCTGTTTCGCGACCTGCGCCAGCGCGGGGAGCGGCGCGCCGTCCTCGCCAACCGAAAGCGCCCCGTCGCCGATGGCGTAGACGTTGTCGCGCTCCGGCACGGACAGGTCCGGATCCACTCGGATCCGGCCGCCGGGGCCCGCCTCGACGCCCAGCCAGCCACCCGCCGGCGATGCCTTCACGCCCGCCGCCCAGACGAGAGTCCCCGCGGGGACGAAGCGGCCGCCGATGACGGCTCCCTCGGGTCTGATGTCCTCGACCATCGCCCCGGTAAGCACCTCCACCCCGAGCCGCTCCAGCGCCTCCATGGCGTAGCGCTGCAGCGTCACCGGGAAGCCGCTGAGGATGGTCGGCCCCGCCTCGACCAGCAGGATGTTGGCGGAGCGTGGGTCGATCCGGCGAAAGTCCCTGGCGAGGGCGTGGCGGGCGAGCTCGGCGACTGCTCCTGCCATCTCCACGCCGGTGGGCCCGCCGCCGATGATGACGGTGGTCATCAGCGCTCGCTGCGTCTCCTCGTCCGGCGACATTTCCGCCTTCTCGAAGGCGAGCAGCAGCCGGGCGCGGATGTCCCGCGCGTCCTCGATCCCCTTCACACCCGGAGCGTATCGCGCCCAATGATCGCGGCCGAAATAGTTGTAAAGCGAGCCCGTGGCGACGACGAGCCGGTCGTAGGCGATGTCCTGGCCGTGGCTCAAGGTCAGCACCCGCCGGCCGGTATCGATCCCGGTGACCTCGCCGAGGATCACGTCGACGCTCTTGTATCGGCGCAGCATCTGGCGCACCGGCTCGGCGATGTCCGCGGGTGACAGCGCCGCCGTCGCCACCTGGTAGAGCAGGGGCACGAACAGATGGTAGTTGTGCCGGTCGATCACGGTCACCCGGACCCCGCTCCGGCCGAGCTCCTTCGCGCAGGCGAGGCCGCCGAAACCGGCTCCGACGATGACCACGTGCTCGCCCGCCGCGGCGCCCTGCGCCGCTTCCGATCGCGCCTGCATGTCCAGCCCCCGCCCATGGTTGACCGAGGTCAACAGCCGCGGGAAGGCTGGGTTCCGGAGGGCAGCCCCTGCGGCGGGCCCGACGGCCACCGTCGCCTGCCTGCTCAGTCCGAGATCCGGCGGACGACGCCGGTGAAGTGGGCGCCGTTCACGGGCACGAGGTTGCGCACCATGAAGTGGTACTCGAGCGCCAGCACCGAGCCGTCCTCGCCGGTGGTTGCCCGGGTGACCACGAACATCACCCCGCCGTCGGCGACGGTGCCGGTGCCGTCGGCGTTGACGAGGTAGGCGCCCCGGTCGCTGCCGGTGACGAAGCGGCGCTCGCGGATCGTCTCGCCCGGAACGTTGGCGACGTTGCTTTCGCTGAAGGAGCCGGCGCCGTCGTAGGTGATCACCCCGAAGCCGCCGATGGGCGCCTGGCCGCCGCGGCCGATGCCGAAGCCGGTGTAGCGGCCCCGCAGGCTGGCATTGGAGAACGTGGCGCCGTCGGGAAGCCGGCGCGCCAGCCCGGCGCGCAGGCCGCCGGTGCGCCCATCCAGCGCCCGGTACACGAGGGCGATCTCGTCCAATGCCGGCGGCGCACCCGCATCCGCCGCGGCGCGCACGACGAGCCAGGCGTCCGCGTCTTCGCTTCCGTCGGTCCGCAGCGTGCCGAGGCCTTCGGCGGTGAGGTCGTAGCGAGCCGCGTAAGGGGCCGCGGCCACCGCCCGGTCGGCGTAGTGCTCGCCCGGGCGGCTTTCCAGCAGCGAGCCGGTGACGCCGCCGACGCCGTCGAAGACGAGCAGGCCGAGGGCGGCGTAGGCCGGCCCCTGCCCCTCGCCGGCGAGGCTGACGGCGAAGGTGCCTCTGAGGCTGGCGGTGGCAAAGTCCGGGCGGGCCACGGGCATCTCCTTGCGGCTGAAGCGGCGACTGGAACCGCGGCTAAACCAGCCGCTTGCTCACGGTCGTCTTGATCAGGTTTCCAGTGATCGGGTGCAGATCGACCGTGACGAAATAGTATTCCAGGCAGATCCGGACGCCGTTCTCGGTCCTCGATCGCGTGATCACCAGCGGCGCCCGGCCGCCGGGCGCGATGATCATCCCGGTGCCGTCTTCGTTCACGACGTATTGCCCGTTCTCGGTGTCGAACGTGGCGTTGCGCCGCTCGCCGAACAGGGTGCCGGGGAGGTTCTGGATATCGACCGCGGTGAAGTTCCCGTCGCCGTGGAAGTTGACCGCGCCGATGCCGATGGCCGCGGCAGGCGTGTACCCGCCATGGCCGATGCCCGGGCCGCCGTACGTCCCGGAGAAGCTCGCCAGAGAGAAGGCGCCGTCGTCCGGGTGGCGAACGCCCAGCAGCATGGTCAAGCCGCCGGTGCCGGCGTCCACCGCGTCTTCCATCCACGAGAACTCCAGGGCCCGCGGAACACCGGAGGTCGCCTCGGCCTTGGTGATCAGCAGCGTCGCCGTGGTCTCGGCGCCGCCGCCTTCGGACGGTGCGGAGGACACCCTCGCCGAGCCGTATCCGGAGCCATCGTCGTCGATGACGTACCTGCCTTGGATGGTCGCCGTCACCAGCACACGCTGACCGAACGCCGAACCCGGCCGGTTGGTGACGGTCGAACCCCTGACCCCGCCGGCGCCGTCGAAGGTGAGCACGCCAAGAGAGGCGGTCTCGGCGCGGCCGCCCTGATTGATCGACCAGACCGCGTAGCTGCCTTTCAGGCTGCCGCTGGTGAACCCTTCGTCGAGGGTCGGCAACATCGATGCCATCACGTCTCTCCAAAGCCCGCCTGTTGAGATTGCGCCGACCGTCACTCCCAGCCGGGAGGCGGCGGCGCGAGGCCGAGTTGCCGCACGAGGCTGATGCTGTCGGAGTTGAACCACCGCTCGGCGATCTTGCCGCCTTCGATGCGGAAGATGGCGAGGCCCTTCCAGCTCAGCTCATGCCCGGTCCCGGGGACGTTCAGGAACGTGCCCTGGTGGGTGCAGCGCATCGTTCCGCGGACGCCGACCAGGTCGCCCTCGGCGATCACGTCGTGGAGCTGAACGTTCATCCCCGGCAGGATCGAATGCGTCGCCGCGATCCCTTGCCTCAGGACCTCCCGGCCCTGGGGGCTGCCGAACAGCGCCTCGCCGTGGTCGACGAAGTTCTCGTCCATCACCTCGTCGAGAACCTCGATCCGGCCCTGGCCCATGACCTCGTCGTAGAAGCGCCGGACGACGGCCTTGTTCTCCTCCGTGCTCATCGCTGCCTCCCCGTTCGGCACCGCGCGGTTGCGGGCGCTAGCGGAACCGCGGCGCGGCCCCGAGTTGCTGCAGGACCCCGAACTCGTCGGCGATCACCCAACACTCGACGATCTTGCCGTCGGCGAGCCGCACCAGGGTGGTCACCGTGTAGTCCACCTCGGCCCCGGTCGCCGGCACACCCTGCAGCTCGCCCGCGTGCGTCGCCCGCGCGCGCGCATGCGCCATCACCCTGTCGGCTTCGGCGAAGATCAGCTCGACGGTGAACCGCAGGTCGGACAAGGCGTCCCGGGTCTGGACGACCCACCTGCGAAATCCCTCGATCCCGTGCAGGTCCTGGTCCTGGTTTCGCTCGTGGTGCCGGATGAAGCTCGGGTGGACGAGGTCGGCGACGGCGTCCAGGTTGCCGTTGCTCCAGACGTCCTCGAAGCAGCGCCGGACGACGGACTTGTTGTGCTCGGTCGTGTCTTCCCCGCTCACGACATCCTCCTTCGTGATCTCCGGGCCGGAGCGCTATCCGGCGGACGCCGCGGCACCCATCAGCCCGTCCCACGGGGTGAAGGGGCCGAGGGGGTAGTAGTCCCAGTCGATGAGCCCTTCCCGCACCATCGGCAAGTCGGCGAGAATGCCGCGGGCCTCGTCGATGGTGCCGCAGGTCAGCAGCAGAACCGCGACCTCCCGGTCGGTGCAGTAGTAGATTTGCCCGATCTGGCCGCGCCGATAGATGTCCCAGACCGCGCGGATCTCCTCGGGCCGGAGCCTCTGGAAGGCCTCGTTGGTCGCACCGGGCAACGGATGCGCGATCGCCAGCACCGTCATGCTTGCCTCTCCCCTCGGTCCGTTCCAGAGCGCCGCGTCATTGCCGCTGCAGCACGAGGACGGCGTTGGCCGGCATCCGCACCGTCAGCGCGCCGCCCTGGGAGTTCAGGGTCCCGTCGTTGCCGAGGCCGCCGCCGCCATAGGCAGAGGCGTCGCTGTTGAAGATCTGGCGCCACTGCCCGTCGGCGAAGCCGCCGTGCATGGTGTAGCCGTCGGCGAACGCCCGATTGTTGAGGCTCGCGATGACGACGATGTCCTCGCCGTCCGACCAGCGGCGGAAGGCGAGCAGACGGTCGGCGTCGTGGACGTAGACGACGGAGGCGTTGCGCGAGCGGAGCGCCGCCCGGGCGAGGCGCAGGCGGATGAGGTCGGCGTAGAAGCGGAACAGCCGCGCGCCGGTCCCCTGGCGCAGCGCCAGGTAATCCTCCCGCGCGGTGGCGAAGTCGGCGAAGCGGTAGGGCCTGGACGCGCCCACCTCCTCGCCCATGAAGAACATCGGGATGCCGGGCGACAGCAGCGTCAGCGCCGCGGCGACGTGAACCCTGGCCTCGGCGTAGGCGCGCGTCTGGTCGTTGAGCACGTCGTTGACCGCGGCCATGATGGTCCTGGCCGAGTACTGACGCTGGCCGTTCTCCATGTAGTAGGAGTTGCCGGCCTCGTCGTGGGACTCGTGGTAGACGACCTCGCCGCCGCAGCCGGCGAGCACGCCGGCGAACCACGACATGCGCAGCTCGCGGTTGTCGCCGTAGCCGGCGAGCTTGATCAGCCGGGCGCGGCCGGGGTCGTTCTGCGCGTCGCCGATCAGGTGGTGGTAGAAGTCGGAGTACCACGAGGCGTCGAAGCCGAGGCCGCCTTCGTCGGGCGGCTGGTGCACCGCCTCCCAGTGCGAGTGGTCCTCGGCGATGAGGAAGGCGTCCGGGTTGATCAGGTGCAGCGTCCGGCTCCACTCGCGCAGGAACCTCTGCCCGAACATCCGCGCGCTCTCGGCCGGTCGGCCGTCGGCGTGGATCACCGCGTCGCGGTGGATGGCGGTGGTCAGATCGACGCGGAAGCCGTCGAAGTGGAACTCGCTGAGCAGGGCCGCGGCGCTACTGGTGAACAGCCGGCGCACCGGCTCCTCCCAGTAGCGCGGCCCCCAGCCGCTGGAGCCGTTGTCGATGTAGCCGCCGGTGGGGTCGGCGTAGTCGCTGGGCCGGCCCTCGTACCAGTAGTAGATGTTGTTCTCGTGCGCCGCCGAGTCGTAGGCCCACTCCGCCCGCTCGGCGTCGAAGGTATAGTGGTTGTAGACGACGTCGATGAGCACGGCGATGCCGCGCTGGTGGCAGGCGCGGACGAAGTGCTTGAACTGGTCCCGGCCGCCGCCGGAGAACTCCACCGCCATGTAGTGCGACGTGCTGTAGCCCCAGTTCAGCCGGGCCTGGAACTCCGACATCGGCATCAGCTCGACGCAGTTGACGCCGAGGTCCACGAGGTAGTCCAGGAGGCGCATGGCGTCGTCCAGCATCCCCTCGCCGCCGCTGGCGCCGAGGTCCAGGCCGGCGACGTGGAGCTCGTAGATGACCAGGTCGTCGAGGCGGCGCGGCACCGGCCGGTTGGGGTCGAACTCGTTTTGCCAGAAGTCGTCGGCGCTCGACCACTGGGTTTCCGGCCAGACGTCCTCACGGAATTGCGTCGCGACCAGGTCCGGGTCGATGACCACCGAGCAGCTCTTGCCGCCGTCCAGGTCCTGGCGGCGGCCGCTCCACTGCGCCCCCGGCGCCTCCGGGTTGACGTCGCCGCCGCCGATCTGGCAGCGGGAGTAGAGGTCGGTGCGGTAGGCGACGGAGCCGTCGTCGCGAGTGACGCGGAACATGTAGGGCGTGTGGTCGAAGCCGGCGTAGTCGGCGAGCGACGGGTCGTCGGCCACGTCGGTGGTCCAGATGCCGCCCTCGCCCCGGCGCATGGGGATCGCGGCGGTGACGCCGCGGCCGTCGTTCCAGATGTAGCCGCCCGTGGTCTCGCCGCGGACGACCTCGACGTTGCGGGCGTTGGGCGCCCAGACGGCGAAGCGGACGGCAGGCCGTCCGCCGTTGCGGAGCAGCTTGTTGGCACCGAGCCGGCGGCAGGTGGTGAAGTGATAGCGCTCGACCTGATCGGCGCCGCGCAGGGTGAAGGACGCGTAGCGCTCGCGTGACAGCGGGTCGCCAACCTCGATCGGCATCCCCCAGGCGCGCTGCTGTCCCGGCGCGTCGACGTAGACGCCCCAGCGGAACGCCTGGCCGATCTGGCCGTCGTCGAGCTGCACGGTGGCGCGGAAGGCCGGGCAACCGTCGTCGGCGACGAACGCCTCCATCGCCGTCTCCGACCACGCCGCCGACGGCCGGCCCTGCGCGTCCCAGCTGCCGCTCAGCCTGGCGTTGGCGAACAGCGGCTGGGCCAGCCCCGTCAGATACTCGAACCGCACCGGACGTAACGCCATCAGCCTTGTCCTTCCGTTATTCGATGAGCCGCCACCGCGGCTGTCGCGCAGGCCCCGCCCTTAGGGCGCGTTGCGCCTGGTCAGGGTGTGATGAGCGCCGCTGCGCGGCTCGCGATGACGCCGTTCGTGGCCGTCGTGCATCCCGGCTGCCCTCGGTCTACTGGGGTGGCGGGGGCGGATTTTCCTCATCGACGTAGCCCTGGGTGAGCTGAACCAGGTACCCCTCGGGATCGCGCAGCCAGACCGACCGCCAGCCGGGGATGAACGCGCCGAAGTCGAGCGGGCCGAAGGCGACCACCGCGTCCGCACCCATCGCCTGAACGTGCGCGTCGATGTCGTCGACCTCGAAGGAGACGTTGCGCACGCTGGGCCAGGGATAGCCGTCGTTCTCCGGCTGTGGCACCGGCCGCTCCTCGCTGGCCTGGAACAGCTCCAGGCGAATGCCGGGGCCGCGGAGGAAGACGATCTGGTTGCCGCCGCCGACGTCGACCACCCGGCCGCGGACGAAGCCGAAGTGCCGGCTGTAGAACCGCTCCACCGCCAGCGGGTCGCGGCAGGTGAGCGAGATGTGGTGGATCTGGATCCCGGCCAATGCGCGGCCTCCTGTGTTCTTCGGCGCCGGGCTTCAGGCGCGGTGTTCGGCCTTGATCATGTCGGCGACCTTCTCGCCGATCATCACGATGGCGGCGTGGCAGTTGCCGGAGACCACCGTCGGCATGACGCTGGCGTCCGCAACCCTGAGCCCGGCCATGCCGTGCACCTTCAGCGCCGGGTCGGTGACCGCCAGCGCGTCCATCCCCATGCGGCACGAGCCGGCCTGGTGGTGGTAGGACTCGGCGAACAGGCGAACGGCGTCTTCCAGCCGCTCGTCGGGGAAGTCCGGCCCCGGCACCACCTCGGTCTGCACCCACGCACCCAGCGACCGGGTAGCGTTGATCCGCCGCGCCATGCGCACGGCGTCGGTGAGCCGGGCCAGGTCCGCCTCGCAGCCGAGGTAGTTGGGATCGATCAGCGGCGGCGTCCGCGGGTCGGGCCCGCTCAGGCGCAGCGAGCCGCGCGACAGCGGCCGGACCAGGCCCGGCAGCATCACCATGACGCTCGGCCGCTCCGGGTTGGTCACCTGCCTGGGATCGCCATGGACGAAGGCCATCTGGATGTCCGGCCCCGGCCAGCCGGGTTGCGACTTGTAGAACAGCGCCGCCTCGCTCATCGCCATCGTCGGGTCGGGGATGCGCTGGCTGGCGACGCTGATCACCGGCACCAGCACGTGGTTGTGGAAGTTCTCGCCGACGCCCGGCAGGTGCTGGAGCACCGGAATGCCGAAGGCGGCGAGCTTCTCACCGTCGCCGATGCCGGACAGCATCAACAGCTTCGGCGAATCGATCGCACCGGCACAGACCACCACCTCGCGGCCGGCGCCGATGCGGACGGACTCTCCCCTCCTCGTGACCTCGACCCCGGTACAGCGACGACCCTGAAACGTCAGCCGCGTCGCCAGGGCCTCGTCGACGAGCGTCACGTTCTGCCGCTCGCTCTGCAGCGCCGGGTACAGGTAGGCCGTCGCCATGTCGTGGCGCTTGCCGTCCCTGATGTTGAGGTGGTGCCAGCCTACGCCTTCCATCTGCGGGCCGTTGAAGTCGGGGCTTTCGGGAAAGCCGAGCTCACGGCAGGCGTCGTAGAAGGCCCTCGAGGCCGGGTTCAGGTCGTGCAGCCTGACCGCGAGCACGCTCAGCGGCCCGCCGTGGCCGGCGACGGGGCTAGTGTGGTCCTCCTGGTCCTCGGACTTCTGGAAGTAGGGCAGGACGTCGTCGTAGCCCCACCCCGGCGCACCCTGGTGGGCCCAGGCGTCGAAGTCGGAGCGATGCCCGCGGATGTGCATCATGATGTAGAGGTTGCTGGTGCCGCCCGGCAGCCGTCCCCGCGGCTCGGGGATCCTGCGGCCGCCGAGGTGCGGCTGCGGCACGCTCTCGTAGCCCCAGTCCACCGCCGACTGCTGGACGAACGCCCAGTGCCAGGGGATTTCGATGTTCCGGCGGACGTCCGCCGGGACGTCGCGGCTGCCGGCCTCGATCACCGCGACGCTGACGCCCGGATCCTCGGCTAACCGCGCGGCGACGACGCACCCCGCCGTGCCGGCGCCGACGACGACGTAGTCGTAGGTGTCCATGGCCCCGCTCCCGGCTCGACGCCCCTAGGCGGGCGTCTGGTTGACGAACGGCTGGAACGGCAGGCTGTCGTGGATCGTCCGCATGTAGACGATCTTGCCGTTCTGCACCTGGAAGAAGTTGGCGCCGATCACCTGCCGCCCGGAGTTGTCCGGGTAGGCGATGGGAACGCCGGCGGCGTTGGCGGCGTCGCAACGCCAGACGACGCAGGCGGCGTCGCCGTCGACGACGATCCGCTGCGGGACCATGTTGAACCGCGAGTAGCCGTTGGAGATGGCGTCGATCGCGCCCCTGAGCACGTCGATGCCGGCGAAGTGGCCGGCGAGCTGCTCGTCGCCGACGACGTCGTCGCTGAACAGCGTCAGCCACTGCTGCCAGTCGCCCCGGTTGACGCAGTCGTAGTAGCTCTCGATGACCTGACGGACGTCCATGACCTCTGCCCCTAGCCTTTGTCTTCCGGATCCTTGCGTGGCGGCGCATCCGGCCCCCGCGGCCTTCGCCGCTCGACGCCGTAGACCTTGACGAACTCGTCGGCGGCGTCCTCGAACATCGGCACCAGGTCGTTGACCAGGAAATCCGGATCGGGGAGCGCCCGCCCGCCCAGTGCCCACTTGCCCTGCGGCACCTCCTCGATGGTGACGTAGACGTAGGGCCTCGCCGCCTCGATGGTGGCCTTGCAGAAGGCGTCGGTGAGCGCCGGCAGCAGCGCCGCCTTCTGCTCCTCGGTGAAGAAGTCCTCGATGACCTTCACGCTGATGATGGGCATGACCTTCGCCTCCGATGCCTTGCGCCTCAACGCCTGCAGGGCACAGCCGTCTCACCTCGGTTACGCGGCGCCGTCCTTCCTTATTCCGTCACCCGCGGACTTGTTCCGCGGGTCCACTCAAGGCGCGGAACGGCGTGGCGATCCAGGAGCCGAAAGTCCCTGAACTGCCACGCCTGCCCGCTACGACCAGAACTCGTCGTACTGCGCGGTGCCGTCGCCGAAGATGGCGCCGCGGGCCTCGTAGACCTTGCCGTCGCGCCAGCGCATCCAGTGGATGACGTCGATGTCCAGGCGCCGCTCCGGCTGCCCGGCGCGGTTGCCGGTGTTGTGGGTGACGTCGGCGGAGGAGTCGTCGGCGAGGTTCACGACGACCGTGTCCATGCGGAAGCTGTTGTCGGACAGCCGGCCGACGTCGGCCATGAACTGCATGAACTCGTCGACGTTGTTCTTCCAGCCGGAGAGCCGGTTGTGCCCGGGCACGAGCCAGCGCATGTCCTCGTGCCACATCTCGAGCATGCTGGCGCGATCGCCCGTCGCCAGCGCCGCGTAGGCCGCCGCCACCTGTTCCGCCGTAATCAGTGCCATGATCCGTGTTTCCCTGCACCTGCGCCGCCGGCAAAGCCCGGGAGCGCTTCGCGCGCCGCTATCGAATTGCCGTAGGAGGCGCCGAGTTTGATGTCCAATGCCCTCACCCCGACCCTCTCCCACTTGCGCGTGTCGCGCGCGGGAGAGGGGGCAGGCGCCCGCCTCTTGCCCTCGCCCGCGGCGGAGCCGTGGGAGAGGGAGGGGCCCGCGCAGCGGGAGGGTGAGGGCATTGCTGCGAGCATCGTCGCCACGTTTACCCGCGGCCGGTCAGGACGCCAGGCGATCGGGGATCGGCTTCAGCTGGTAGACCGCGTTGAAGAACTGATCCACCGTGTGCTGGTCGCTGATGTAGACCTGAACCCGGTCGATCCGACCATTGGCGACGTGATAATGGGTGCAGTTGAGCGCGTTGAGCCGGTACGTCGTCGAGCCACCGCCGGCGTCGTCCACGGTGATCTCGCCCTGGCCGCGATGCACCTCGACGACGGTGCTGTCGCCGAAGGTGTCGATGCCGGTCGCCGGGTCGGCGGCCGGATCGAGCGTCACGCGGATGTTCGCCCGCCGCAGCGCCAGGAAGAACTGGAGCACCTCCTCGCTGCCGTTCTTGGTGCCGGCCAGCGGATGGTGCCCCGGCAGGTTCCAGACCAGGTCCGGCGCGAAGATCTCGCGGCGGATGGTGTCCATGTCGTCGCTGTTGAAGCACGCGTACATGCGCGTCACCAGGTCGAGATTGGCTTGCGGGCTGCTTCCATTGGCCATGTCTGTGTGCCTCCTGTGAAGTTCGCTGTTGGGGCTACAGGCGGGCGAAGCCGGGCGCGTAGACGAAGGGCTCGGCGGTCGCGTCGTAGGTGACGATCTCAAGGCCGTAGGCGTTCTTCGCGGAGCGCCGCACGGTCCAGTCCTGGGTCGCGTCCATGGAGGTCCGCTTGCTCCTGGCCGCCGGCGGCTCGAACCAGCTCGCCTGCCAGGCGACGACGACGCGGAGCTCGGCTCGGTCGCCGAGGAGCGTCCCGTCGACGCTGTGGACGGTGTGGATCTCGTCGAAGAACAGGTGGGTGACGCGGTCGTACCAGCGCTCGAAGCTGGCGTAGTCGCGGATGTCGCCGTCCGGGAACTGCATGTTCAGCCCCTCGTCGGCCAGGAAGCCGTAGGCCTGGCCGATCGGAACGTGCTGATCGAGCGCTAGAAACCAGCCCGCGGCGAACGCCCTCGCCTGCTCCATGCTGATCGCGTCCTGCGCCAAAGCCTCCGTCCCTCCTGCTGCGACCATGGTCCGATCCTTCACGCGGTGCCCCGCGGCACCTCCCGCTCCAGGATCAGGTCGATCAGAAACGGCCCGTCGCCGGCCAGCATCCGGGCGATGGCGGGGCCGATCTGGTCCGGCGTCTCCACCCGGACGCCGGGAACGCCGAGGCCGCGGGCCAGGGTGACGAAATCGACCGGCGGCTCGGCGACGTCGAACGGCGGCGGGAACTCCGCCGGGTACTCGTTGGGGCTGAGGCCGCGCTCACGCCAGTAATCGACGAGGTTGAACTTCAGCAGCCGGTAGCTGGTGTTGTTGCAAACGACGAACTTGGCGCCGACGCCCATGTGCACCGCCGTCCACAGCGCCTGGTAGGTGTACATGGCACCGCCGTCGCCGGTCAGGCCGACCACCGTGCGGTGGGGATGCGCCAGCTTCACGCCGACGGCGCCGGGAATGGCGACGCCGAGCGTGCCGCCCGGGCTCTGGAAGAACGAACCCGGCGCCTTCGGCACCACCCAGCGGAGCAGCTCCGGGAAGTGGGTCAGCGACTCGTCGAAGATCATGGCGTCGTCGGGGAGCTGCTTTGCCAGCTCCATGGCGAACGTCGCCATCCTGAGCGGCACCGCGCTCGCCCGCGCCTCGTCGTCGGCGCGACCGCGCGCCAGCCTGTCCCGATTGCGCCCGGCGATCTCGTCAGCGCGCCGGGCCGCCGCCTGCCGCTCGGCGTCGCTCGCCCCGCGGGTGACAGCGTCGGCCAGGGCCGCAAGCGTCAGCTTCGGATCGCTGACCAGGCCGAGGGTCACCGGGTGGTTCTTGCCGATGGCGTAGGCGTCGAGATCGACGTGGATGACCTTGGCGCCTTCGGCGAACGGGTTTTCCAGCAGCGGGAACACGTCGGGGAAGACGTAGGTGCCGCAGATCAGGACGGCGTCGGCGTCGGCGACGATCCGGGCGCTGTCGCGGCCGAACATGTGTCCCGTCAGACCGCAGTAGAGCGGATGGTCCCAGCCGATGTTGACCTCGGCGGCCATGGCGCCCCAGACGCCGGCGCCGAGCGCCTCGGCGAGACGGGCGAGCTCGCCTTCGCCACCGGAGTGGGCGACGCCGTCACCCATGATGATCACCGGCCGCTGGGCGGTCCGCAGCATCTCCGCGGCCGCCGCGATTAGCGCCGGCTCCGGCACCACCCGCGTCGACGGCACCTGCGTCGGCACCACCGGCTCGCTGTTCGGCGCGTCCAGGATGTCCTGGGGGATGGAGAGGAACACCGGGCCGAACGGTGGCGTCGCCGCGACCTTGTAGCAGCGCCTGAGCAGGCGGAGCAGGCTGTCCGGATGCTCGGCGCGGGTCGCGTACTTGGTCACCGGCCGGGCCATGGCGACGAGGTCGGCGCTCATGTGCGCCTCCAGCGGCCCCGCCGCGACACCCGCCTCGCCGGCCAGGACCACCATCGGCGTGCGCCGCTGGCGGGCGTGAAACAGGCTGCCGACGGCGTTGCCCAAGCCCACGCTGCAGTGGAGCTGGACGATCGCCGGCCGATGGGTCGCCTGGGCGTAGCCGTCGGCGATGCAGACCAGCGCCGCCTCCTGCAGGCCGAGCACGTAGGTGAGGTCGGGGAAGCGGGCGACCTCGTCGAGCAGCCCCTCCTCGCTGGAACCGGGGTTGCCGAACATGTACTCCACGCCGTCGGCGCGCAGCTGCTCGAGAAGCTTACGATGACCCGTGGGCTCCGCCATCATCCCCTCCCTGCCGCGGAGGCGGCAACGGGCGGCGTTTCCGCCATGGCGAGGATGCGGTCCCTGATGGCGTCGACGAACAGCTCGACGATCTCGACGCTGTGCGCCGAGGTGCTGGTGATCAGGTCATCGTCGACGACGATGTGCCGCGCCCAGTCGCCGCCGACCGGCGGCGGCACGAAGGTGGCGCCGGTATTGAGGACGTCGGCCAGCACCACCGGGTTGCAGGTCACCTTGCGTCCGGCGAGGACCTCCGGAACCGGGGTGAGCAGCCACAGGCCGTGGCAGGGCGCCGCCTTGACGATGCCCCGGTCCTCCATCGCCCGGCGGAAGAAGACGACGGCTGGGGCCGTGCGGGCCATCCCGGCGCTCATCGGCTGACCCGCCGGCGGCTCGACCCAGCGCAGCCGCACGCTCGGGTAGTTGGCGGCCATGATGATGGCGGCGTAGTCGGAGGCGTTCACGCCGTCGAAATCGACGCGGACCTCCAGCGTCTCCGGCCTGCCCGCCGGATCCTCGAGCTCGCTGATGAACGTGATCGAGGGATTGCCCCACAGCCGCGACATCAGCTCGACGCTGGCGCCGTAGGCGGCGAAGCGGTCCTGGTACGTCCGGATCTCGTGGGGGATGTACTGGCTCTCCACGAGAACCGCGATCTTCCTGCCGGCAAGAGCTTGATCGGCCATCGGTCTCATCCTGCAAGAACTGCCGTGGGCTCAGCCCGGGAGGGTGTCGAATTCCACCACGAGCTCCACCGGCTCGGCGGAGTGGCCCACCTGGATCTGGAAGTCGTTGGCGCTGTTCGGCACGAGGTCCTCGCTGCGGTCGACGCCGTTGATGCGGACGCTGGCGACGCGGACGAGGCCGGGCGGGAAGAAGTCCGGCAGGACGTTGATGGACGTCTGGTCGCGGTGCGGCGACAGCTTGAAGTACAGGCAGAAGCCGTTATCGTCGTTCTTGTCGGCGATGACGTAGCTGCGGGTGTAGAGGTGGGCGAGGAAGTTGAGCTCGAAGGCGTGGTAGCCGGAGATCGAGTGCCCGCCCTTCTGCCCGTAGGCGCCCTGGATGATCGGGAGGCCGTCGGCGGTGGTGCGGAAGAAAATCCCCTGGCGGTCGCGGTCGAGGAAGAACAGGTTCCAGAAGGCGACGCTCTCGCGCGCCAGGGACAGGAACTCCTTATCCCCCTGCTCGGCGCCGTGCAGGATCAGGAAGGCTAGGATGCCCTGCTCCTGCTGCCAGAAGTCCTTGGTGCAGCCCCAGGCGAACTGGGTGGGCATGCCGTTCGAGGGTTCGCGCTCGACGGCGTCGAACACGCCGCCGCGCGTCCGGTCCATGCCGACCTCGGCCATCCTCCGGGCGAGCTTGCGGGCAATCGCCAGGGCCTTGTCCGCCTTGGCCTTGTACTCGTCGGCGACGGTATTCTCCCGCCGGTCGCGGAAGGACTTCTCCAGCGTCTGGTAGTAGTAGGCGCAGCGCGTCAGGTTCCAGGAGATCTTCAGGTCGTGGCCGACGATCGCCCGGTTCTGCTGCCAGCCCCATTCATGATCGACGCTCCAGTCGGCGTGGAACCGCTCGTTGACGTAGTCGGAGTCCGGGTCCGGAAACTTGTCGATGATCAGCGTCGAGGTCTCGTCGAGGATCGACCGGCAGACGTCGAGGAACTCGTCGAGCTTGCGCTCGGTCGGGCTCTTCGGCACCGGGTCGAGGGCCAGGATCAGGTTGATCAGGTAGGCCGGGATGTGGTCGCCGATGGAGTTCCAGTTCTTGCGCGAGCCGTTGTGGCCGAGCGCCGGGCTGTCCGGGCGCATGGTGGCGGCGTCGAGGTGGGAGAAGTAGCCGCCCTGGCCGGGAAACTCCGGCTCCCGCCGGCCCTTGACGTCATGGTAGTAGGCCTGGAACGAGTTGACGGTGCGGCGGATGTCCTCCAGCACCTCCCAGTCCAGCGTGATCCGGTAGTACTGCGCCAGACCGGCGAGGGCGTAGATCTGCTCGTAGAGCGGGATCGTCCCGAGGTCGTCGCCGTTCTCCGACGGCACGATCAGCTTCTCGCCGTCAGCGGTCCGCCTGCGGCCGAACGCCCAGAAGCAGTACTGGCCGTCGTGGCTGAGACTGCGGAAGGCCTCGCGCTGATAGTCCACGCCGGCCTTGGCCGCGAGGTAGTAGCGCTCGGCGCCGGTCAGGAGATAGGCCGACGACAACCCGTAGATCAGCCGCGACAGCGTCGCGCACTCCTGGATGTTGTCGCTGGTCGGCGCCCCGGTGATGTTCAGGTTGGTGCGGTAGAGCTTGGAGAAGTCGTCGATCTCGTAGTTGCGCTTGACGTCGAACAGGTTGTCGAGCCAGCGGTCGGCCAGCTGCGAGATCTGCACCAGCCACCAGTGGGTCTCCTCGAACAGGTACTTCCCCGGCACCGAGTGCATCAGATAGACGGTGCGCGCCTCGAACCGCTCCTCGGCGCCGTTCTCCGAGCGGATGCCCTCGACGAACGTGAGGCAGCCTTCCTTGAGGTATTTCAGCAGATCGAAGGCGACCTGGTTGTCGCCGGGGTTCATGTTCGCGGGCCCCGCGGCGCGGTCCCGATTGAGGCCATCCAGGTTGGTCAGGACCTGGTAGTAAGTCGTCACGCCAACGTTGACGTCGAACAGATCGTCGCTGCGCGTGCGGATGGAAAACTTCAGCGCGCCGGCGTCAATAGACGTTACTGTACCGGCAACAGTCAAATTGCCATAGAAGCTACGAAGCGGCATGAGAACTCTCTCCCGCGAAAGCTGGCTTCGCCCCACCCTGTGGGCAGACTCGTCGCTACGGCCGAGAGCATCTCAAGCTCCAGGCGCGCGCCCTCTCTCTAGATGATGCTTATATACGCGTTCCCTGTTTTGTCCCGACTTGAGGCTGCGTTGGCCTCAAGAGCACTCATTCTTCATTGTTGAATTATTTATACCGCGATCTGGCGAAAGGTGCAAGGAGTTCGCAGAATCGTCACGGCGAGGCGGCGCGCGCGGCCGCGGGGGCCGACAGGGGCCGCAACGGGGCTGAACAGGACCTAGGATGGGGTAGCGAGCGGCGAGCGGAACGGGATGAAGGGCCGGCGTCAGCCGACCATGTGCCGGTAGATCAGCGGCAGGGCGCGTGTCAGAGCGCCGATGTGGGCGATGATGGCGAAGGCGTTCTGCCCGAACATGTGCGGGAAATAGGCGTGGGCCTTGCGGTCGATGGTGATGCCGAACACGGCATGCCCCAGCCTCCGCGCCTCGCGAACGGCCATGGCCGTGTCCTCGACGCCGTAGCGGCCCTCGTAGTGGTCGAGGTCGTTGGGCTTGCCGTCGGTCAGCACCAGCAGCAGCCGGCGCTGGTTGGGCCGCTCGCGCAAGGCTGCGGCCACGTGGCGGATGGCGGCCCCGAGGCGGGTGTAATAGCCCGGGCGGAGATGGGCGATGCGGGCGTGCACGCTGTGGTCCACGGGCTCGGCGAACGCCTTGATCGTCTGCACCCAGACCCGGTCGCGCTTGCAGGACGAGAAGCTGTACAGCGCATGCTCGTCGCCGCAGGCGGTGAGCCCCAGGGTCAGCGCGCTCAGCGACTCCTTGGCGATATCCAGCACCTGGCGGTTCTCGACGTAGGCCTCCGTCGAGCGGGAAACGTCGATGAGCACGGCGACGGCGAGGTCCCTGGCCGCGTCGCGCGCCTGCTGGTAGACGCGGTCGGTGGCATCGCCGGTGGCGGCGAGGTCGCAGCGCGAGCGGATCAGCGCGTCCATGTCGAGTTCGCTGCCGTCGATCTGGCGCCGGGCGATCTCGCGGCGCGGCCTGAGCGCCTCGAACTGGCGGCGCACGGCCTCGATGCGCCGCCTGGTGGCCGCGTCCGGCGACCACGGCTCGGCGGAGCCCGTCTCCTCCGCGACCGCCGCCAACACCCGGCAGTGGTCGGGCAGGTAGTCGCGGCGGCGGTAGTCCCACTCCGGATAGAGGAAGCGGCCGGAGAGCCGGTCGCGTTCGACGTCGGCGGGCGCCAAGTCGAGGTCGAACTTCAGCTTCGTCGCCGGCCGCCGCTTGCTCTTGACCAGGGTGATCTGCTCATGGTCGTCGGCGGCGCGCTTCGCCCCCTCCTCGTCCTCGTCATCGACGCCGCGGTTGATGCGCAGGAACTCCGCCCAGGACAGGATCTTCTCGAAGCGGTTGAGGATCAGGGGATCGTTCCGGTCGACCTCGGGCGCATCCTCGCGCCGTGCCTTCCGGGTCTTGCCGTCGTCGGCCGCCGCCGGCGTCCCCTCCTCCGCCAGCGGATCCTCGTCCTTGCGGCCGCTGCGCGGCGGCAACGGCAGGACGTCGCCCCACAGCGGCACCGGCAGATGCCGGCGGTAGCCGGCAGGGGCGCGCCAATCGGCCGAGACCGGCTCTTGCCCGCGCACGGCGGCAAGCATGCGCTCGGCATCCGCGCCTTGCGCCCGTGGGCCGCCGAGCAATTCGACGATGCAGGCCTCCACCGCCGCCTCCACCTCCGGCAGCGACCGCCGCGGCCGCGTCGCCAGGACGTTGCTGCAGAGTTCGCGGTAGATCGCGGCAAGGCCGGCGTTGCAGGCGAGGGTCCGTTCCGTCGCCCGCACCGCCCGCTGCAAGCCGACGAGGTCGGCGGCGAGGGGGTCATCGGCCAGCGGCTCCAGGGCAAGCTCCGCCGCCGCCGACCATGCCGCCAGCCACAGATAAAGATCGCGATTGGCCGCCACGCTGGCGCAGACGTCGAGCACCGGCGGCAGGAACAGCGAGTCGCCGTCGATCTGCGGCCGTAGCATGGCCTCTGCCTCGGCGCCGACGCGCTGGCGCAGGCGCCGGCGGTGGCGCGAAACCGTGACGCTGGCCGGGCGGATGGTGATGCCGCGGTCGCCGCCGAGCGCCCGGAAGACGAGACCGAGGGGCTCCACGACCTCGTCCAGCCGCGCGGCGGCGTCGGGAAAGCGGGGACAGGTCGCGGCGTCGCCGACCAGATGGTGCCAGGCGCTGCCGACCGCCTCCTCCGGCTCCAGCAGCTTTTTCCACAGGCCCATGCCGGTCAGCCCAGGATCGCGCGGACGACCTCGTGCAGCCCGGTCTTCACGTCGGCGTTGTCGCTCAGGGGTTCGACCAGCGCGGTCTCCACCGCCAGCGTCGGCGACATCCCGGCGGCGATCAGGCTGGCGCAGTAGACGAGCAGGCGCGTCGAGACGCCCTCCTCGAGATCCTGCCCGGCCAGGCCGCGCAGGCGGTTGGCGAGCAGCACCAGCGGCTTCACCTTGTCCGGCTTCAGTCCGCTTTCGGCGGCGACGATTTCCACCTCCCGGTCGGGCGGCGGGAAGCTGAACTCGAGCGCGAGGAAGCGCTGGCGGGTGCTGGGCTTCAGCGACTTGAGGATGTTCTGGTAGCCCGGGTTATAGGAGACGACGAGCATGAACGAGGGCGGCGCCGTCAGCACCTCGCCGGTGCGTTCCAGCGGCAGGATCCGGCGGTCGTCGGTCAGGGGGTGGAGCACGACGGTCACGTCCTTGCGTGCTTCCACCACCTCGTCGAGGTAGCAGATCCCGCCGCTGCGCACCGCCCGTGTGAGCGGCCCGTCGACCCAGACCGTTTCCCCGCCCTTCAGCAGATAGCGACCGGTCAGGTCGGCCGCGGTCAGGTCGTCGTGGCAGGCGACGGTGAGCAGCGGCAAGCCCAGGCGCGCCGCCATGTGCATGACGAACCGGGTCTTGCCGCAGCCGGTCGGGCCCTTCAGCA
>Ga0209573_1000213_pt1 | contig 146786 bp, 88 predicted proteins | sample TNRBio252014_DNA_FD_185870 | JGI IMG/M metagenome (GOLD analysis project Ga0209573, IMG submission 185870) | Wastewater treatment Type I Accumulibacter community from EBPR Bioreactor in Madison, WI, USA - TNR Reactor_6/25/2014_ DNA (SPAdes)... | ecosystem: Engineered > Bioreactor > EBPR >...
TTTTCTTTCTACATTTGCAATATCGGCATCGGTTTCGCTGAGGCTGAAGGGGAGCATACTTCTTGTGCTTTGGTTAACACAAAGATAAGGCTCCCCGACTTTTCACAAATCTTGAGTTGTCAGACTATAACGCGCTGCCGCTTTGAATACTCCAGGTAAAAGAGGTGGCGCTGCTGCAGCTTACCGACACCTGATTGTAGTAATTAGCGGTATAATTGACGGTATTGAGGCTGATGCCGGAGCTCGTCCAGGTACCCGATATGTTGCAGGGCGAGGGTGGATTTCCGCCGCCGCCGCTGCCGGGCAGGCAGGAGGTATCCAGCCCCCCGGGCCCGCGATTGACGTACTTGAGGTAAGTGGCGCCGGTGGGCAGCCCACAGGAGCCATTATTGAGGCCGTGTTTGCGGAGTTCGGAGCCGAAGCCCACTTTTTCTACTAAGCAGCCGCCCGGAAGGATAACGGCCGCGTGTTGGCAGGGGAAGTAGACCGCATTGGCCTGGGCGGGGTCGGAGACGACCACAAAATTGGGGTCGTTGAGGATAGAATTGGATGAATACGTACTGGCGATGCTGTTGTAAGAAGGCGGAATCCAGGTTCCGTAGCGGGATTCGTAGTAGTAGGCTTTCACGTACTGGTAGCAGTTGAAGTCGTTGGCCCACGACCCCGCCGGGGCTATGGTTTGGGCAAAGGTACAACTGCAAGTTTGGGCATGGGAGACAGCTTTGGACGCCGGCAGCAGGCCCAAGACCATAAACAGCGTAAAAAAAATTTTGAATTGCATGAGGAATGTGTTTTTGAGATATGAAAAATAGCTAATGCCAAGTCAATTTACAAAGACGCGCATTTACGCTCAAAAGCCTCTTTTTCTTTCAAAGGCGATTCAGTAAAGATAATAATATTCGGGCTTAGGCAACAAACACATTCGGGGCCAATTACAAAGAGGGGTTGTTTTTGGCCATGCGGCGGAGGCTGTTGAGCAAACGGCTTGCATTTCAATGTTTTCCATCTGCGTTTTCCTGTTGCGGGCTCATTATTTCTCTTTACCTTTGCGCCCGAAATAGGAGGCCTGAGCCCCTTTTGACCAATTCATCCGTTTTTAGCCGAAAGGCAAGCTTTTTCACTGCTCATGAGCAATATCAGAAACGTTGCCATCATCGCTCACGTAGACCATGGCAAAACCACGCTGGTGGACAAAATGCTGCTGGCGGGCCGGCTGTTCAAAGAACACGAACTGCCGGGCGAACTCATCCTCGACAACAACGACCTGGAGCGCGAGCGCGGCATCACCATTCTGGCCAAGAATGTATCCATCCGCTACAAAGATGTCAAGATCAACATCATTGACACCCCTGGTCACGCCGACTTTGGAGGCGAGGTAGAGCGCGTACTCAATATGGCCGACGGGGTGCTGCTGCTGGTAGACGCCTTTGAAGGCCCCATGCCTCAAACCCGCTTTGTACTGCAAAAGGCCTTAGAGCTGGGTTTGCGCCCCATTGTGGTGGTCAATAAAGTAGACAAGCCCAACTGCACCCCCGACGAGGCGCACGAGGCTGTTTTTGACCTGATGTTCAACTTAGGCGCCACCGAAGCCCAGCTCGACTTCCCCACCATCTTTGGCTCTGCCAAAAACGGTTGGATGAGCGACGACTGGCGTACGCCCACCGATAACATTTTCCCCCTGCTCGACGCCATCATTGAGCATGTGCCCCCGCCTACCATAGTAGAGGGCAACCTGCAAATGCTGGTGACCAGCATCGACTATTCCACGTACATTGGCCGCATCGGCATTGGGCGGGTGCAGCGGGGCAGCATTCGCACCGGGCAGCAGGTAGCGCTGGTGCGCAAGAGCGGCGAAGTGGAAAAGCACCGCATTCGCAGCCTCTTCGTTTATGAGGGCTTTGGCCGCTTAGAGGTGGAAAGCGTGCAGGCGGGCGACATCTGCGCCTTCTTTGGCGTAGAGGGCTTTGAAATTGGCGATACCATCGCAGATGCCGAGGCGCCCGAAGCGCTGCCTACCATCGCCATCGACGAGCCTACCCTGAGCATGATCTTCACCATCAACGACTCGCCTTTCTTCGGCAAAGAAGGCAAGTTTGTGACCTCGCGTCACCTGCGCGAGCGCTTGGAGAAAGAACTCGAAAAGAACTTAGCCCTGCGGGTGGAATCTACCGACTCTCCCGACGTTTTCCGGGTATATGGCCGGGGCGTACTTCACCTCTCCGTACTCATCGAAACCATGCGCCGCGAGGGCTACGAACTCCAGATCGGCCAGCCGCAGGTAATTGTAAAAACCATCGACGGCGTTAAGCACGAGCCGGTAGAAGAGCTTACCATCGACATACCGGAGGAAATCAGCGGTACGGCCATCAATATGGTTACCCAGCGCAAAGGCGCCATGCTGAGCATGACGCCCAAGGGCGACCGCACCGTACTGGAGTTTGAAATTCCCAGCCGCGGCCTCATCGGCCTGCGCAGCAATATGCTTACGGCTACGGCCGGCGAGGCCATTATGACGCACCGATTCAAAGAGTTTCAGCCTTTCAAGGGCGAGATTCCGGGTCGTGTCAACGGCTCGCTGATCGTTATGGAAACCGGCAAGTCCATCCCCTATGCCATCAACAACCTACAGGAGCGCGGCCGCTTCTTCATCGGTCACGGCGAAGAAGTGTACGAGGGCCAGGTGGTAGGCGAGCATAGCCGCCCCGGCGATCTGGTGATCAACCTCACCAAAACCAAAAAGCTGACCAACATGCGGGCTTCCGGCAGCGATGACAAGCTCAAGCTTATCCCGCCCCGCCGCTTCAGCCTCGAAGAAGCCCTGGAATACATCCAGGCCGATGAATACGCGGAAGTGACGCCCCAAAGCCTGCGCTTGCGCAAGATACTGCTGCGCGAAGCCGAGCGCAAGCGCGGGGAGAGAATCAACTACTAAGCAGAGAAACCTGCTTTTGACGCAAAAAGGCGTACCGGAAATCCGGTACGCCTTTTTTTATGATGCCTTATCCGCAAATTATTGCCCGAGGTAAGAACGGAGGGTATTGCGGTTGTACGACTTGCGCAGCCGGCGGATGGCGCGCTCTTTGATCTGGCGAACCCGCTCGCGGGTGAGGCCGTAGAGTTCGCCAATCTCCTCCAGCGTAAGCGCCTTATAGCCGTTGAGGCCATAGTAGGAAGAAAGCACTTCCACTTCGCGGGGCGACAGGATAGACAAGCCCTGCTGCACTTCCTCCTTGAGCGACTCTTCCATGAGCTGGGTATCGGGCAGCATGTCCTCGTCGGTTTTCATCATATCGAGGATGGTGGCGTCGCCCTCTTCGCCATTCAGCGGCGCATCTACGGACACGTGGCGGTTTTGCCCTTTGAGCAGGTTGGCCACTTCTTTAGGTGAAATATCGAGCAGCTCGGCCAATTCTTCTTCTGTAGGCTCGCGCTCAAACTTCTGTACAAAAGAAGTAAAAGCCTGGTTGACGCGGTTGTAGGAACCCACTTTATTGAGGGGCAGGCGCACAATGCGGGAGTACTCCACAATGGCTTGAAGGATCGACTGGCGAATCCACCATACGGCGTAGGAAATAAACTTAAAGCCTTTGGTTTCGTCGAAGCGCTTGGCGGCTTTCATCAGGCCTACATTGCCCTCATTGATGAGATCGCTGAGCGACAATCCCTGGTTTTGGTACTGTTTGGCTACGGAAACTACAAAGCGAAGATTGGCGCGGGTAAGCTTGTCGAGCGCTTCCTGATCGCCGGCGCGGATGCGCTCGGCGAGGCGGGCTTCCTCGTCTGCGTTGAGCATAGGAATCTTCCCGATGTCACTCAGGTACTTCTCAAGAGCGAGACTTTCCCTGGTGGTAATTTTATTGGATATCTTTAACTGACGCATGGATGAAGCGGAATTTGGAATACGGCCTGTTAAAATTACGCAAATCCTTTGAGAAAAGTTGCTATTCTTAGCCAACAATTTTTTTCAAGGGCTTTATAAGGGGCGCATACCCTATATAAACAGCCCGAGTAAGCGTTTGGTTCCGTCTGTGCGATCGCCCTGAAACAGGCGTCCCGAACCCTTGGCCGGAGCCAAAAGTTCGGGACGCAGACATTCATTAGCCTCTCTTTTACATAGTAGTTGCTAATAAACTTCGCTTACAGTTTGATGAGGCGAATAATTTTCATAGTGTCGCCTTGCGTACAACGCAGGAAGTAAATTCCGGGCTGATATTGCGCAATGGGTATTTCCAAAGTAGTTTGCCCGCCTTCCAGCACATAAGCCTGATTGAAGACCTGCTGGCCTGCCACGCTGATGAGCGTCAGTTGAACGGCCTCGCCTTCAAAGGGCAATGACAGGTTGACGCGCACATAGTCGGATGCCGGATTGGGCCAGAGCGTTACATCCATCGCTACGGGCGCATCAAAGGAAGGCTCCATTGCCTCAGGCGCTTCAAGTTGCTGAAGCGGGCTGTTTTCGTTGGAAGCCGTCCGGATGACCGTCACGAAGTTGGAGGAAAGACTAAAACAGTCGTCGGTCAGTTCGGCCGTCGCCGCATTGTCGCCAGGCTCGGCCGTGATGCTGCCCGTGTAAGACAGGCCCCATACGCGGCAGATGCCCACACCCGTAGGCTCAAAGTCGATGTCGCTGTCGGCAGAGAAGAACAGGATGTTGTTCGACTCGTCGGTAACCACATAGGCATATTGCGCTAAGTCGGCGCCGGTATTGGTCATGTTTACCACATCCGACTCGCCATCGCCCACAACGGCCACAACGGTTTGATCGCCATCGGTGGTGCTAACCATTCCGCCATCCGGGGTCTGAGCTACGATGCGGATAAAATTGCGCGACAGCGCCCAGCAGTCGGTGCTGAGGGTATCTTCTCCTATGGTCGTATTGAAGCCCACAAGGTAGCCGCCGGTATAAGAAACTCCGTACAACCGGTATTCGCCCTCTGTTACATCCGAAAGGTCGATGATATTCCCCAGGATGCCGGGTACCAGCACGCTGCCATTGGCATCCGTGAAGATGTAGCGATAAGGAACATCGGTAGAGGTAGTCGAAATGACCAACGGATCCGGATTGCCGTCATCGGGGCAAACGTAGATGACATCGCCCCCAAACTGAGTGCTCAGCACGCCCCCTTCCAGATTCACCGAACGGCGAACCGTCAGGGAGTTGGAAGACCACTGAAAGCAACTGGAAGCCGGCGTGTTCACGTTGGCCGTATCGCCCGGCGACAACAGCAGGTTGCCGGTGTACGACAGGCCCCATATCCGGTATTCGCCGGCGGCAAAGTCGGTAAAATCAACCGGAGAGCCCGCAAACAGCTTAATGACCACATCGTTGGTATCCGTCACCACATAAGTATAGCCTACAATAGACGTACTTGAGGTAGACACCGCCACCGAGGCAGCGTCATTGGCTACACACAGATCGAGTTCGGCGCCGCCGCCTTGCAGGCTTATGGTTCCGCCATTGGCCTGACCGCGGAATACGGCAATGAAGTTATTGGAGAGATCGTAGCAGGCATCCGACAGCACCGCCGTAGCGACGTTGGCGCCGATGGGGGCGCTAAGCGTGCCGGTATACGACAGGCCCCACACCCGCAGGCGCGGGAAGGCCGTTGTTTCAAAGTTGAACACCCCGGTTGTGGAAGTGGCCAGAATAACGTTGGTGTTGGTTGTGAGTACATACACATAGTTGGCCATGCCCGACAGGCCGCTGTTGCCAAAGGCCGTTTCATTGGGCTGGCCATCGTTAATACAGACGTAAATATCAGCCGGGCTTCCCGTTGTCAGCTCAAATATTTCGCCTCCATCTACGCGGTCTTTGTTGAGCTGAACAAAGTTTTCCGTAAGATCGTAGCAGTCTGATGCCAAGGCCACTTCAAAGATGTTGTCGCCCGGCAACACCTGAAGATTGCCCGTGTAAGACAGGCCGTAAATTTGCCAGTCGCCATCCGAGGTACCTTCAAAGTCAAAGTCGGGGTCTTCTACCACGCCTACTAAGAAGCCGTCTTCAACCACTAAGTAAACCAATGCGGCAGGGCTGGCGTTGCTCACTACAAAGCCAAACACATCGGGCGTGCCGTCGCCAGAGCAAATATCGGCTTCCGTGGCCCCTTCGCCCGTCGTAATCTGGCTAGCCAACGGGCTGAAGCGGTTGATGGTTACAAAGTTGTTGGAAAGTCCGTAGCAACTGCTCGCCAATTGCACCTCGGCCGCATTGTCGCCTATCTGGGCCAGTAGTTCGCCGTCGTAGATGAGGCCCCATACGCGGTTGACGCCTTCGTTGGGCAAGGCTTCGAAATCGAAGCTATTGCCGTCCATAATGGCCACAATGACGTTGTTCTCGTCGGTTACGAGGTAGAGGTACTGCCCCTCGCCCAAGATGTTTTCGCTAAAGAACGAAAGTTCGTTGGGCTGGCCGTCGCCGGGGCAGATGTAGCTTACCGTACCGCCGCCAAACACCGTCACATCGCCCGCCGAGAGCAATCCCAGCACGATGCGCACATAGTTATCGGAAAGGTCGTAGCAGTCGTTGCTCAGGCCCGAAGCCATAATATTGGCGCCCACCTGAGCCGTCAGCGTGCCCGTATAAGCTACGCCCCATACCCGGCTGACCCCTTGCTCAAACCCATCGAAGTTGAAGCTGGCGCCAGGCAGAATCTGTTGTATGATGTTGTTTTCATCGGTTACGATGTAGGCATAGCCCGTATTGGACGCGCCCGTAGCGGCAAAAGAAATTACGTCGGGCTGGCCGTCGCCGGGGCAGATGGCCAATTCATTGGCGCCTTCGGCGGTGGCCACCATCCCTCCATTGGGGGTATTGCGGATGACCGTCAGGAAGTTGTCCGACAGGTCGTAGCATTGCGTAGACAACCGCGCCGTAGTGGCGTTGGCCCCCGTGGGCAGGAAGAGGATGCCGCTGTAAGCTACGCCCCACACCCGGAATTCGGAGCCGATGTTGTTCTGGAAATTGTAGGTATCCCCGGTTACCGGGCTCAGGATGGTGTTGTTTGCATCCGTAATAAAGTAGGCATACAAGCCCGAAGTACTCAGGCCTGTGCTGTCGAATGACAGCACGTCGTTGCCCGGCTGCGGGCAGAGATAGCGCGGCCCGCCGCCGCCTTCAAAACCAACCACGCCGCCATCTACTTCATTGCGCTCGATGAGGATAAAGTTAGTTGAAAGCTCGTAGCAGCCCGTCGAAAGCGGCGTGGTAGCGGCGTTGTCGCCTACTTCGCCAATAAAATCGCCGGTATAAGATACGCCCCAGAAGCGACAGTTGCCCGGCGCAGCCTGGTCGAGGTCTACGGCGTTGCCCGTCAGGACGGCAATAATTTCGTTGTTGGTATTGGTGAGGATCAACCGATAGTTGGCCTCGGCTACCGTAGTAACGTGGTTGACCGTGAAGATGTCCGGCTCGCCGTCGTTATAGCAGGCAAAGCCCTGGGGCAGGCCGCTGTCGAGGCTGATGGAACCTCCGTCTACGGCTTCCACCGTGATGCTCACAAAATTGGTAGACAAAGCCGAGCATTCGCCTGAAAGCTGCACCGCTCCGGCATCGTCGCCCACCTGGGCCAACAATTCGCCCGAGTAAGCCAGCGCCCAAACGCGGTAGGCGCCGCTGTTCAGTTGGCCAAAGTCAAAAGCATTGCCGCTGAAAAACCGCAAAATGGTGTTGTTTTCATCGGTAATGACCCAGGTAAAGCTGGGCGACTGGGCAGCAGGAGCCGAAAAATTAAGCACGTCCTGGCCGGCGTCGCCTTTGCATACCAAGGCCGTAGTAGCGCCCGAAGTTAAGGCAATGGCGCCCGCCCGGGTCTGCACTAAGGTAAGGGCCACAAAGTTCTCGCTGAGGTCGTAGCATTCGCTGGAAAGCGTTGCCGTTGCAGCGTTCTCGCCGGGGTTAGCCGTCAGGGCGCCCGTGTAGGCCAAAGTCCATACGCGCACAACGCCTTCGCCAGAGCCATTAAAGTCGATAACCGGCGCGTCCGAAATGGCGATGATGACATTGTCGGCATCCGTGATGACGTAGGCTATGTTATCGCCAATGGCGCCGCCGGGCACAAATGTCAGGGCGTCGGCCTGGCCGTCGCCCGTACACAACAGCGCAGTGGTAGCGCCGTTGTCTAAGGCGATGGCGCCCCCGTCGACCTCTGTTCGGATGAGGCTGATGAAGTTATCAGACCGGTCGTCGCAGTCGGTGCTCAGGTTGAGTTGGGTGATGAAGTCGCCGGGGCCCACCGTCAGGGCGCCGGTATAAGAAACGCCCCATACCCGGTACTCGCCCGGCGGGAGCGCGTCAAAATCGAGGCTTGAGCCCGGAAGTATCCTTATGATCTGGCCTTCCGGCGTAGTGAGCATATACACATAGGCGTTGGGCGCTGCATTCTGGCTCTCAAAGCTTACAACGCCCACGGCATCGTAAGCGCAGGCCAGCAGCGCTACGGCGCCGCCGGCGTCGGCAATGGCAATCTGGCCGGCGTCGGGGAATAATTTATTGACCAGCACAAAATTGTCGGAAACGTCAAAACAATCGCTGGCTAATTCGTCTTCATCGAGATCGTCGCCGGGCTGACCCGTAAAGGTTCCGAGGTAAGAAACGGCCCACACCCGCACTAAGCCATAGCCCGTAGGCTCAAAGTTGATCTCACCCGTGGTGCTCACACTCAGAATCACGTTGTTGGTATCGGTAACCACATAGGCGATCTGCTGCCCCACGCCCGTAGTGCTGAAGGTGACAATGTCGTCGCGCTCGTCGCCAATACACAAAAAAAGCGGCCCGGGCCCCGCCGAGCTCACTAAATCGCCCACCTCGGGCGCCTCGTTGGTAATGCTGATAAAATTGGAACTGAGCCTAAAGCAAACCGAGCCCAGCGTAGCCGTGCTCAGGTTTTGCCCAACCTGCCCGATCATGGCGCCCAGAAAGGAGAACGAGTACACCCGGAAGGTTCCCGAAGGGTAGTTGGCAAAGTTGATGTTGCCATTCAGCCCCACATACACAATGGTGTTGCTCGCGTCCACCACCACAAAGCCGGTAGGCATGGCGGCCACGCTGCTCCTAAAGCTGATGACGCCCACCTCGCTGCCAAGCGAGCATAGGTTGATCGTCGTTTGCGTGCTGCCGAGGATGCGAATGGTACCCGGTAGGCAAATGTTGTCAGATTCAGTACTAAAATTCGTTTCGGGGGCCGCAAAGGCATTGGCCCAAAAGGCCACCCCCAGAAGGATAAGTACAGTTTTCAGGATTCTCATGAATTGGTTATTTAAGATAGTGCGAAAGACCCAAAACAAACAGTGGCCGCCCTTATCGGAGCAGCCGTTTATGCCGGCGTACAAGCCCCGGCTGGCGGGGGCTGTGTCGGGGGCAAGTGCGCAAGTATGCTGCAAAATACGCTCCTTTTTCATAAAGGCCCAAAGAAATGGCCATAATACTTAATGAACCAAAAGGTTTTTTTATGGGCCCCGCCGCACAACGCTTTGCGCATTATATCATCCTGCGCGGCGCCGCCGCGTCTTCGCTGCGCTCTTCCGGGTAAACGTGCTACGCTATTATGCCCCCCCTCCTTGAGGTCGGGGCGCCATACCGCTGCGCCCCCTGGTCCGACAATACCCGGAGGCGCCATGTTCCAGCTTTTACAACCCGGCAAAACAGGCCCGACAACATCCATACGTCCTCCTCTTATACGACCCGCCCACAAAAAAGTTGCCACCAATAAGCATTTTTTTAAATCAATTAATGCTACCTTTGAGTGTTCCCCGAAAACGACACGTACAGCACACAAGCATAGCAACTCAATCCACTTGCCACGCCTTCATGGCCATCAGTGCATAACTGATGCATTAAGTATTTTTTTCTCCATCAATGTGTAGCTCATTGCATGATGCAAAAAGCTGCTGAAACGGCATCGCAGGTGTTTGTATGTTGTGTGTCGGCAGGTTTTGTGCAAAGAAACGCGACTAAAAAGGATCCTATGCACAAAAACTACCGGCTCCTGATACAAATCACGTTGCTACTCCTCGGGCTTACCGGAGGGCTGGCAGGGCGCTTGTATGCCCAGTCAGGGGGCATTGTCCTCGACCCCAACTACGCCCCCGATGTGCTCGTTCGCGACATCTTCGCCAGCGGCGCCTGCGAAACCATCACCAACATCGCCTCCATCGGCAACCGAAAGGGCATCGGCTATTTTGAAAACGCATCCCACATCATCGGCCTCGACCGGGGTATCATCCTCAGCACCGGAGAAGTAGAGCGCGCCGCCGGCCCCAACAATGCCGCCGACATCAGCGGCGACCTCAGCGACAACTCCGGCGACTCCGACCTCAACGCCTTAGCTACCGCCGTCGTGCGCGACGATGTAGGCCTGGAGTTCGACTTTGTGCCCCTCGACTCTTTCGTCACCTTCCGCTATGTGTTTGCCTCCGATGAGTACTGCGAGTTTGTAGGCAGCGTCTACAACGATGTGTTTGGCTTTTTTATCCGGGGGCCCGGCATCTCCGGGGGTTTTACCGGAGGCGCCGCCAACGTAGCCCTCATCCCCGGCTCTGAGGCTTTTGTGGCCATCAACTCCGTCAACCACCAGAGCAACAGCAACTTCTTTGTGCGCAACGATCGCCCTCAGGATGCCTTAGCCTGTAACATCGCCGCCCAGAATTCCTCCCGCCTCCAGCTCATCGAATACGACGGCTTCACTACGGTGCTCACCGCCGTGCTCAAGCTTCAACCCTGCCAAACCTACCACATCCGCCTCGTTGTGGGCGATGTGGGCGACCAGTTCTTCGACTCTGCCGTTTTCCTCGAAGCGGGCAGCTTCAACCTCGGCGGTTCGGTAGATGTGCAGGCCTTCTGGCCTTCCGACTCGCCGGGCGGCCTTACCGAGGGCTGCAACGACGGCTACTTCCGCTTCAGCCGCCAGAGCGAAAACCTTTCTTTCCCGCTTACGGTGGGCATCACGCTACTGCCTTCCAGCACCGCTACCCCCGGCATCGACTTTGCCGCACTGCCCGCCGGTATCACCATCCCCGCCGGGCGCAGTTTTATAGACCTGCCCGTCAGCAGCTTCCGCGATGCCGAAATTGAAGGTCCCGAGCGCCTCGCCATCGAGTTAGCCATACCCTGCGCCTGTTACGCCGATTCGGCGGCGCTGATGATCGTTGAGCCCCCGCCCATCAACCTGTCGCTGCCGGATGTATGGCTGTGCCCGGGCGGCCAAAACCAGCTCGCCGCCCAGGTCAGCGGCGGCAGGCCGCCCTACCAGTTCCAGTGGAGTACCGGCGCTACCAGCCCCGCCATCACCGTCGCCGCCCAGGGCCCCCCTGTCTATAGCCTCACCATCACCGATGCCTGCGACTATCGCGATACGGCCGCCTGCAGCCGGCAATTCAGCGAGCCGCCCACCGCGCAGCTCTCCGGCGAGGCTGAAGTGTGCTATGGCGATACGGCTTACCTCCGGGTAGCCCTTACCGGCGCCCCGCCCTGGCAGCTCGTCTACGCCATCGACGGCTTGCAACAGCCGCCCATCGGCGGCATACAGCAGGCCGACTATGCCTTACCCGCCCATAGGGCAGGCGCCTACACCCTAATACAAGTAACCGACGCTGCATGCAGCGCCCCCGGCAGCGGCTACGGAAGCCTGGCGGTACAAACCATCGAAGCCGTAGCCGAAATCACCGATGCCTCCTGCCACGATCGCTCCGATGGCGCCATAGCCGCTACCCTCTCAGGAGGTACGCCCCCCTACCGCATCCGCTGGGAAGACGACGTCCCCGACAGCCTCATGCGCACAGGCTTAGCGCCCGGCCTCCACACCATATATATCACCGACGCCCAGGACTGCCGCAGGGCTTTCTCCTGGCCCATTGGCGCCCCGCCCCCCTTACAGGCCCCCGGCATCGATTGCCGCGATCTGCTCAATGGTATTCTTTCTTTTGAAGCCTCCGGCGGCACGCCGCCCTACCGCTATGCCATCGACGGCGGCCAATGGCAAACCGCCGAATGGTGGGCGCCCCTGGCAGCGGCAGAAACTTACGATCTGCACATTGCCGATGCCCGCAATTGCCAAATCCAAGCCGAATGGCTCATGCCCGCCGCCTACCCCTTGGGTATGGCCGCGCTGCCCGAGCTCCTACCGCTGGCCTTGGGCGAACAGTATGCCCTAACCCCCGAGTGGCATATCCCCGAGGCGCTCATCGACTCGCTCTGGTGGACCCCCGACCTGGGCCTTGCCTGCCTCGATTGCCCCGGCCCGCTGCTTACGGCTACGGCTGCCGCCGAGTATCAGCTCATCATCACCGACTTGTTTGGCTGCACTGATACGGCCTTTACCCGCGTTAAGGTAGACGACCGCGTAGAAGCGTTTATTCCCAATGCCTTCAGCCCCAATGGCGACAACAACAACGACTGGCTCCACATCTTTGCCAACCCCGCCCAAGTAGCCGAGATTGAGCTCTTTCAGGTCTTCGACCGCTGGGGAGGTCATCTCTTTGAAGGCCGCCATTGGCCCATCAACAGCACCCGCCACGGCTGGGATGGCGCCGCCCGCGGCAAACCCCTCGACGCCGGCGTCTACGTTTATCTGGTGCGATTCCGCCTCGTTAATGGTTCTGTAAAGATTGTCAAAGGCGAGGTGATGCTGATGCGGTAGGGGCTAATGATGTTCCCCCTCCGCGGCCCGCAGGGGGCGCCCCAAAAAAAATCCACCATACCCACTCCAGATGGTTAGAGCCTATACTCGCCAATACCATCATCAAACGTAGCAATCAGCGATATGATTTTGTCTTTTATACGCTCCACAATGGATTTACGCTCCAATAGTTTAGGCTTTACCTGCATGGCCGCCACCACGCTCTCACTGAGCGGAGTACGCCCGGAAAACAAGTAATCTTCCAGCAACTTGCTGAGTTGCTCCGGGTTTAACTGCTCGTCGATGCACAATTGCTCCAAGGCCTGTTTCTTTTCAGCATTCCAGAATGCATCAAAGGCTTCGGGGATTTCTTCGCTTTCCTTGATGAAGGGCAGGTTCTCGCGGATGAACTTTTCGATCAGCTCCTTTTTGCTACGCAGTTGCGCCTCGCCGCCCAGCAGTTCGCTGATGATTTTGCGTTGGGCTTCCTTCTCCTCTTCCTCGGCCTCGTGCAACTTGCCCAGTAGTTTGAGGATGTACACCACGTTGATTTCATCGCGGTGGATCAGCTCCAGCTCAAAATCCACATCATCGAGAATAGATACTTTTTCCTTCTCGGCGGTGGTTTTTACCTTGTCGTAAATGTCGAGGTATTTGCTTTTGTAGTCTTCAAAATCCTGCTCCTCCATCGCCAGATCGGCAAACTCAAAATCAGAAAACCCGGAGAGGATGTTGCGTAAGCGCATCAGCTCCCGGAAGGCTTTGACAAAATCCAGCTCCTCCTCCTCGCTGGGCAGGTCGTTGACGCTATCCACGGTGGGGGCGATCTCCAGCAGCTTGGCTAAGGAATCGTTGAACTTTTTGACATAAACCTCGTAAGGCTGCATCAGGATGATCTCCTTGGCCTCCGGGTTGGAGAAGAGGGCAATGGCGTCGTCGGTAGCCTTTTTGAGGTTGCGGAAACAGACGATGTTGCCGTAGGATTTCACCTCGTTGAGGATGCGGTTGGTGCGCGAAAAAGCCTGAATCAGGCCGTGGTGTTTCAGGTTTTTGTCCACGTAGAGGGTGTTGACTTTTTTGGCGTCAAAACCCGTGAGGAACATATTCACCACCAGCAGGATGTCTACCCGGTTTTGTTCATCAAAGTTTTTTTGCTCCCGCTCCTTGATGCGCTTGGCGATGTCCTTGTAATAATTGTAAAAGCTCTGGCTGTCTTTGGTGGAGAATTTCGTGTTGTACATCGCGTTGTAATCCTCGATGAACTCGTCCAGCTTCTCGCGGGTATGCACATTGATGGCCACGCCTTCTTTGATTTCCAGGTCGGGGTCACCGATCAGGCCGTTGGCGTCTTTGTCGTCCTCATTGGCGGCAAAGGAAAAAATGGTGGCCACGCGCAGGTCGTGCTGGCCAGCCTGTTTTTTGGCGCGGAATAGCTCGTAGTATTTAATGAGCGTCTCCACGCTACTCACGCAAAAGATGGCCGTAAACTGGCGCTGATGCGTTTTGCGGGGATGCTGCTGGATGATGTAGTCCACGATGCGCTCCAGGCGTTGCGGCGATTCCAGCAATTCCTTGGTGTCGATCTCCTCCACGGGGATGTCCAGCTCCACTTCGCTGCCTTCCTTCTGCTTGTAGCGCCCGACGTATTCGATGGAAAAGCGCAGCACATTCTCATCGCGGATCGCGTTGGTGATGACGTATTTGTGCAAACATTCGTCAAAAAGCTCCTTGGTGGTGCGTTTGCCGAATTGGTTGGCCACGGCGTTGTCGACAAAAATGGGCGTACCCGTAAACCCAAATAGTTGGGCATTGGGGAAAAACGCTTTGATGCGTTTGTGGGTCTCGCCAAACTGGCTTCGGTGGCATTCATCAAAAATGAAGATGATCCGCCGCTCTGGCTGGAGTGCATTTTGCCCCGATTGGCGGGTATAGCTGCCCTGCACATCGGAGGCGTACTGAGGTTGAAGCCGCTGCTGATAGTGCGCCCGGCTGATGGCGGTATTGAGTTTTTGGATGGTAGTAACAATCAGTTTGGTATCGTCGGAGAGTTGTTTCACCAGTTTGGCCGTGTTGTCGGTACCGTCTACGCTGCCTTCCGAAAAGTAGTTGAACTCGCGGGTGGTCTGGTAGTCCAGGTCGTTGCGATCCACCACAAACACCACCTTGTGTACTTGCGGGAGTTTGACCAGGATTTGGCTGGCTTTGAACGAAGTGAGGGTTTTGCCCGAACCCGTGGTGTGCCAGATGTAGCCGTTTTTGTGGCTGTTTTTCACCCGGTCGATCAGGGCTTCTACCGCATAATACTGGTAAGGGCGCAACACTAAGGGAATCTTATCCGACTCGTGCAGGACGATGTATTTGCAGATCATTTTGGAGAGTTGGCATTTCTCCAAAAAAGCCTCGGCGAAGGCCTCCAGGCGGGTGATGGCCTTGTTGTCTTTATCCGCCCAGTAGAAGGTCTGCTTGAAACTCTGGCCCCGGTTATTGGAGTAGTACTTGGTGTTGACGCCATTGCTGATCACAAAAATTTGCACGAATTGGTACAGCCCATAAGATGCCCCAAAGGAATGGCGGTGGTAACGGTTGATCTGGTTGAAAGCCTCTTTTAGCTCCAGTCCACGCTTTTTGAGTTCGATTTGCACCAGGGGCAGGCCGTTGATCAGCAAGGTGACGTCGTAGCGGTTTTTATAGGTTCCCTCCATGCTCACCTGCTGGGCGACCTGATACTGGTTTTGGCACCAATGCTCCAGATTGAGGAACTCCAGGTAGAGGTTTTCGCCATTGTCGCGGCTGAGCTGGAAGCGGTCGCGCAGGAGTTTGGCGCGGTCGAAGCTGTTGCCCTTGTTGAGGTGGTTCAAAACCTTGTCGAACTCGCCCTTGCTCAGGGTCACCCCATTGTGCTTTTCCAATTGGCTTTTGAGGTTGGCCAACAGCTCCGCCTCATTGCGGATGTTTACAAACTCATAGCCCAGGGTGCCGAGTTGTTTGACGAGGTTATCTTCGAGGATTTGTTCGGATTGAGTCATGGACGTGGCTGTTGTTTAATTGGGTCAAGAGGTCATAAATGAGGGACTGCAATCCTGTTCAATGACATTTTGGTCGATCAAGACCTTTTTTAAGCCAGCCAAAAAATGCCTAAATGAGGCGAACCTGTTCAATGCCTGCAAGCTGATTTGTTTGGCCAAGGCATCATCCAAAACATTGGGGGACAAGGTATTTTTGCGCCTTCTTTGCTCTCCGGCAGCTTTGATGACATTTTGCAAAAGATTTTTTGAATCAGCATATTCTTCAAGGTTTTCTGCACTTTTGTTCAAACCCAGAGCTAGTCGATCGAGTTGAACACCTAAGATCTGTTCCAAAGCCCCAAGATCAGCCAGTTTCCAATTTTCTGTCTTCGTAACGGGCACTACTGGCACAACAAATTTACAAGCCTGATTCTCATCGAGCCCCTCGACTGCTTCTAGCGCCGGATGAATTTTGTTAGGCAAGGCCTTTTGTGCAATGCTGGGGGCGTCTGCATCGGTGTGTACAAAAACCAGTGAATAGCCTATAGATTGTTGCGCCACATCCAGCACTGATGCTACAAAACCATCCCCATCACTTTTCAAGGCAACGGGCGTTTCAACATCCCACTCACCCCGCGCACATTGTTGCAACAATTCCTCCAAAACCCTTTTGATCAGTATTGGAAAAAATCGCTCATCCGTTTTCCCTTCTCCCCAAAAAGAACTGTACAGTGTGTTCATTTGATTCGGATTCGCAGGGTTGGTTAAAATTTTGCCGTTTCCAGGTAATGCCGCAGTTCTTCCCGATTAATCGACCGCAGGCCTTGCTCCATGTTTTTTTCCCAAAACAAATTCCCCGCTGCACTGCTCACTGGCGTGATCAGGGAATGTTTCCATTTGTGGCCTTTTTTAACCTGGGTAACTTGTCGGGCAAACAACAACATGCCCCATTGATCAAAGTGCTCCATTTGTTTGATCTCACCTACCAACACGGGTGAATGGGTATTGATCAACACCTGCCGAAGGGGGAACTCAGCCTTGGTATCTTGTTGAAAAATGGTGCTCAAATCGCGCAACAAGGCACTCAATTGGGCAATGCGTTTGGGGTTGACGCCATTTTCAGGTTCTTCAAAACACAAGACGCCGCGATGTTTTTCGTCGTGTTTGAGCGTCAGTAGGGCCAACGTCCGCAAGGTTCCCTCTGAAAAAACCTTAGAGCTAAAAGTACGTCCATCGTCCATTTCCAAGCTAAGGATGCACTTGTTTTCATAAGGGTCAATCTTGACGTCAATCCCCTTGATGTCGGGAATGAGGCTCATCAACTCTACCGAAATATCATTGAATACCAGAGGGGTTTCCTGCTTGATGCGGTACAAAGCCGAAGCCAGCCCGGCCCCATCAGCACCCATCTGTCCAGAGGATTGGAGACTGGGGGAAGGTTTGCTGAGTTCGGCGGGATTGAGTTGCAAAAGCCTACAATGGCGCATGGCCTCGCGGGCCGCAAAAGCATGGGAATACTGGGTATCGTTGGCCCCACGGAGCATGGTGCTTCCCATGTATTCAATGTTGTGTTCGTGACTATCGCCATCCATGCCTTGTTGTAGGATAACTATGATTTCGCGGTTTCCACGGATCAATTGGCCAGTATTGATGAAAAATTCAGGATTGTCCGCTTGTACTGGCCGCCAATGCCGGTTGTCAGATCCTATGTAGGTATTGTACCACTGATCGGTGGAGGCTGGAATGGATTTCAGGGATTCATACTTGATGAAAAGCCGCTCTATGCCGCTGCGGTCGGGCCTGCGCTCGATGATGAGCTCGTAACGCAGGCGGGTGTATTGCAGCTCGGCCTTTTCGCCCCAGGAGTCCCGAATGGTTTTGTCGAGCAGCATTTCAACTGCGAAGGCCATTTCCGTGGCCGTTTGGCCCTGGCCATATTGGGTGAACAGCTCCAGGGCAGTGCCCCGCTGTTTGCCAAAAGCCTCCTGAATGTTCATTTTCGCCAGATCGGACAACAAACTGATGGCATCGAACAAATTGCTCTTGCCTGCCCCGTTGAGCCCGGCTACAAGCACAAATGGCGCCAGGTCCACGCTGAACTTATCAAAAGATTTGAAGCCCGATATTTCCAGTTTAGTTATCATACTCATGGCATTTACACTCAAAGTTACGTTTTTTACCCCTAAATTGTTACAAACTGCTGGGGTTTCAGGATTTGTTCGGATGGTGTGGTCATAGAATAGGGCTTTTATACAAACATTTGCTGCAATAGGCCTTTTTTGAAGGCTTGCATCCGCTCCAATTGCTGACTGACTAAGTTGATTTGGCGGTCGAGGGCGGAGAGGAATGCGGCGATTTTCTGTTGCTCTGGGGGAGAGGGCAGTAGTAGCTTAACCTTAGACAAGTTGCCCTTAGAAATTCCAAGTACCGAAATTCCCGTAGCTAGTCTCATGATTTGCTGCCGTACATTGTATGTCTGCATCATGTAACCCTTAAAGCCCGTTACTGTCTGGTTTTTCACATCCCTAACAATCAACGTGTGCAGACCAGCAAGAAGTTTATAGCCAGCAAGGTTCACAACTTCGATAGCTTTTCCAACATCTTTATAATCTTCAGAAGCGTCGGCTATGATCAAATCACCCACTTTGCAATAATTTTCATCTGCAATTTTTGAAAGATCAACGCTTTCATTAATGAATGGAACCTCCTCCTTTGAAAGATCAAATATGGTTGGAAACTTCGTATGAATATCACCATAGTGGATATTCTTTACTGCTCCTCTTTCATAATTCAAAAGGCTGCGCGATAAAGAATTGGTTTGGCAAAAAGTAAATACCGCCCCTAACTGCTTCTCCTCCCACGCCGGAAACTCCTTCCCTTCCTCATCCTTAAACCTAATTTCCTGCGAAAAAACCCGCTGCATCACCCCTTTTTTGTATTGCTCCAGCAGGGCTTTTTTGCGGCTGAGCTGCTGGATGCGGGTGTCAATGGTGGTGAGGAAAGCGGCGATTTTTTGTTGCTCGGGAAGGGTCGGATAGAATATCTTTTGTCGTTCAAACTCTTTTTGTCCCAAAGTCTTATTTCTACCTGCCCCGCCAGGTGAAGCTGCCTCAAGGATGACCTTTCCTTTGTTTGTCAAAAAAAAATGCAATATAAAGTCCAAATCTACAGGGTGCTTTTCTTGGGATTGAAACATCGGAAAACGATGTGAAGCAATCATCCCTTCTTCAAAGGCAGTAGTTTTAGCAACTGCTTGCTCCCAAGCAAAAACAATGTTTACAATAAATGAATCTGGAACAACCCAGAAAACACGCTTACCCCCCAGTTCCTCACCAGTTACTAATTCCTTATGAAAAAGACCTTTCCCATGAGACCGAATACCAATTTGCTGGTACATTTGATCATTTTCAACTGTTACAGGCTTTCCTACCCTTTTTAATACTTGTTCTACTTTTTTTATCTCCCATTCCCCCTCAAACTCCGGAAAACGCAACGCAGGTATTTTTCTAGCTGTCGCCGTCATAATCATCCAATTTTAGAACGGAGTATCAATCCCCAATTGTTGACAAAAATCGGCAATCTCTGCATCCGTCACCGCCATCGCCGCGTTGAGCTGGGCCAGCTCTTGTGATACGGCGGCCAAATCTACAGGTTCCTCCTCCTCAAAAGTATCCACGTAGCGCGGGATATTGAGGTTGTATTCGTTCTCGCGCACTTCGCTCAGGGGGGCGAGGTAGCTGTATTTTTCGGTGGCGGTGCGTTGGCGGTAGGTAGTGACGATGCAGTTAATATCCTCCTCGCGCAGGTAGTTCTGGTTTTTAGCCTTTTCAAAATGCTGGCTGGCATCAATGAAGAGGATGTCATTGGGATGCTCGCGGCATTTTTTGAACACTAAGATACAAGTGGGGATACTGGTGCCATAGAAGATGTTGGCCGGAAGGCCGATCACGGCGTCTAAGTAGTTGCGATCCTCGATGAGGTATTGGCGAATGTGGCCTTCGGCGCCGCCCCGGAAGAGCGCGCCGTGGGGCAGCACCACCGCCATTTGGCCGTTGTCGTCGAGGTGGTGGATCATGTGCTGGACGAAGGCAAAATCCGCCTTCGAAGAGGGGGCGAGTTTGCCGTATTGGCTGAAGCGGTCGTCGCTCATGTGCAGGGGGTTGGCGCTCCACTCGGCGGAAAAGGGCGGGTTGGCCACAATCACCTCAAAGCGTTGGCCGAGGTGTTGGGGGCGCTCCAGGGTGTCCTCCTGCCGGATGTCAAACTTGCGGTAGTGAACGCCGTGCAGGATCATGTTCATCCGCGCCAGGTTGTAGGTGGTGCGGTTGAGTTCCTGGCCATAAAACATAGCCACTTCCTGCACCTCTTTGGCTACGCGCAGCAACAGGGAGCCGGAGCCGCAGGTAGGGTCGTACACGGTGCGGATTTTGGACTTACCCGTGGTCACCAGTCGGGCCAGCACCTTGGACACTTCCTGCGGGGTATAGAACTCCCCGGCTTTTTTGCCCGCGCCGCTGGCAAATTGGCCAATGAGGTATTCGTAGGCGTCGCCCAGCACATCCAGCTCGGTTTTTTCTAATTGGAAGTCTATCTTATCCAGGTGCGAGAGCACTTTGGCAATCAACTCGTTTTTGGCCGATTCGGTGCGCCCGAGTTTGGTGGAGGTCAGATCAAGATCTTCAAAGAGCTTGTCAAAATCGTCTTCGCTCTCCGTCCCCATCGTGCTTTGCTCGATGTTTTTGAGGATGCGGCTGAGGTCATCGAGGATGAAGACGCCTTGCCCCTCGGCAGCATGGCCATTGCCGTTGCCCCGGCTGGCGATGGCGTGGAAGAGTTCGGAGGGTTTGAGGAAGTAGCCCAGCTCCTCGATGGCTTCCTCTCTGACAGCTTCCAGGTATTGTTTCCCTTCTGCGGAGCTTTCGTCGATGCTCTCGTAGGTGATACCGTCTTCTTTGAGCAGCTTATTGCCATAGATGGACATGCGCTCGGAGAGGTATTTGTAAAAGATGAAGCCCAGGATGTAGTCCCGAAACTCGTCGGCGTTCATCTTACCACGCAGGGTATTGGCAATATTCCAGAGTTGCTGCTCTAACTGTTTTTTATGATCTTCAGACATCAGCACAAAATGTTCTTTTTCGGAAATCATGTCTCCTCCACTCAACACACATACTTTCAGCGGGCCAGAGCGATAGGCAAAAGTACAATAAACACTAAGATTACATCGAGCTTAACGCCTGTTAAAATTTCCATGATGGAGCCAGAATGAGCTTCATTTTGCTTCAGCCGAGGCGCATTTTGCAGGCGTAGCGACGAGAGATAAATAAATGTGGCATCTTCGCCGGCATTTAAATGCCACATTTATTCCCGTCAAACTACTATGGTAATACGTTGCATGCGTTCAGGATTTTGATAGACAAAGATAAAGGAAATTCTGTAATGTATAGTTCTCCAACCCAGGATTCATGAATCTCGACTTGCTCTTTTTCCGTCTGGCGGCGTTAAAAAGCCTCGCCATAGCTTAGGCTATGTCTGCGTTTTTTGCCTACCCAGCCGAAAAAATAGCGGCGTCCATTTTTCACTCATCCTGGGTTGGAGAACTATAGCAAGCTCGATTATCCATCGGCCAGGCTGCTTCATGCTTCGATTTCCTGGCATAAAGCCACCTATGCCAAGCATATCCACCCACTATAAATAGCTAATAATCAGCTTTTACCATACAGGCGTATAGCACTATAGCTATGGCAGGCGGCCCGGGCTAGGGATGGCAGCGGTACCGACCAGCAGGCTTTGCCTGCGGGAGGTAAGAGCGGACAGCCCGGCGCGCCTCCCGGCGCGCAGCCCCCAAAAAAAACTTATTCAGAAGGCCATCCTACAGCTACGAGTGGCGGAGCCTAAAGATCAGGCGAGCCGGAATCGCTTGAGGAATTCTTCGCGCAGCGACTGGCTCAGGGGCAGGTGGGTGTCGCCGATGTGGACATGGCCCTCCGATACTTCGTCTACGTGGGCGAGGTTGACGATGTGCGAGCGGTGGATGCGCTGGAACTTGGCGGCGGGTAGCTTGGCTTCGATGCTTTTGAGGGGCATGGTGAGCAGGTACTCCCTGTCGGGGGTGAAGATGCGGCAGTAGTTGCGATCGGCCTCCACGTAGCGGATGGTGTCGAAGAGGATTTTCACCATGCGGTCTTTGAAGCGCACGAAGATGCGGTCGTCGAGGAGGAAGGCGTTGTCTTCTTCGGTTTTGGGGGCGATGGGCTCAGGGTTAGCCTCGCTTTCCATGCGGGTGATGGCCAGTTCGAGCGCGCGTTGCAATTCTGTTTTGCGGAAGGGCTTGGCCAGAAAGGCGAAAGGTTTGGCGGCTTTGGCGCGGTTGAAGGTGGCGTCATCGGTATTGGCGGTGAGGAAGATGACGGGTATTTTGTGCTGGGTGTGGAGTATCTCGGCCAGTGCGATGCCGTCCATGTCGCCCCGGAGTTGGATGTCGAGCAGGGCGAGGTCGGGCAGGTCTTCGTGTATGTGCACCAGGGCCTCTTCTGCGCGGGGCAGCAGGGCGGTGACTTCGTAGCCCAGTTCGGAGAGGAAGAGGGATATTTTAGCGCCGATGAGCATTTCATCCTCTATGATGAGAATTTTTACCTTGTGTTCCACTAAGCCGCTTTTTTCATTTTAAAATCGAGCCATATCACCGTGCCCGCCTGGTCTTGGTCTTGCTCGTGTAGCTTGCCGTCCAACTGTTGGGTGAGGAGCGCCACCAATTGGCTGCCAAAGCCGGCGCCTTGGATGGCGCCCGACTTGCCCACGCCGTTGTCGGCTATTTTGAGGCGGAGGTTGTGGGGGTCCGTTTTTTCTAATTGAATTTTGATGGCGCCCTTGCGCCCATCCGGGAAGGCATACTTGAGTGCGTTGGTGAGTATTTCGTTGGTGATGAGGCCGAGCGGTACGGCGGTGTCTATATCGAGTTCGAGCTCGTTCATGGCGCACTCAATGGTCACGCGACTGTCGGCCCCGAAGGTATCCAGGATGTTCTCGCTGAGGTTGAGGAAGTAGTCTTTCATTTCTACGGCGGCGAGGTTTTCGCCTCGGTAAAGTTTCTGGTGTACAATGCCGATGGACTGTACGCGGTTTTGGCCTTCGAGCATGGCGTCTTTGACGTTTTGATCGCTGACCTGAGCCGACTGCAGGGCGAGCAGGCTGGATACGACTTCGAGGTTGTTTTTTACGCGGTGGTGTATTTCCCTGAGGAGGAGTTCGTTTTCGGCATTTTTGGCAGCGAGTAGTTCATTGGTTTTTTTGCGGGCGGCGGCGTTTCGGTAAAAGAAAAAGGCAAACAGCCCAAGCAGGGCGGCGATGCCTATGGATAGCCGCTGCACCACGCTTTGCCGGCTGATGGTGGCTTCTTGCAGGGCTATGGTGGCTTCTTGTTTTTCGGTTTCGTACTGGGTGCGCAGTTCGAGCATGGCGGCATCAGACTGGATGGAGGCGGTGCTGTCGCGCATGGCGCGGGCCTTGCGTTCGTAGCGCAGGGCCAATGGGTAGTCGCCTAGTTTTTCATAAATATGGCTGACGTGGCCGTAGTTTTCGGTGAGTTCGGACAGGGCGTTCATTTGCTCCTGCATCTCGAGGGTGCGCAGTTGGTAGGGCAGGGCGGCGGCGTAGTTGCCTTGGCGCAGGTATGTCTCCCCAATATTGGCATTGGCCGCGAGGATGCCGCCGGGGTAGTTGGCTTTTTCTGCATTTTCCAGGCAGGTCTGGTAGTCGGCCAAGGCCTCCGGATAGCGCGCCAGTTTTTTGTAGGCATTGCCGCGGGCATTGGCGGCATCGGCTATTAGGCTGTATCCCATATTTTGGGCGTAGGTTAGCTTGAGCGCCTCGTCGAAATAAGTGAGGGCATCTTCATGCTTGCCCAAGCCAATGGCGGCATAACCCGCCGACAAGAGCGCGCTGTTCAACTCGGCGAGGAAGTTGTTTTTGCGGCATATAGCTACGGCTCTCTTAGCATATTCGAGGCTTTCCGCTGGTTTTTCCTGCTTGTACAAGACATCCGACACCCTGCCGAGCGCACTGGCGATGCCTTCCTGGTCATTGATCTCTTCCATGAGTCGGAGGGCTTTGAGGTTGGCTTCGAGGCCCTGCTGCAATTCTCCTTTTCTTTGGTGTACCCACGCCATTTTGAAGTAAGTGGTGGCTTGCCCTTTGCGGTCGGCTATGGCGGTATAACCCGCCAAGGCTTTATCAAAAAACAGGCTGGCGCTGTCTAACTGCCCGAGGTTGGCGTGCATGCGGCCCTGCATTTCCTGGAACTTGGGGAGCCAGCCCTTATCGGCTATTTTTTCGGCCAATGCCGTGCCCCGTTTGGCGTAGCCGAGGGCGGTCTGGATATCGGTGTTGAAGGCGGCGGCAGTGAGTTCGCTGAGGCGTTCCAGGCGCTGGTCGTCGGTGGCGGCCGTTTTGAAGAGCCGCTCCAAGCTATCCAGCGTGGGCTGTTGTGCCGCGAGGGGCCGAACGAAGGACAAAAAAAGGAATAGACAACACAGGATGTGGATTGCTTTTCTCACAGCGGATGAATATGTGTTCATAATGACTGCCCTGGGCTCTTAAGGGAAAATACCCTTTCCTGAGGAGTGGCTCATCCCTCAGGGTTTTGGGGTAGCCTCCGCCCTATTTGCATCGTGGGGATGCCACCCCAAACACGCATAAAGATAGAACCATCGGATGAATAGGCAAGTAAAAAAGGTTCTAATATAGTCATTTTTTGGGCGCCCCCTGCGGGCCAGGCTATCCGCTCTTATAGCCTCCTTAGGTCGGCTATACCGCTTCTATCCTTGGCGCAACGCTACCCATGTAGTTTGACGGGAATAAATGTGTCATTTAAATGGTGGCAAAAATGCGTTAAACCGCTTAAAATGAAACGCTTATTTAACGCATTTTTGCCACCAGATGCCACATTTATTTATCTCCCGTCGCCATACCGATGCGATCTACCCACTATAAATGCATAGAACCGGTAATGGGCTCGTCAATACGCTTATTTCCCTTCGATCAATAGAACCGCCGCTTGGGACAATAAAACCCCGGTTTGGGACAATGGCCCCGGATTTCCCTTTATGGCGGTTGCATCTTTGTTGAAACGGGTGTAAAGCCCCAGCCATTGCACCGTTCAAACGGCTTGGCGGGAGAGATTTACCCGGCCCGCAGGGACGCGGCGGAAGACAGCCCCCCGCAGGGGATGCGCCCAAATAGAGTAGATATTTATTGACCTTGTCATTCCTTAAAATTTCAACGAGATGATTTTTCTTTCCGCCGTACAAAAATCTAGCTGCCGCTTGGGCTGCATTGCGCTGATATGGACAGCCCTGCTACTTCTGCCGGGCTTTGGCTACGCGCAGACCTGGACGCCTCAAAGCTCGGGCACTACCCAAGACCTCTGGGGCGGCGTATGGGGCGCCGACGCCAACAACGTATGGGCCGTGGGCAACGGCGGTACCATCCTGAAATGGAACGGCAGCGCCTGGACGGCACAAAGCTCGGGTACGACACAAACCCTCTGGGGCGTATGGGGCGCCGATGCCAACAACGTATGGGCCGTGGGCAACGGCGGTACCATCCTGAAATGGGATGGCAGCACCTGGACGCCCCAGAGCTCGGGCACCACCGTAAACTTCTCGGCCGGCGTATGGGGCGCCGATGCCAACAACGTATGGGCCGCAGGCGACAATGGCGCCATCCTGAAATGGGACGGCAGCACCTGGGCGCCCCAAAGCTCAGGTGTCAGCAATAATTTTTATAAAATCAGGGGTGTTGATGCCAACAACGTATGGGCCGTGGGTACATTTGGTACCATCCGGAAATGGAACGGCAGCAGTTGGACGGCGCAGACATCGGGTACTGGCATAGCCTTATTCGACGTATGGGGCGCCGATGCCAATAACGTATGGGCCGTGACGGGTATTAACACCATCCTGAAATGGAACGGCAGTGCCTGGTCAATACAAAACTCGGGCACACCGCAACTCCTGCGCGGCGTATGGGGCAGTGATGCCAACAACGTATGGGCCGCAGGCAGCAACGGTACCATCCTAAAACAAAGCGGCGGCGGCAGTTGGTCGGCCCAGACATCGGGTACCACACAAACCTTGACGGGCATCTGGGGCAGCGATGTGGGCCACATCTGGGCCGTGGGCACGGGCGGCACGATATTGTATTCCAACGACCAATTGAACTTCATACCTCCTGCCATCACCGCCCCCAACGTCACCCAACCCACCTGCGCCACCCCCACGGGTACCATCGTGGTGAACGCCACGGGCAGCGGCGCGCTGGAATACAGCATCAACAACGGCAGCAGCTGGCAAAGCACGAATACTTTCGGCGGACAGGCGCCCGGCAGCTACCACCTCAAAGTACGCCTGGCAGCCAACCCCACTTATGAGGCCGCCTACAGCAGTAACCCCGTGGTACTGAATCCACCATTCACCGCCTCCACCACCAGCGACACCTGGACGGGCTGCATCTCCACCGACTGGGCAACGGCGGGCAACTGGGCGGATGGCAGTGTGCCTACGGCTGCTGATGAAGTGACCATCCCGGCCACAAGCAATCATCCCGTCATCAATGGGACAATGGCAGCCAAAACCGTAGGGGTGATGGACAATGCTGTGCTCACCATTAATGCCTCTGCTGAATTGGTTATCAATGGTTCCAAAAGCTGGAATGGCCTTACCAGCGGCCTCTACAATATCGGGACGGTACACAATAGCGGCATACTGAGGCTCGGCAACCTCTCCAGTGTAGGGCACGTGGGCATTATTGCCGAACGCAATTTCAATAACAACGTTGGGGGAGAAATTCACATTGACAGGTCGTCTATTGTAGGCATGAGTACCGGTTTTACCTACACCTTTACAAATTCAGGGAAAATTTTCATCGGTGTGAATACAAGTGTAGGAGAATACGGCATCATCAACTATGCTACTTTCAACAACAATCCTTGTGCAGAGGTATACTCGTCTGCTAAATTAAGCAATCACTCCACTTTTAACAACAATGGCCTTTTCCGGGTAAATACGCTCAATGCGCACGCCAATGATGATCCCAACTTATTGACCAACAACGGCATCATCGCCTACCCGCAGGGCAACCCAATCCCCAACGTAACCAATAATGAAATCATCATTGCGCCCACCACAGCCAATGCCTGCGATGTCATCAGCCCGGCGTTCGGTCTGGGCAGCCCGGTAGACTTCACCATAATGGGCGTCTTCACCGACGAGGCCGCTACGATGTCGGCAGGTACGTACACAACGGCCAGCAACACCTTCACACCCACCACCCTTCTGGCGGAAGGTACTCGCACTTATTATGTAAAAGTGATGGATGGCAGTGGCGGCTGTACCCGTATCATCCCCTGGCAATTGACGACGCAGAACTGTTGCCCCACTGTTACCGCCCCTACGGTCACCCAACCCACCTGCGCCACCCCCACGGGTACCATCGTGGTGAACGCCACCGGCAGCGGCGTACTGGAATACAGCATCAACAACGGCAGCACCTGGCAAACCACCAATACTTACGGCGCACAAGCACCCGGCAGCTATAACCTCAAAGTGCGCTTGCAAGCCAACCCGGCTTGTGAGGTAGCTTACAGCAGCAACCCCGTGGTACTTGCTTCTCCTTTTACCGTCTCTACCACGACCGACACCTGGACGGGCTGCGTCTCCACCAACTGGGCGGTGGCCGGCAACTGGGCGGACGGTAGCGTGCCTACCGCTACGGATAATGTGACCATCCCGAATGTGGCCAATGACCCGGTCATCATGGGCGGCACGGCGGCGTTGGCCAGGTCGGTGCTGGCGCAGGCCGGGGCTGTGCTTACCCTCAACGCGATGGGGAGTTTGACCATCAACAACTCGGCTGTTCATGGCTTAGATAACTATGGCGCTGTGGACAATAGCGGCGCCATCATCGTGGGAAATACAACTGCTATTGGCGCCATAGGCATCGTGCATCGCAATGGCGGTACTTTTAATAATAAACAGGGAGGCTATATTCAAATTGATCGGACACTTGGTTCACAAGCATTTTATTCGGTTGGCCTGGTAAACAACGAAGGCGCCATTGAGATTGGAAGCCATGCGGCGGTCAGTGGAGAAGGAATCAGATTGGAAGGAAATACCTTTAATAACAAACCAGGCGGCTCTATTCAAATTAACCAGACGGGTAGTTTCGGCATTCGATTACGCAACAGTGGTACTACGCTAAACAATCAGGAGCTTATTGAGATTGGTAATCAATCGGATGTAAAAGCCAGTGGAATTAGAAATGAAAGTGGTTGTACTTTTAATAACATGGCTGGCGGGGATATCCACATCAATCGAATAGGTATTTATGATATAGGAGGCATCCCCTGTCTTATAAATTTTGGAACATTTACTAACAATGCGAATATTACCGTTGGCAATGGCGTACTTCTTTACGGGCAGGATGGTATTTACAATGCCGGCAGTTTTACCAACAGCACTACGGGAATCATTTCCATTGAGAAACCCTGGGGCAATGGCATTTGGCACTCCAGTGGTACTTTCCAAAATGCCGGAATAATCACAATTAAAAACATCTTCTATTTTGAGGACGGGGAATTTAGCACCGGTATGCTAAGTACCGCCCCTTTTACCAATGATGCAGGGGCAGAAATTCACATTGACCAGGTGGCCAATGGGATTATCAACACCAGAGCGTTTACCAATGCCGGCTCGATTCGGATGGGCGAAAATGCGCCCTTAGTGGGCAGTGGTATTGCCAACATACAAGGAGCTAATGCGGTGTTCAACAACAATACAGGCGGCGACATCAGCATCAAACAAACGGCCGCAGATGGCATACAAAACGAGGCAAATTCGACCTTCAACAACAACGCCTGCGCCACGCTCACGGTCTTTGACAACCTCAACAATGCGGGTACATTCACAAATGGAGGCCTGTTTACCGTCAATACGACCCAGACTCATATCAATTCGGCTCTCACCAACAACGGCATTATTGAATACCCGCAGGGCAACCCCATCCCGAATGTGACGAACCATGAAATCATCATTGCGCCCACCACAGCCAACGCCTGCGATGTCATCAGTCCGGCTTTTGGTCTGGGCAGCCCGGTAGACTTCACCATAATGGGCGTCTTCACCGACGAGGCCGCTACGATGTCGGCAGGTACGTACACAACGGCCACCAACACCTTTACGCCCACCACCCTTCTGGCGGAAGGTGCTCGCACTTATTATGTAAAAGTAATGGACGGCAGTGGCGGTTGTACCCGCATCATCCCCTGGCAATTGACAACGGAGGATTGTTGCCCTGTTTTAACCGCCGCCGCTCCCCCCGCCGTAGTGAGCAGCCAAAGCACCTGCGCCGATTGCGTACTTAGCGGCGGCCTTATAGCTGCGCCCCTTTCCGCCTGCCCTGCCGGCTCTACCCTGCAATACTCTACCGATAACGGCGGCAATTGGAGTACCACACTGCCTGTGTACAACCAAACCACCACTATCACGGTGCTTACCCGATGCAATTGCAATAATGATACCCATACCTCCAGCCCTACCAGCAGTGTAACGACTACGCCTGGCACCTGCGCCACCCCCGCAGCCCCCACAGGCGCATTGGACATCGTCAACAGTACCTGCAACAATTGTACGGTCAGCGGCGGCTCTATCGCCCTGGGTACGCTGAGCGGCACAGGAGGCGCCATTGAATACTCCACAGACGGCGGTCAAAGCTGGAGCAGCACGCTGCCCACCTACAACCAGACCGGCCCGGCGCAGACCATATTAGCCAGCGTACTGGCCGCCAACGGTTGCCGCAGCAATTCAACCCAGGTGGGCGCGACCAACCCCGGCGTCTGCGCCACACCGGCAGCTCCCACAGGCGCATTGGCCATCGTCAACAGTACCTGCAACAATTGTACGGTCAGCGGCGGCAGCATCGCCATCGGAATGCTGAGCGGCACAGGCGGCGCCATTGAATACTCCACAGACGGCGGCCAAAGCTGGAGTAGCACGCTGCCCACCTACAACCAGACCGGCCCGGCGCAGACCATTTTGGCCAGCGTACTGGCCACCAACGGTTGCCGCAGCAGTTCAACCGAGGTGGGCGTGACCAACCCTGGCACCTGCACCACCCCCGCAGTTCCTTCGGGCGCATTGACCATTGTCAACAGTACCTGCGCCAATTGTACAGTCAGCGGCGGCAGCATTGCCGTCGGAACCGTAAGCGGCACGGGCGGCGCCATTGAATACTCCACAGACGGCGGTCAAAGCTGGAGCAGCACTCTGCCCGCTTACAACCAGACTGGCCCGGCGCAGACCATTTTGGCCAGCGTACTGGCCGCCAACGGTTGCCGCAGCAATTCCACCCAGGTGGGCGCGACCAATCCCGGCGTCTGCGCCACCCCGGCAGCTCCCACAGGCGCATTGGCCATTGTCAACAGCAGTTGCAACAATTGTACGGTCAGCGGCGGCAGCATCGCCATCGGAACGCTGAGCGGCACGGGCGGCGCCATTGAATACTCCACAGATGGCGGTCAAAGCTGGAGCAGCACTCTGCCCGCTTACAACCAGACCGGCCCGGCGCAGACCATATTAGCCAGCGTACTGGCTACCAACGGTTGCCGCAGCAATTCCACCCAGGTGGGCGCGACCAACCCCGGCGTCTGCGCCACCCCGGCAGCTCCCACAGGCGCATTGGCCATCGTCAACAGCAGTTGTAGCAATTGTACGGTCAGCGGCGGCAGCATTGCCATCGGAACCGTAAGCGGCACGGGCGGCGCCATCGAATACTCCACAGACGGCGGTCAAAGCTGGAGCAGCGCCCTGCCCACCTACAACCAGACCGGCCCGGCGCAGACCATTTTGGCCAGCGTACTGGCCGCCAACGGTTGCCGCAGCAATTCAACCCAGGTGGGCGCGACCAACCCCGGCGTCTGCGCCACACCCGCTGCGCCTGTTATTGAAAACAACAATGGCCTGGCTTTGGACTGCAACAACCCAAGCACCATGCTGAGTGTGTCCGAACCTGGCAATTACACCTGGACACTGAATAGCAATCCTGCCGGAAACGGCTCTTCCATCACGGCCAGCACGGCAGGCGCCTACATGGTTACGAATACGGCCGCCAATGGCTGTACCGCCTCTTCTTCCGTCATGGTGACTTTTACACCCGATAACACCGCGCCTAGCATCACCTGCCCAGCCACACAAACGCTGGCCCTGGGTGCGAACTGCTCGGCTGCATTACCCGACTACACCAGTCTGGCCACAACGGGCGACAACTGCGGCGTACAAAGCGTAACCCAGTCTCCAGCAGCAGGAACCCCGGTTTCTGGCTCAGGTAACATGACGGTGACCCTGACAGTAACCGACGTGAATGGCTTGATCAATACTTGTACCTTCACCGTCACCAAAGTAGACAATACGCCTCCGAGCATCACTTGTCCCGCTACGCAGACACTGGTATTGGGAAGCTCTTGCACGGCTTCACTGCCAGATTACACGAGCTTGGCCACGACTAGCGACAACTGCGGTGTACAAGGCGTGACCCAATCACCAGCAGCAGGAACTCCGGTTTCTGGCGCAGGCAACATGACGGTGACCCTGACAGTAACCGACATCAACGGCCTGACCAACAACTGTACCTTCACCGTCACCAAAGTAGACAATACCGCGCCGAGCATCACTTGTCCGGCCACGCAGACACTGGTATTGGGAAGCTCTTGCACGGCTTCGCTGCCCAATTACACCAGCTTAGCCAGCACCGCCGACAACTGCGGTGTACAAGGCGTGACCCAATCACCAGCAGCAGGAACTACGGTTTCTGGCGCAGGCAACATGACGGTGACCCTGACAGTAACCGACGTGAATGGCTTGATCAATACTTGTACCTTCACGGTAAGCAAGGTGGATAATACCGCGCCGAGCATCACTTGTCCGGCTACGCAGACACTGGTATTGGGAAGTTCTTGTACGGCTTCACTGCCCAATTACACCAGCTTAGCCAGCACCGCCGACAACTGTGGCGTACAAAGCGTGACCCAGTCGCCAGCAGCAGGAACTCCGGTTTCTGGCGCAGGCAACATGACGGTGACCCTGACAGTAACCGACGTGAATGGCTTGATCAATACTTGTACCTTCACGGTAAGCAAGGTGGATAATACCGCGCCGAGCATCACTTGCCCGGCTACGCAGACACTGGTATTGGGAAGCTCTTGCACGGCTTCACTGCCCAACTACACCAGCTTAGCCAGCACCGCCGACAACTGCGGCGTACAAAGCGTGACCCAGTCGCCAGCAGCAGGAACCCCGGTTTCTGGCTCAGGTAACATGACGGTGACCCTGACAGTAACCGACGTGAATGGCTTGATCAATACTTGTACCTTCACGGTAAGCAAGGTGGATAATACCGCGCCGAGCATCACTTGTCCGGCTACGCAGACACTGGTATTGGGAAGTTCTTGTACGGCTTCACTGCCCAACTACACGAGCTTGGCCAGCACCGCCGACAACTGCGGCGTACAAAGCGTGACCCAGTCGCCAGCAGCAGGAACCCCGGTTTCTGGCGCAGGCAACATGACAATGACCCTGACGGTAACCGACATCAACGGCCTGACCAACAGCTGTACCTTCACCGTAGTCCGAGCCGACCAGACACCACCCACCGTCAGTTGTTTCAACCAAACCGTTGTGTTCAACGGACAGAGCAGTATCACTCTGAATCCAGTGGAGCTGGCCGATGCCTTCGACAACTGTAGCACACCCACGCTGACACTATCGAGCCCTACCGTGAGTTGTGCCCAATTGGGTCAAGCGGTGACTGTGACCGCCACCGCTACCGACGCCGCGGGACTCACGGCTTCATGTACCAGCTTCATCACCCTTACGGGCCTGCCCTGTGGCTGGAGCCAAGATCCCGATGGCATTGGCTGCACCGACGGCAGCGAGGTTAATTACAACCCCAACACCCAAGTATGGACGGCTACCAGCACCAACTGCTACTATGCGCCGCCCTTCACCGCCGATGAGATGGCCTTTGCCCAGCGCACGCTCTGCGGCAACGGCAGCATAGAGGTTCAAGTCACCAGCATCAATGGCAGCGGTTGGGCGGGCATCGTGCTGCGCGAAAGTAGCGCCCCCGGCGCTCGTAAGGTGCAACTGATGACCAACATGGGCAACTTCAGCCGCCGCGAGGTGCGCTACACCCCCGATGGCCAGGCCTACCCTCAGCAGTTCCCGAGCCAAAACCGCTACTGGCTGCGCATCTTGCGCGTGGGCCAACAGTTTGTGGGCTATGTATCGGCCAATGGCGCCAACTGGTCGCAGGTCTTCGCCCTGACCGTCGACATGGGGCCCTGTGTGGAAGCAGGCCTGGCGGCGACCAACAACCTACCCACCAGTACCGTCACCGCTACCTTTGCCAACGTGCAAGTGAATAACAGCAGCAGCCTCAGGGCCCCCTCCAATCAGGAGCCAGCCGCCGCGCCCAACCTCGATCTTGATCTCAACCTCAACCTCAACCTCTTCCCCAACCCCAGCAAGGGCGAGCTCTACCTCGACCTGAGTGGCTATGCGGGTAAGCCCGTGACGATCGAGGTACACGACCTGACCGGTCGACTGCTGCAACAAACCCAGCTAGATGCTGCGCCCACCCTGGAACAACTCGACCTGAGCGCCTGCCCGTCGGGCCTGTATCTGGTGTGCGTGCGGGCCGAGGGCCAGCCCGATCAAATTAGGCGGGTATTGCTCCAACAGCTATAGTCCACAAATGGTGATGTAGTTGATAGCCGGATCGATGTGCCTTGAGGGTGTGTCGATCCGGTCTTTTTTTGGGGGGCTGTCGGGCCGGCCTGGCCATAACCGCCACATCGGGAGACTAGCCAACAGGCCGGCCCGACAGCCCCCAAAAATCACTCCCCTACCCTTTTCACGGCGACGCTTCCGGCGGCGGTGCGCAATTCGAGCAGGGTATCGGATGGCAGGTCTTGCCAGTTTTTGACGATGCGCCCCTGGTGGATCACCAAGGCGAAGCCGCGATTGAGCTGGCTGTCGAGGCTGAGTAGCTGCTCTAACCGGGCGAGGTGATCGAGCTCGCGGGCGGCGGTTTTGAGTTGGCGGCGCGCCCAGCGGGGCCAGTCGGCGCCGATGCGATCGAGATGGGCGGCCTGCCGGCGGAGGGCGAAGCGGGAGAGGCTGCGCAGCCCCAAGTGGGCGCGGTCGAGCTCCTGGCTGCGCAGGCGCAGGTGACGTTGGGTGTGCTGTTGTAATTGTAGCGCGGTATCGGCGAGGGCGGCATCGCAGCGCAGGCTGCGGGTCAGCAGCCATTCGGCTACGGCGGTGGGCGTTTTGAGGGCCTGCCAGGCTACGCGGTCGAGGAGGGTTTCGTCGGTTTCATGGCCGATGCCGGCGAGTACGGGCAGGGGGCACTCGGCGGCGGCGCGGCATAGCTCCAACTCGTCGAATGCGGCCAGATCGATGCGGGAGCCGCCGCCGCGGATGATGACTACGGCGTCGAAGCGATGGGCCTGCCGGCCTATGGCCCGCAGTTGGCGCGGTATTTCGACGAGGGCTGCGGCGCCTTGTACGGCGGCCGGAAAGAGCCGCAGAGAGAAGGCGTAGCCGTAGGGGTTGGCCAGCAACTGATTGTGAAAGTCGTGGTAACCTGCGGCGGTTTCGGCGCTGACGACGGCTATGCGCTGCACGGCAGCGGGCAAGGGCAGGGCGGCATTGCGCTCCAGCAGGCCTTCGCGCTGGAGCATTTCGAGGGTTTGGCGGCGCCTGAGTTCCAACTGGCCCAAAGTAAAATCGGGGTCGACGTCTTCCACAACCAGCTTGAGGCCGTAGCGCTCGTGGTAGTCGACGCGGGCTTTGATGCGAATTTCCACGCCGGCGGCAAGCAGGGCGTCGAGGGCCTTGCCATAGCGCGCCCGCAACTGCCGGTAGTTGCGCTCCCAGAGCACGGCCGAGGCCTGAGCGGCCAGTTCGTTGGCGGCATCGCCTTTTTCGGCCAGTTCCATAAACAAATGCCCCCGCGACTCGCTCACCTGGAAAACCTCGGCCCTGAGCCAGAGCGGCTCGGGCAGGTTGAGGGCCAGTATACGCCGGATGTGGGTTTGCAGCGTCAGCAAAGTGTAAGTTGACATGGACGTTGGGTAAATTCCAGCGCAAGATAGCCCAAAAATTAGGTCTAAGTTCTACTTTTACGGCCAATAAACAACCCCATCCAATGGCTACTCACGATCAGGAATCTACTACGCCTCAGTCCGGCTTCTCTACCCGCGCCATCCGCGGCCAGATGGAGCGCACGGCCTACCGGGAGCATAGCGCGCCGGTATTTATGACGTCCAGCTTTGTTTTCCCCAGCGCGGAGTCGATGGCGGCTACGTTCAGCGGCGAGGAAGAAGGCATCATCTACTCGCGCTACAACAACCCCGGCGTAGATGAGTTTGTGGCCAAGGTATGCGCTATGGAAGGGGCCGAGGCGGGCTTTGCGACGGCTTCGGGTATGGCGGCCGTATTTGCCGGCATGCTGCCTTTTTTGCGCCAGGGCGACCATGTGCTGGCATCGCGGGCGCTGTTTGGCTCTACCCATCAGATATTGACCCAGTTGTTTCCCCGCTGGGGCATCACCCACACCTATGTGGACGCCGCCGATGTGGATAGCTGGGAGGCCGCCGTGCAGGACAATACGCGGCTGCTGTTTGTGGAGACGCCCTCCAACCCGGGGCTGGCGCTGGTAGACCTTGAGGCGGCGGGGGCGCTGGCGCGGCGGCATGGGCTTATTTTTGTGGTCGACAACTGTTTTGCCACCCCTTATCTGCAGCAGCCATTGGCTTATGGCGCCCACCTTTCGGTACACTCGGCCACCAAGTGGATGGACGGGCAGGGGCGCACCTTAGGCGGCATTGTGGTGGGCAGCGCCGAGCTGATGGAGCCCATTATTTTCTTTTGCCGGCATACGGGTCCGGCCATGTCGCCTTTCAATGCCTGGGTGTTGTCGAAGAGTTTGGAGACGCTGGAGCTGCGCATGGATCGGCACTGCGACAATGCCCTGGCGCTGGCCCGGTGGTTGGAGCAGCAGCCCGGCGTAGCGCGGGTACACTATCCGTTTTTGCCCAGCCACCCACAGCAGGCGCTGGCTCAGCGCCAGATGAAACAAGGCGGCGGCATCGTGAGCATTGAGCTGGCCGGGGGCGCCCCGGCTGCCTTCCGGCTGATGAATGCCCTGCAACTGTGTTCGCGCACCTCCAACCTCGGCGACAGCCGCACTACGGTTACGCATCCGGCCTCGTCTACTCATGCTAAGCTTACCGAGGCGGAGCGGCAGGCCGTGGGTATTGCGCCGGGGCTGCTGCGCATCAGCGTGGGGCTGGAAGCGGTAAAAGACGTGATGATGGATTTGCAGCGGGGGTTAGAACGATAAGTATTCCGACAAAGTAGGTATCGGCGCGCACGCGGCCTTGCAAGTATGGCTGTAATTTGCTTACTTTGGGAGTTTTCCAAAATGCAGGCCGTACGACATGAAGGATTGCGCACAGGAAGGCAATCAACTTATTATAACTTCCAGATAAAAATGACCTCATCAATTATCATTACCATTTGCGTTTTGTTGCTGCTTGCCTATCTCTTTGACGTTACTTCTTCTAAATCCAAAATACCCTCTGTTGTACTACTGCTGGTCTTGGGCTGGGGTGTCGGAAATTTAGCCAAATGGCTGGAAATCAACATCCCTGATTTAACGCCCATTCTACCCGTGCTGGGTACGGTAGGCCTCATCTTAATTGTACTGGAGGGTTCTCTGGAGCTTCAGCTCAACCGGTCGAAGTTGCCTTTGGTGCGCAAGTCGTCGCTGTTGGCTTTTTTGCCCATGCTGTTCTTCAGTTTTGCTTTGGCTTACGCATTCCAGTATTTTGGCCATATTCCTTTTAAGGTAGGCTTAGCCAACGCCATACCGTTGGCTATCATCAGCAGCGCCATTGCCATTCCGAGCGCACAGCATTTAAGCAACAGCGATCGGGAGTTTGTTACCTACGAGAGCAGTTTGTCGGACATCCTCGGGGTAATCTTTTTCAACTTCATCACCCTTAATGACTACATCGGGTCCAAATCGGTGTGGACTTTTCTGCTCAACATCGTTCTTATCCTCATTGTAACGGGGTTTTCCACGTTGGGTCTGGCTTTTTTGCTGGGAAAGATCAGGCATCACGTCAAGTTTGGCCCCATCATTTTGGTGGTGGTATTGATCTACGTTATCGCTAAAGAATACCACCTTCCGGCGCTCATTTTTATCCTTTTGCTGGGGTTGTTTTTGGGCAACCTCGACGAGGTGCAGGAGAACAAATTCATACAGCGCCTCCAGCCTGAGGTACTCAACCGCGAAGTACATAAGTTTCATGAGCTTACGATTGAGATTGCTTTTCTCGTTCGCTCGCTGTTTTTTCTATTGTTTGGCTACCTCATCCAGACCTCGGAGTTGCTCAATCCGGCCACCATCACCTGGGCGCTGGCCATTACAGCCGGTATTTTTGCGCTACGGTGGATTTTCCTGCTGATCTTCAAGCTGCCTGCCCGGCCGTTGCTTTTTTTAGCGCCCCGCGGGCTGATCACTATCTTATTATTTTTATCGATTCCGGCAGAACAAATCATACCGCTGGCCAACAAATCGCTGGTCATTCAGGTAATTATCCTCACCGCCTTGATGATGATGCTGGGGCTGATGGCTACTCCTCATCCTGTCAGGCAAACTCCTGCTGATGGCGAGGAAGAATAAAAGCCGGCTACCGGCCAAAGACATCGTAATAGCGATCGGCATGTTCCTCATATCGTTTCATGAGGTCTATGTTTTTTTTCTCTAAGGGCGTGAGGTCGCCCCGAATATCGGTAGACACAGGCATGTACCACTCCACATAGCGATCGAAGATGAAGCGCATTTTGCGGTTTTTGAAGGAATAGCCGTGGCGGGCGTAGATGGCGTTGCGCATTACTTCCAGATCGCCTTTGTACATATTTTCGACCTGTTGGCGGGTGAGCGCTTCTTTGGAGGGATTGTATTTGAATACATCCTGGGTTAGAAACTCGCCTTCGCCGGCGTATTCGGCATGTTTTTCATAGAGGGCGTCCCAGAGTACGTCCTCGGGTAAATCCAGATTGGGGTTATAAGCAAAGCGTCGGTATTTAAGCTCATAGGTTCGCCCGGTTACAGGTAGCTTGTTGTTGTTGGCTTTCCATGTTCCCTTGAGCAGGCCGGCTTCCGAGTTGAGTACAAAAGTAAAGACGCCATCGTAGCGATCGTCGCCGGGCTCTTTGCCGGTGATTTCCAGTCCTTCTTTTACTTCTTTGTACGGCCCTGAAAACGACCTCAGGTTGCCGGCTACCACGCTATGGCCAAAGGCCGTAGTGACATTAAAAGAATCGATAAAAATGGTGATCTTATTGGCGTATACAAAGTCGGCATTTTCATCGTATTCAGCGGCCTCAAACGCGCCCGCGTAGCTGCCTATGGCCTCGGGATGCACCCGGGTAGCGGCGGTTGATTCTTTTTTTCGCTCCGGCGGCAATGGCGCCAGGGTGTCAAAGGGCGTAATGGCGGAAGCATCGCTATTGGGATCGGAAGAAGAAGCCGGGCTGCCGCAAGCCGTCAGCAGGGCTAATCCAAACAAAAGAACGAGGGTAAGCATAAATCTATTTATTAGCGTTGATGAATACCCGCCGCCTGATGATCCACTCTGCTATCAGCAGGTTGAGCACCCAGCCCAGCCAGGCAACTATGCGATAGACATCCATTGGCCTGGGGTGGAAGGCAGCTACCAGGCCTACCTTCCAGGCGCGCAGGGTGATGGCCGACAAGGCTAAGGCAAAGCTCCTGATCATCCAGTTGCGATGTGCCTTTATATCGCCTTTGCGGGCGGTATGCCAGCCTTTCAGGGTACAATATACCCACAATATGGCCAACAAACAAAACGCCAGTTGGGAGGTTGGGCCGCCGTTGGCGTGCAGCCCAATGACGAAGCCCGACGGCCCTGCCAAAAAAACTGCCACAAAGGCATAAATGCGCCCCGATACGCGATGCCAGCGCGGCGCTCGCTTCAGCAGCCCGGGCGAAAACTGGGTAAAGCCCGCCGGCAGGCAAATGATAGAGGCGTACACATGTACAAAAAAGGCCTGGCGATAGTACGCCAGACCCATATACTCTTGTTTGATGCGGAGAAAAGCCACGTCATCGTTCCAGGGGATGTACTGACGGGTGATCTCCCACATCAGCCAGCAAAACCAGGCATAGGCCAGCAGCAGGGCGCCCTCCCCGTAGTTGATCTGCCTTAGCGCTGTAAAAAGCCCTGTTCCGAGGCGTTGCTCCGGCACTACTTGTACTTAACTTCTTTCACCTTGCCGTCTACCAATACCAGCATAACGGGCTTATTGCTGGTTTCGGGGTTGGGCATGATGGCGCCCTCCTGGCCAGGCACCGGGGCCGTATAGTCGGCAGGTATGCGGCACTCGCGCTTTTCGGGCATAAAAGCCACTACCGCCTGAAGGCTGTCGCCTTCCAGCGACAGATAGTTGATCGTCAGCGCTTCCGAAGAAAGCATGGCGTTCTGATACTTGGCTTCCAGCTCGCCCGTCATGGTTTTGATGGCCGGGTTGGTGGGGCGGGGCTTGACGGCTTCGCCGGCGGCTTCGCCCTGTGCGCCATCCTGAGCCTGTTCGTTTTGGTTACCTGCGCATGCTGCCAGAAAGACAACCAGCGCCAGCAGCGATAAAAATTTCGCGTTCATGGTCAATGTACCTTTAATTTTGGCTGCAAGTTTCCGAAAAAAATGGCTTTTCCGGGCTTTTTTTATCGTTTTTAATGCGCAAAGCCATTAACAACGCCCCTAAATACCGTAATCAGCACCTTTTTACCGCTTCTGCCTGTGGCCACGTAGGGCGGATGATCGGCCGGATAAGACTTGTTCTGGCTGAGCTCGCTCTCTCCCGGGGCCACCAGCAAGCTGCCCTCCTGCCCGAGCAACGCATACCACCAGCTTTGGTCGCCGGCTTCCAGCACGCCCCAGGCGGTGACGCCCGGCGGCAGCGGCAACCGCTTCAACAACCCAAACGCTTTGCCTTTATAGCCAAACACCTCCAGCCCGGCGCCCCGCTGCAAGATGTACTCGGGGCGGCTGTCGCCGCTTATGTTGGCCAATTCCCAGTGTGTGACGGCTCCGTTGCCTTCGGCGCGCAGCGGAAACTGCTGCCCCTGAAAATTGGCTACGAGCAATTTGCCGGCAGCGTCGCAATTTACCAGCCGGCTTTGCTGTAAGGCATCCTGCCCGGCGGCTTGCCACACCGCCCAGGGGCCCAGTGGCTGATAGGAAGAATCGGGCAAAACAGTGAACCGGGTTTCGCCCCTCCGGCTAAGCCCCTTCACTATGCCGCCTGCATCATTGGCAACCAAAAAATCCCGGTCGGAAAAACGCACAAAGCGGAGCGGCCGGCCCGTATAGTCGCCCGATGGAAAAAGATTGCGGATGCCCGCCGGCGCCCCGTTGATGCGCCAGGCGTTGATCTGGCCGTTGGCCGTGGGCAGATAGAAGGCATACCCCCCCACCCCGCTGGTATCTACGACCAGCATGGCGGCCGTAGCCGGCGCCGAAAGAGGAAGGTCAAGCCGATGGTCGGGCCGGCCGGCAGCATCCAACAGGTATACGCGCGTAGCGGTGTTGAAAAGATACCGCACCTGCCTTCCCGATTCGCCTTTGGTTAGCCGGTATACGGGCGATACCACCGGGCCGTCGGCCTGAAAGCGCCATTGGGGCCGGCCGTCGGGGTCCAGCAGATGCACCCATCGGTTCTGATCCTGTACCGCTACCCCCACTACGGCAGCCGCCGAGTCGAGCGCCAACAAAGGCTGCCAGCTTTCCACCCGCCCTCCGCTGAGCTCATAACGCCAGGAGCGCCCCTCCGTTGCGGCGCCTGATCGCTGTACCAGCAAAACGAGCGCATCCTTTTCGATGCCCATCACGTAGTTTGCGCCGGAGGTTAGCCAATCCGGGGCCGCCCAGTCAGGGAAAAGATCATCGGCCAGGCGATCTGCTTCGGCAGCGCTCATCCATCCGCCAATGCCGCCGGGCATGAGGGCTGCCGCCCGCAGGAAAGCCTCGTTTTTATCGAAAGTAGCGCCCACTAAATAATGATCGGCCCAACGCTGCAATTCATCTTTATCATGGGCAAAAACAATGGCTCCGTCTGCGCTAAGCCACCATCCGCCGCTATAACCGTCTGCGTTGGGAAAAAGATCGCGCTGCCTCAACTCCCGAATGGTAAAATTGAGGTACTTATAGCCGGCGGCTGAGGGGTCTGCCTCCCGCAACGCCGCCGAGGCCTGCTCAATTCGATCGGCAGGAAGAATGTACACGACCTGCGCTCCATAATGGGCCCGCAACAACGGATAGCGCACCCAGGGGGCCACCCATCGCCCCCAGCCGGAGGCAGGTTCCACTTGTCGCGGCGCCACGGCCACTACCTGATCGGGCAGGCCGCTCACATAAACCCAGGAGCCGAGGGGGGCGCCGAGCCGACTTCCTCCGGGCAGTGGAGAAACCCATTGCAGGTCTTTGCCTGGCGTCGCTTTCCGGCGCCAGTGCGTCCAGCCATTGCCGTTGGGAAAACTAAGCCAGTCCCGTGCAGACCCATCGGCCCGCCAATGCAAAGGCGCCTGCTCAGCTTCGCCTTTGAGCGCAAGGCCCGGCCGCCAGGCCGAAGCTGCCTCCAGCGACTCCTCCAGCACCAGCCCCTGGGCCGCCACCAATAACGCTCCCCGGTAGCGCGCCCAATAGAGCGTTTTCCCTTCAACTTTCGTTTCATAATAGCGTCGGCCTTCAAAATCCAGGGCATTGCCAAAAGCGCTGCCCGGAGGCGACCACCCCCTTGGAATGCGCCAGATGACCACGCTTGAAAGGCTGTCGCGATTGGCGCGCTCAAGCGCCAGCCAGCCCGGATAGGGCGACCTGAACCCCCACTGCCGGCAAAGGACGTCATAATGGCCCAATTCCCGGCCAATGCCGCTAAAACAGGATGCCAAAGGGTGCTTGGCCAGCTTTTCCCCGGCCTCAAAACGCACCGCAGCCAAGGCCGGCTCAGGTACGGCATGCCAGAGCGGCATCGGCCGAAACAATCCGTATAGTGCCCAGCCTATGGCCGTAACCGCCACCATAACCCATAAAAATATCTTTTTCCATCGGGGATGACCAGCAGAAGTTATTGTCGTCATAAGGGTATATCGTTGGTTAATTGCCCGCTATTGGGCAGACATTTCCAGCAGCATTTGCCCCCGGAGCAGCCCAAAACCGGATTTTAATTTTACCTTTGCCACAAAACTAAAACAAACCGGCGAAACCGGCCAATTATCGTATCACGTGAACCGAAACCGGCCATAATACCTTTACTATGAGAAAAAAATTTCTACGCCTTGGCAGCCTGTCTGCCATGCTTGCCGTTATTCTCGGCGCCTTCGCATCGCATAGTTTGAAAGGCAAAATCACGCCTGAACAAATTGAAACCTTCCAGATCGGCGTGCGCTACCAGTTCTACCACACCTTTGCATTGCTCGTCATCGGCGTGCTGCTGTATTTTCGCAAAACCAAGCTGATGGTGGTTTCCGGCTGGCTTTTTGCAGCCGGCATCGTTTGTTTTTCAGGTTCGCTCTACCTGCTGGCTGTACGCGAATGGCTCAACCTGCCCGTCAGTTGGCTGGGCCCTGTCACCCCCATTGGCGGCGTACTTTTTATTGGCGGCTGGGTTTTATTTCTCACCTCAACTTTTCAGGATAACGAACTTTATCGCCATAAAGACAATAACTAAGCACAAAGTTTCGTCTTGTCCTAAAATTAATCCATTATGACCAACAAAATGCTGCTTCTGGCGGCTTGCCTTGCCTTTTCCGGCGTGGCGACTGCCCAGTCTTTCTTTGGCCCCAAAATTGGCGCTACCCTCGCTACCGTAGATGTTGACGCCGACGGCGCTACCATCGACCCGAAATCAAACCTGAACGCTCAAATCGGTTTGGCCCTTGACCTGGGTCTGCTCCGGGGTTTCTCGATCCAGCCGGAGCTCTCGTACCAAGGTCGCAGCTACACGTACTCAGCCCAGTTTCTGGGCGTAAATACCGAGGTTCGGCAAAACATTGCCTTCCTCGAACTCGGCGCGCTGGCCAAAGTGCGCTTTAACCCCGATGAGGGTTTGGGCTTCTACCTTGGCGCCGGCCCGTTTGTCAACTACGCCATAAGCGGTAAAACCAAATATACCGTGGGCGGCAACGAAGAAAGCGTAGACATCGACTTTGGCGATGATGAAATCCGCCGCACCGACGTCAGCCTTGCGGGCGCGCTGGGCCTTACCATCAACCTGGGCGGCCCGCTGTTCTTCGCTGAAGGCCGCTATGTGGTAGGCTTCTCCGACTTTGACGAGACCAATGAGAGCGAAATCCGCTACCGCACTATTGTGGGCTCGCTGGGCTTCATGATACCGCTATAAGCCAAAAGTTTTTTCGGTCATTAACGCCGGAATGTGGGTTAGCCTGCATTCCGGCGTTTTTTTTATGCGCTTTTATATACCATGCCGGGGAAGTTACGCCCCTCGCAACGGGGCATCGCCCTTGGGGGCGGGGGGCAACTCCCACAGAATGATCTACCCGTACGGCTCATCAGCCGGGTAAAACCACCCCCAAGTGGGCGGGCCCATAATACCCTTAAAACCCATAATACCCTTAAAACCCATAATACCCTTAATACCCTTAATACCCTTAATACCCATAATACCCTTAATACCCTTAAAACCCATAATACCCGGGCGCAGCCCCGGCAAAATGCCCGACTGTCGGACCAGGGGGTGCAGCGGTATGGCCGCCCGGCCGGCGGCCCCTAAAGGCCGACGAGCCGGGCGGCCATGAGAGCGGAACACCCGGCGCCGCGCAGGATGCTATTCGGAGGTAAATGCTACGCGGCGGGGCCCAAAAAAATAAAGGTCAAAGACAGTAGGCGTCAAAATAAGGAAGCATAGGAATAAGAAGGCGTCAAAACCGGGCATGTGAGCCAAGAGGCTATTATCTTTGTATGCGGAGCCGCAAGTAGGCGGGCCGTCAATTAAGATAGGGCGATAATGGATACGCACAGCGGGGGCGAGCGCCATCGGGCTTGCCTGATGTTTTTGGGGATATTGCTTTTGCTGGCCGGCCACAGGATTGGGGCCCAGCCGGGGCCTCCGTTTTTGCGCAACTTTCCGCCAGAGGAATACCAGGCGCACAATCAAAACTGGACGGCGCTGCAGGATGAGCGCGGCGTGACGTATGTGGGCAATAGCAAGGGGCTGCTGGAGTACGACGGGGTAAGCTGGCGGCTGACGCGCACTCACAGTAAACGCATTGTGCGCTCGATGGCGCTTGATGCGCAGGGCAGGTTGTATACCGGAGGCCATGCCGAGATAGGTTATATGGAGCCCGATGCGCTGGGCTGCTTAGCATGGACGCCGCTGATGCCGAAGTTGGAAGCGCGCTACCGAAATTTCACGGATGTATGGCAAACCCTGGCGACGCCGGAGGGCGTCTATTTTGTAGCTACGCAGTATTTGTTTCGATGGGATGGGCGCGCCATGCGGGTGTGGCCCGCGCAGACGGCCTTCACCAACGGGGCCTGGCTGAATGGGCGACTGTATGTAACCCAGGCCGACAAGGGGCTGATGGAGTTGGTTGGAGGCGAGTTGCGCATGGCGGCAGGGGGCGGACGGCTGGCGCAGGCGCATGTGACGGCGATAATGCCCAAGGCTGGCGGCGGCATGATGCTGGCTACCCGCAGCAATGGGTTATTTACCTATGATGGAATTGACATACAGCGCTTTACGACTGAAATTGACGGACAACTGAGCCAAATTCAATTATTTTGCGCTACCCTGCTCAAAGACGGGCAATACGCGCTGGGCTCCACGCTGGAGGGCGTGCTGATTGTGGATGGACAGGGGCGGCTGACGCGCCGCATTGGCCAGGCTCAGGGGCTGTTAAATAACGCTGTGCTGGGGCTCTACCAGGACGCTCAAAACGGACTCTGGATAAGCACCCAGTCGGGCGTGGCACGGGCGGAGACAGGCTCTCCGGTGAGCGTATTCGGACGCCGGCAGGGCGTGGAGGGCAGCGTATGGGAATCGGTTCGGTATGAGGGCCGGCTCTACATAGCTACCATCATGGGCCTTTACGTCTTGGATGAAAACCTGGGGCGCTTCGACCGCATAGCAGGCGTGTCGGCTCAATGTTGGACGTTGCTACCCTTTGACGCTTCGCTGTTGGTGGGCACTTTCGACGGGGTATACGAGGTGCGCAATGGTAGCGGCCGACGTATTGCAGACGGGTTTGCCTTCGGATTGCACCGCTCGAAGCAAGACCCCAACCGGGTGTTTGTAGGCATGCACATGGGCCTTAAATCACTGTATTATGCCGGCGGGCAGTGGCGAGACGACGGAAAACTACCCGGCGTGCCGGAGGAAATACGCCACATTTACGAAGAACCGACGGGCAAGTTGTGGCTTATTGACTATTTCAGCGCGCTGCTGCGGGCCGACTTTTCAGGCGGCTATACGCCCGAACCCCCAATTATGCGCTACGACACAACCAGCGGGCTCCCGCCCGCCGATCGGGTCGTGGCCTTCCCCACCGACCAGGGGCTGCGGTTTGCCACGCTACGGGGCGTGTACGGTTTCGACGAACAGCAGCAGCGCTTCCAACCCGACACGGCTTTGGTACAAGGATTGGACGAGACAAGTATTTCGCTATTTGCCGCAGCTACAAGCACGGAGGGCGACCTGTGGCTGGTAGACGATGAAAACATGCGGTCGGGGGTAGCCTGGCGACGCAGGCCCGGGCTGTACGAATGGGATCCTACGCCCTTCCTGCGCATGGCGGGGCGCCCGGTGTTCAGCGTTTATCCCGACCCTCTCCTGCGGGGCATTACCTGGGTAGGCGGCGAAGGCGAGATGTTGCGCTACGACCAGCAGACGCCCTCCAACCACGCGACGCCTTTCAAGACGCTCGTGAGGCAGGTGGCCATCAACGGCGACTCAGTGGTATATGGCGGCTGGGGCAGCGGGCCCGAAAGCGGCCTGCGCATGGCCTATGCCAACCAATGGGTGCGCTTCCGCTATGCCGCAGCTACCTTCGACGAGCCCGAAAAAAACCAATACCAATATTGGTTGGAGGGTTATGACGACGACTGGTCGGACTGGACCTCAGAAACCTCCAAAGACTACACCCGGCTGTCGCCGGGCCGTTACCGCTTTCAGGTGAGAGCCCGCAACCGCTATGGTACATTGGGCGAGCCGGCCGCCTTCGACTTCCGGGTGATGCCGCCGTTTTACCTCAGCTGGTGGGCCTACAGCCTGTATGCCTTGCTGCTGGCCGGCGGTATCCGCTGGTTGAGGCGCCGCGAGCTGAGGCGCATACAGGCAAAACACCAGCGGGAGATCAAGCAGGTGGAATATGAAAAACTCAAAGAGCTGGATCAGTTAAAGTCGAGGTTCTTCGCCGACATTTCTCACGAGTTCCGCACTCCGCTCACGTTGATATTGGGCCCCGTTGAGGCGCTATTGGCACAAAAATCGGATCCCGAACAGAGCCGGCAGTATACGCTCATCCAGCGCAATGCCCAGCGGCTGCTGCGCCTCATCAATCAACTACTGGACCTGTCTAAACTGGAAGCAGGCAAAATGCAATTGGAGCCTGCCCCCCACGACCTGGTCTTACTGGCCAAGAGCATCACTTACTCTTTCGAGAGCATGGCTCAAAGCAAAAACATAAACCTGCTTTTTACGAGCGCCCTTGAGCAGGCCGTGCTGCTCATTGACCGCGACAAGCTGGAGCAGGTGCTGGCCAACCTCATATCCAACGCCCTCAAGTTTACGCCCGTCGGCGGCGCCGTCGCCGTGCAATTAGCGCTCATCAACAACGGCGCCACCCTCGAAATAAGCGTTCAGGACAGCGGCCCCGGCATAGCCGACAGCCACCTTCCGCGTATCTTCGACCGCTTCTATCAGGTATTGGATACAGCCGCCACTTCGGGCGAGTCCGGCACAGGTATAGGGCTGGCCTTAGCCAAAGAGCTCACAGAATTGCATGGCGGCCGCATAACGGTTAGCAATACAGCCGGCCAGGGCGCCTGCTTCAGGATATGGCTGCCCTGCGCAGCAATGAAAGCCCCCGTGAGCGCGCTGCCTAAACCCATGCCCGCCGCCGAAAAGCCCACGGCCCAAGTCCCCCCTACCCTGCCCGACCCAGCCGAAATGGAACGGGAAAACACCCTGTTATTGGTGGAAGACAATGCCGACATGCGGGCTTTTATACGCGAAACCCTGGCGCCCGACTACCGCATCCTGGAGGCCCCCGATGGGCAGGAAGGCCTCGAACTCGCCTTTGCCCATACCCCCGATCTCATCATCAGCGACGTCATGATGCCCTTCGTAAGCGGGCTGGAACTCTGCGCCCGACTCAAAACCGACGAGCGCAGCAGCCATATCCCCATCGTACTGCTCACCGCCAAAGCCGATATCGAATCTAAACTCGCAGGGCTTGAGCGCGGCGCCGACGACTACTTAGCCAAGCCTTTCCACCGCGAAGAGCTCCGCATCAGGGTGCGCAACCTGCTGACTGCCCGCCAACGCCTGCGCGAGCGCTACGCATTGGGCGCCCCGCCGCCCAAGCCCACCGCCGATAAAGGCCTCCAAATAGAAGATGCTTTCCTCCAAAAGGTGCGCGCCGCCGCCGCGCCTTACCTCACCGACTCGGCATTCGAAATCGACCAGTTGGCCCAGCTTCTCGGCATGAGTCGAAGCCAGCTCTTTCGCAAAATCAAAGCCCTCACAGGCCTGTCGCCATCCCTGTTCATCCGCTCGCTGCGCCTCCAACGCGGCAAAGAACTGCTGGAAAACACCGATAAAAACGTCAGCGAAGTGGCCTATGAAGTGGGCTTCTCAACGCCCGCTTATTTTTCCGACGCCTTCCTCGAAGCCTATGGCATAAGACCAAGCCAGTTGAAAAAGTAATTTTTTCTTTTGGGCCACGCCGCATAGCATTCGCCTCCGAATAGCATCTTGCGCGGCGCCGCCGCGTCCGCCGTCGCTACGCTAGTCGGCTACCGCGTCCTCATTGCATTCGGCCGGGTAAAAATCTTCGCTACGCTCTTCCGGGTAAACGTGCTCCGCTAATATAGCCCTCCCTTGGGGTCGGGCCATACCGCTGCGCCCCCTTGTCCGACAGTAAGGCGTTTTGCCGGGGCTGCGCCCGGGGGATGTTGCGGGTGTTATGGGCCCGCAGAACAAGCCTATTGAGCCGAGCGCCAGTTGATCCGGCCTAATTCACCGAGGCGCTGCCATTGAGATCGCCCGATTTGATGGCAATGAAGCCGGCATTGGGCAAACTGCCCTGAAAAGTAAACCGATGATTGGTAAATACCGGCGGATTGAGCCAGGGGTTATTGGGATTGGTAAAAACGTGGTTGGCCCGCACAAAGCGCCAGGAGGGCACATTGGGGAAGGTAGTCTCCTGGTTGAGTACGATGCGCTGTATCTGAATGATGTCGAGGGTACTCAGACTACCGCTGTTATTGACATCTGCCGCCAGCATTTTATAGGGGTCGTTTAGCTGAGCTATATCCAGAATATGGCGGCGCAGGATGATGATGTCCAAGGTAGAGACGCCATTGGAGGCATTGTCATTGCGGGCCAGGTTGAGGGTAAGCGTATCGGCTGCGCCGGCCACCGCAAACGAGAAGGCGCCCGTGGCGGTAGTCGTCACATTGGCCGTAGCGCCGGCGCTGTTGACGGCGCTGATGGCCACCTGAGCTACGGGAGTGGTATCGGCGGTTGTTACGATGCCGCTGAGCAGGGGCGCGGCGGCGGCGGCCATCGAGTCGAGGGTCATGGGCGCCGTGCCCAGCGGGTCAAGCCAGTCGCGCAGCCGGGTAGCGGGTGTGCCACCGCCTTCCCAGGCCAGCGACAGCCGCCCGAAGTAGCCAAGGGTATTATCGCAGGTAGTCGTGGCGCCGGCGCCATGCAACTGACCCACTACGCGGTGATTCTGGTCAAAGAGGGCGGCGCCCGAGGAGCCCACCTCAATCGTTCCGTTGGAGTACCACGTCCGGAAGTGATGCTGGGCAGGAGTGGTCACGTTATTGTTCCAGTTGATAACGGTATTCTGTACGGCGGAAGCAGTAGTGGAGAGGGCTATCTTTTTGATGTCGCCCCGAGGATGATGCACTACGCCTGCAGTAGCGGGCGCAGTTCCCGATCGATCCCAGCCGTAACGGGGTAGCCCCAGGTTGTTGACCTGCGGGAAGAGCTCTACTAATAAAAAGTCATTGGCCTGCCGGCCGGCGCGGAAATTACTGCCGAACACCGGCGTAAAAGCAGGCTCAGCGCCGGGATTGGGGCAGCCGGCAGTTTCGTAGAAGAAATCAAAGCGCCACAAGTCGTAAAGAGGCGTATAGCCGTCCTGACAATGGAATCCGGTGAGCAAATAGGGTTTGCCATCTGCCGCAGTATTGTTCAGCAGCGTGCCGGTGCAATAGCCGGTACCTTCTTCCACAACCACAATGATGCGGCATACGCCCTGCTTTTCAACTTGCCAGTTGGCGCCGGCAGGGCAGTTGATGTTGTCATGGCAGGCGCTGGAGGCGCCAAAACCAAACATCAGGGGAGAGGCCGCCGGCAGCGGAGCATCGTTTCGGTACGCATAGTCGATGCGGCTGATGCGAAAAGGAAGGCCGGTATCGCTACCAATTGGGGTCTCATAGACGACCACCAGCTCGGCCCCCGATACAAAACCCAGCCAACTGCGGCGGGCATCGGACGCCACAGCGCGCCGATCGAAGGCATAAGCCTCATGCGGTTTAAGCGGATCATAAACCCATAGCCGGCTATCGGCGGGCATATTGAGCTCATCAAAATGAACGGCTAACCCCAAGGCCCCCTGAGCGCGCAGCCGCCACTGCCAGCGGCGCAGGCCATTATCCGCAGTAGTCCATTGGCCTTCGCGGCCAGGGCGAACATCTACGCTCAGGGGCGCCGCAAACCGATTGCCGGGGCCCTGTTTATCGGCTTCTATCCAGGCCGCTACATCGGGTTGTTCTATTTGGGCGACGGGGAGGCCGGCTGCGGCATTCCAGCCGCCGGGCAGATCGTGCTGGGCCTGAGCCAAGCCGGGAAGGAGGCATAAAACCAGCAAGCATACCGGCTGCCAGAAAATGCGATGCTTTGTCATAGCGAAGGGATTATGTATAGCTGAAGAACGATAACTGGCCGCAAGTTCGGAAAAATTATCAGCATTTGTATTCCCGTTCTCCCGGCAGCCAAAGAGCAGGCTTGCGCCATCAGGGCGAACTTATTGGCCTGCCCAAAAAAACCATGCCCTCCGGAGCAAACCGAAGGGCATGGTAAAAACCCCGATGAAGGGGCCTGATGTCGGCGGGCCTTGGCCCGTCATTTATTCCTTATGATTCTTTATGCGCCGCCTTGGAGAAGTGCTGCTTCACTTCGCCCGAGCCGGTAGCCGTAGCTTTTTTGTTCGTAAAGTCGCCGCCTTTGGTGAAGTCGTACATCAGCGGAGCGGCAACAAAAATCGACGAGTAAGTACCCACTACGATACCCACCAACAGCGCAAAGGCAAAGCCCTTGATGCTGGCGCCACCGAAGAAAAACAGTACAAACACCACAAACAGCGTCGTCAACGACGTAAGGGTGGTACGGCTTACCGTGGTATTGATGGCGTTGTTGATCACCTGCTTAGGTTCGCTCTTCACGTAGTTGTTGAGGAACTCGCGAATCCGGTCGAATACCACCACAGTATCGTTGATGGAGTAACCAATCACCGTCAGGATGGCGGCGATGAAAGCCTGGTCAACCTCCATGCTGAAGGGCAATATGCCGTGGAACAGCGCGAAAATGCCCAGCGTAATCAACGTATCGTGGAACAGGGCAACCACAGCGCCCAGCGAGTACTGCCAGCGGCTAAACCGGATGAAGATGTACAGGAAGATCAGCAGCAGGGCAAAAACGCCTGCATAGATGGCGCTGCGCTTGATATCGTCGGCAATGGTAGGGCCTACCTTGCTGAAACTGGTCACGTGGGTGCCTTCACTATCTGTAGCCTTAAACGATTCTAAGCTGAGATCGGCGCCCGCTACGCTCTGCACGCCCTTGTGCAGGGCTTCCATCACGCGGTCTTCGGGCTTCACGCCGTTCTCTTCAGTTGCATTGATGAGGTAGCTGGTAATGACGTTGAAGGTATTATCGGTGTCTACCGACTTTACCACCGGCGTCTGGCCGCCCAGTGAAGCCGCCAGCCCGCTGCGCAGTTGGTCGGCCGTTACATTGGCATTGGAAGCAAAAGTAATGTTGAAGCTGTAACCGCCCTTGAAGTCGACGCCCATATCAAAACCACGAGTAGCCATCGCTACCAGACCGGCCAGAATAAGGGCGCCTGAAAACATATAAGCAATGCGACGCTTGCCGATCCAGTCGACATTCAGCCCCGTAAGCGCCATTTCCGTAGCGCGGGTGCCGAAGCGAACCTCGCGGCCTTTGCTTACCCACCAGTCGATGAGCACCCGGCTCACCAATACGGCCGTAAACATCGACGACAGTACGCCAATGATGAGCACCACGGCAAAGCCCTTAATGGGACCCAAGCCGAAGTAAGCCAGAATCATGGCCGTAAGGATGGTGGTCACGTTGGCGTCAATGATGGCCGAATACGAGTTTTTGAAACCGTCGCCTATGGCCATCATCAGCGTTTTGCCTTCGCGCAATTCTTCGCGGATGCGCTCAAAGATGATCACGTTGGCGTCTACGGCCATACCGATGGTGAGCACGATACCGGCAATACCCGGCAGCGTAAGCACCGTGCCATAGCTGGCCAGAGCGGCAAAGATAAACACTACGTTGAGCAGCAGCGCCGCCACCGAGAACATACCGCCGCCGGCGTAGTAAAAGATCATAAACGCCATCACAATGCCAAAGCCAATAACTAAGGCAATGATGGAGCGATTGATGTTTTCTTTACCCAGCGAAGGGCCTACCAGCGATTCCTGAATGATCTCTGTGCTTACCGGCAGGCGGCCAATCTGGAGGATATTGGCTAAGTCGGTAGCCTCCTGAATGTCGAAACCGCCCGTAATCTGGCTGCTTCCACCCGTGATGGGCTCGTTCACGCGGGGCGCCGATACTACAGCGCTGTCGAGCAGGATGGCAATTTCGCGGTTGCCATCCTGAGCGGCGGCCGTAGTGAGGCGGCTCCATATCTTGGCGCCCGTATTGTCCATCTGGAGCGATACGGCAATCTGATTGGTATTGGGGTCAGGCTGGGCGCTGGCCGTAGTTACATGCTCGCCCGACAACGGCGCCTTGCCGTCTCGACCTGCCTTGATGGCATAGAGCTCATATTCGTCGGTGGGCTCGTTGGTCTCCTGGTTGACGATGGGGTTGCGGCCCCAGCGGAAGGCAGCATCGGCCGGGAAAAGTGAAGCCACTTCCGGGCGCGACAGCATAGCCATTACGCTGGCCATCTTGTTGCGGTTGGCCGTACCCATAATGGCCTGCCCCATAACGCCTTGAGCATTGGGCGTAAGGGCGGCAAACAGCGGCCCCGCCATATCGTTGTAAATGGTGTCGAGGCTGGCAATTTTACTGCGATCGGCATTGCCCAGCGAATCGGTCACAAACGTAGTATCGATGCGCAAAATCTCGCGCTCCGTTTGCTGGCCGCCCATGAGTTGGCCCAGCTTGGTATTGGCCTCGGTGAGGGCCTGCATGATGCCGGCGTCGGAGATGCGATACGTCTCGTAAAATTCCAGGTTAGCGGCAGCCTGCAGATAGTTGCGGGCGCGCTCGGGGTTGTCGATACCAGGAAGTTCCACTAAGATGAGGTCGCGCTCGGCGTCGAGGCTCACATTGGGCTGTACTACCCCCAATTTATCGATACGCTGCTTGAGCAGCTCGAACGTCTGGCTTACGGTTTCATCCGACTTGCGGCGCAAGGCCCGGATCACGTCGCCATCCGAAGAGTTGTAGTTGATGTCGTCGCGCAGGGCTTCATTGCGCTGGAAAATGGGCGCCAGCGTCTTACCGTTGGCCTTGCTGCGCCATGCCGTTGCAAAAAGCGATACGAAATCCTGCTGCGTTCCCTGCTGAGCTTTGGAGGCTTCTTCTAACGCTTCTACAAATGTTGGGTCCTTAGAGTTTTGCGCCAGTGCGCGAATGAATTCCTTCAGGTCTACCTGCAGGATAATGCTCATACCGCCTTTCAGGTCGAGACCAAGGGCCAATTGCTGGGCCTTGAGCTCCTGATAGGTGTACGATTTGAGGTACGGGATTTTAAATACCGTTTCGGTGGACATCGAGTCCAGGTAAGCGGCACGCGCTTGTTTCATCACAGCTTTGCGCTGCACTGCATCTTGAATGGTAGCCGACGCGTTTTGGGCGTATTCCTCGGCAGACCGCTCCACCTTGCGCGTAGGCAAGATGAATATGTACTGCACTAAGGTCACCAGCGCCATAACCACAAGGAAAAATTTAACAATTCCCTTTCCTTGCATAGTTCGTAAATTTAGACTCTCCTCTGTAGAAGGTTAGCAAATGTTAAGCAAATAATAATACATAACTGTCTTCCCGCCAAGGCCTCCAAATTCTTGGTCGGAAAAAAACTCCGCAAATATACGGCTTTCCCTCAATTTGCGACGCCCAACGAAAAAAAACCCCGCACGGGAAAGCGCGGGGTTTTGTTTTCATCAATATCTTATGCCCACCTTTCGGTAGATGAAGTGCAACAACCAGGCCGGCCCGATCATCAGAAACTGCACGTCTTCCAAGAAGCTCGGCTTCTTTCCTTCGATCTTATGCCCGATAAACTGACCGATCCAGGCTACCACAAAAACCCCTAAGCACACCTGCGCCAGCCGGCCGGCCGACTCGCCCGCGGCCTGATAAATGGCATCCAGCCCCCACAGCATGGCTCCGGTCACTAAAATCATACCTGCCGCCATAGGCAGGCTCAGGCGCAGGTAGTAAAAAATGGTAACGCCAATGAACACCGCCGCCCAGTTGGTAAACAGCGCGCGCTCCACCGGGAAAGGAATGGCGTATAACAACCCCAGTAAACTGAACACAATGGCGGGCACGCATACCCAGTGGATCAGCTTATTGGTGGGATTGAGGTGGCTTTCGCCATACTTGTCTAAAAACCACTGCATTGTTTTGGCCATACGAAATTTGGTTTTACCGGCCCCCGCCGGATCGTGAAGGATAAAAACAAACCTTTGTCCGAACAAAGTTATATCACCTTCAGCTCTTTTCCAACTTTCGTAAAGGCGGCAATGGCAGCGTCGAGGTCGGCCGTTTCATGCCCCGCTGAAATTTGAACCCGGATGCGGGCTTTGCCCTTGGGCACCACCGGATAAAAGAAGCCGATGACGTACACGCCTTCGTCTAACAGCCGGCGCGCAAACTCCTGGCTCAGCGGCGCATCGTACAGCATAATGGGCACAATGGGGTGCTCGCCGGGCAGGATGTCGAAACCGGCCTCCGTCATTTTGCTGCGGAAGTGAGTCGTATTGGCCTCCAGCTTATCGCGTAGGTGGGTCGACTCGCTCAGCAGCTCCAGCACCCGTATGGAAGCGCCCGCAATGGATGGCGCCAGCGTATTGGAAAACAGATAAGGCCGCGAGCGCTGCCGCAGCAGTTCTACAATTTCCTTCCGCGCCGCCGTAAAGCCGCCCGAAGCGCCGCCCAAGGCTTTGCCGTAGGTGCCCGTAATGATGTCTATCCGCCCCATCACATTGCGGAACTCGTGGGTGCCCCGGCCCGTTTTGCCTAAAAACCCGGTGGCGTGGCATTCGTCTATCATCACCATGGCGTCGTAGCGCTCGGCTAAGTCGCAGATTTTGTCCAATTGGGCAATGGTGCCGTCCATGGAGAAAGCGCCGTCGGTGACCACCAACCGACGGCGGGCCGTGCGGGCTTCCCGCAATTGGGCCTCCAGGTCAGCCATGTCGTTGTGGCGGTAGCGGTAGCGCTGGGCCTTACTCAGGCGTACGCCGTCGATGATGGAAGCATGATTGAGCTCGTCGGAGATGATGGCGTCTTCGGCGCCCATGAGCGGCTCAAAGATGCCCCCGTTGGCGTCGAAGGCCGCAGCATACAAGATGGCGTCCTCCATGCCTAAGAACTCGGCCGTCTTGCGCTCTAAGGTTTTGTGCAGGTCCTGGGTGCCGCAGATAAACCGCACCGACGACAAGCCAAAGCCGTGGCTGTCAATGGCGGCCTTGGCCGCCTCAATCACCTCGGGATGCGACGACAGCCCTAAGTAGTTGTTGGCGCAGAAGTTGAGCGCCTGCCGCCCGTCCTGCGTCATGATGTGCGCGCTCTGGGGCGTCACAATCACCCGCTCCTGCTTGTACAGGCCTGCCTCGCGAATCTCCTCCAGCTCGGCCTGCAATGATGCTTCAACGTTGGTATACATGCCGTTTGGTTTTATTTTGGTAAAGATAAGAGCTCAACAAAAAAGGGGCGACCATAAATGGCGCCCCTTTTTAAATGGTATGTATAAAGATAGCCTCTACAAGTTATTGGCCCGACGATGATCGGCTAAGAATTGCTCTAAGCCCAGATCGGTCAGCGGGTGCTTAAATAAGCCTAAAATGCTCGACAGCGGACAGGTAACCACGTCCGCGCCGGCTAAGGCCGAATCCACAATGTGCTTGGACGTGCGGATCGAAGCCGCCAGGATTTCCGTGTCGAAGCCCTGGATGGCGTAAATTTCGGCAATTTGTTTGATTAATTCAACACCATCCCAATTAATATCGTCTACGCGCCCGATAAAAGGCGAAACGTAGGTAGCGCCGGCCTTAGCAGCCAGTATGGCCTGGGCGCCGCTGAACACCAAAGTACAGTTGGTGCGTATGCCTTGCTGGGTACACCAGGCCAAAGCTTTTACGCCGTCTTTGGTCATCGGAATTTTCACTACAATGTTTTCCGCTAAGCCCGCGAGGCGCTCGGCCTCCTTGATCATACCGGCAAAATCGACGCTGATGACCTCCGCGCTTACGTCGCCTTCCACCAGCGCAGCTATATCCTGATAGTGCCGGATGATGTTGGCTTCCCCGGAAATGCCTTCTTTGGCCATCAAAGAGGGATTGGTGGTCACGCCATCCAATATGCCCAGCTCATCGGCTTCGCGAATTTGATCCAGACTTGCCGTGTCAATAAAAAATTTCATCCGGTTACTTGGCTGTAGTCGAAAAGTAAAAAACGAAGGTGAGACAACATACCGGCGCTCAACCTCCTACCCTTGCTGCGTTTCCGCCCTGGGGGGGTTCAGAAGGAGCTGCCGCATGCCGCTCACCGGCTGCAAAGGTAGTTATCTTTTCGGGATAACAAAGGGAGTGGGCGCTTTTTTTTCAACATGGGGCCCTGTATTATGGGCCCCGCCGCCCAACACCCTGCCTCCCCTGCACCCTGCGCGGCGCCGGGCTGTCCGCTATTATGCACTCCTTGGGTCGTGCATACCGCTACCATCCCTGGTCCGATAAAAGCCATTGATAATAAACGATTTACCTCCAAAAACCACCCATACATCCACCGGGGCGGGAGTATGGGTAGCAGCCTGCCCGCCTGAGGGGGGTGAAGTTTTTACCCGGCTGAGGCACGAAGATTTTCACCCGGCCGAGCGCAGCGAGGACGTTTACCCGACCGAGCAGCGCGAGGGCGTGGTTTACCCGACCGAGTGCAACGAGGGCGTGGTGGTTCACCCGGCCGAATGCAATGAGGACGTTTACCCGGATGAGCGCAGCGAGGACGTTTACCCGGCCGAGCATAGCGAGGACGTTTACCCGACCGAGTGCAACGAGGGCGTGGTGGTGGCGGTAGCCGACTAGCGAAGCGACGGCGGACGTTTACCCGGCCGAGTATAGCGAGGACGTGGTGGTGGCGGCGGCGGTATGGGCGCGCGGGGGGGGCCAAAAATCAAAAATACTAAAGTTCTCCAAGTCAGGATGAGTGAAAAATGGACGCCGCTATTTTTTCGACTGGCAAGGCAAAAAACGTAGACATAGCCTAAGCTATGGCGAGGCTTTTTAACGCCGTCAGACGGGAAAAGAGCAAGTCAAGATTCACAAATCTTGGCTTGGAGAACTATAAAGCCCTTCGTCGAGGATTTCCGACTCCCCTGCCCAAAGTACCCGGTCGGGTTCTTCACAGGCGTGGCTGTAGGTGATGTAGGCATACCAAAAACCGATGGCGTAGGGTATGCCAAACATGGCCACGATGCCCCAGGATTCGTTAAAAAAGCGGGTGTCGAGGAAGATGGCCGTAAAAAAGACCAACAGATACGCGCCGGCTACCAGCAGGTAGGCGCGCCGGCGGGTGTCGCCATATAAGAGGCGCACTACGGCGTCGATGAGGTGCCACAAGCCAATGGGGATGAGCAGCAGCAACCCCCAAAGCAAAAAACAAAGCGGAAGGTTGAGGAAAAGCACCACAAACATGGCCGTGGCGTAGCCCTTCGTTGGTTGGATAGATAGCATGGTGTGCGTGGTTTTTGTGTAACAGACTTGTGAAATAGCCTGCTTTGATAACGAAACAGAGGATGTTTTATTTTGTTCAGAATTTATTGAAAATAATGAATGATTCAAATTCATGTTATCCACAGCCTTTTCCACAATTCGGGCCGGGGTTTTGTGCAAAATTTGCGCGGCGGCATAGTGGAGTAATCCGTATCTTTGCTGTTCGCCTGCGACCAAAGGGGCGAGACCACACATGCGACTTAAACAGTTAGAAATCAAGGGATTTAAGAGCTTTGCCAATGAGACGGTCATCAATTTTCAGGACGACGTCATTGGCATAGTAGGCCCCAATGGCAGCGGCAAGTCGAACGTAGTGGACGCCATACGCTGGGTTTTGGGCGAGCAGAAGAGCAAAGAACTGCGCTTAGACCAGATGTCGAGCGTCATTTTCAACGGTACCAAGCGGCGCAAGCCGGCGGGTATGGCCTCTGTATCCCTCACTTTTGAGAACACCCGCAACCTGCTGCCCACCGAGTACAGCGCCGTCACCATTACCCGCATACTGTACCGCACGGGCGAGAGCGAGTACCGCCTCAACGGGGTACCCTGCCGCCTGAAGGACATTACGACCTTATTTATGGATACGGGCATCGGGTCGAACTCCTACGCCATCATTGCGCTGGGCATGGTAGACGACATCTTAGCCGATAAGGACGACTCGCGTCGCCGCATGTTCGAGCAGGCTGCGGGGGTGTCGAAGTATAAAATGCGCAAGCGGGAGACGTTGGCCAAGCTAAAGAGCACCACCGAAGACCTCGACCGGGTGGAAGACCTGCTCTTTGAGATCAACAACAACTTAGCCACCTTAGAGAAGCAGGCCAAACGCGCCAAAAAGTACTTCGAGCTCAAGGAAGAATACAAGCAACTAAGCGTACAGGCTGCCGCCCTGAAGGTCGACGAGCTGCGGGGCCGTTACAAGGCCGTGCAACTGCAACTCCAGCAGGAGGAAGACCGCTACCGGGGCTCGGAGGCTGAAATAGACCGCTTAGAAGCCACCTTGGAGCAGGAGCGCAAGGAAAACTTAGATAAAGAGAAGGCCCTTTCCGACAGCCAGCGCGAGCTCAACCAGCTCATTGGCCGCATTCGGGGCATGGAAAACGATAAGCAGATGCTGCTGCAAAAGCAGCAGTTCATCACCCAGAACCGCTCCAAATTAGAGCGCGATATCGACGCCGCCGCCGAGCGCCTGCAAACGCTGCAAGACCAGATCGTTCAGTACCGCGAAGACCTGAACATCGAAAAACGCGTAGAAGCCCGCTTAGAGCTGGAGCTCACTCAGGCCGAAGACCAATTGGAAAAAGTGAGGGCCGGCCATGCCGGCGTCAAAGCCGAGCTCGACGCTGTAGTGCAGGAGTTGCAAGCCGCCGAGCGCCGGGTGTTTGAACTGGAAAAGCAGCGGGCCATCAACCAAAACCAGATCGACAATCAGCAGCAGCAGCGCGAACGCCACCAACAAGACATCGACAGCCGCCGCCGCGAGATAGAAGAATTAGAAACCCGCGTGGCCGAGCTCGACGCCAAAGAAAAGGCCCAACAGGCCGAGGTAGACCGCTTAGAGCAGGACGAAGAGCAGCGGCAGGAGGACATACGCCGCACGGAGGCCGAGGTTGAAGAGCTAAACCGGCAGATTGCCCGCATCAACCGCGAGCTCGACGCCAAGCGCAACGAATACAAGCTCACCAAGAGCATGATCGAAAGCTTGGAAGGCTTCCCCGAGTCGATCCGCTTCCTGACGCAGAACAAAGAATGGAAAAAGGAAGCTTCCCTGCTCTCCGACCTCATCTATGTAAAAGAGGAGTACCGGGTAGCCGTGGAGAACTTTTTAGAGCCCTACCTCAACTACTACGTGGTAGACAACTTTGAAGAAGCCCACCGGGCCATACAACTGTTGGGTAAAAGCCAGAAGGGCAAGGCCAACTTCTTCCTGCTCGACGCCTTCCAGGGCTACCAGCCCACCGCCGCCATGCTGCCGCCCGGCGCCCGGCCCGCCATAGAACTCATAGAAGCAGACGCCGCTTATCGGCCGCTGTTCAGTCACCTCCTCGACCAGGTGCTGGTGGTGGAAAGCGACGAGTTGGGCGCCCAATTGCCGGAGGGCGACTGGACGATACTGGCCCGCAGCGGCCGCTTCATTCGCCGCCGGTATAGCATCTCCGGGGGGTCGGTGGGGCTGTTTGAGGGCAAAAAAATTGGCCGCAAGAAGAACCTCGAAATACTGGAAACGGCCATCAAAAAGTTAGAGCGCGAGGAGCAGACGGTATCCTCCACCTTTTTTCAGGCCAAGAGCCAATTGGAGCAACTCAGAGCGCGGCGCACCAACACCCAGATACAGCAGGCCCGGCAGGCGCTCAGCCAGTTGGCCCAGCAAAAGGTATCGCTGACTACCCGCCTCGAAAACTTTGCCGCTTTTGTAGAAGACGCGCGCAAAAAAGACGAAGCCCTGCTGGCCGCCATCCACGAATTAGCGCAATCCAACAGCAATATGGAGGGCGCCCTCAACGAAGGCATGGCCTTAGTAGCCGGCATCAAAGGACGCATTACGGCTACCGATACCGGCTTCCGCCAGATTGCCGACCAGCTCAGTCAGGCCTCAACGGCCTTCAACGAAAAAAACATCGCCTTCATCCGGCAGCAAAACAAGGTAACGGCCCTGCAACAGGAGCTCGCCTTCCGCGAAAAACAAATCCAGGAGGTGATGGCCACCCGCAAAGCCAATGAGCAGACGCTGGCCCACAGCCAGCGCGACATCGACCTGGTGCAGGACGAGATCGTGGCCATTGAGCAGCAACTCCAGGACGGCTACCGCCAGCGCAAGACCCGCGAAGCCGGCCTCACCGAAGTTGAGCAGGCCTACTTCCAGTCGAGGGGCGGCATCAATGAGAAAGAAGATAACCTGCGCAAGCTCAGCCGGGCCCGCACCGACCTCCAGATTCTCATCAACCAGCTCAAAGACCGCTTCAACGACGTCAAATTTGAGCTCAGCTCGGTGGCTCAGCGGCTGCGCATCGAGTTTGGCATCAACGTCAACGATATGCTCAATGAGCCGCTGCCCAAGGCCGAGGGCGACCCCGAGGAGCTGGCCGCCAAGGTAGAGCGCATCAAGAGCCGCATCGACAACTATGGCGAGATCAACCCCATGGCCGTAGAAGCCTACGACGAGATGAAGGAACGCCACGACACCATCGCCCAACAGCGCGACGACATCCTGCAAGCCAAGGAGTCGCTGGCCCAAACCATCAAAGAAATCGAAGAAACCGCCACGGCCCAGTTTCTGGAGGCCTTCGACAAGGCGCGGCTTTACTTCATCGACGTGTTTCGCAGCCTCTTCACCGACGACGACAACTGCGACCTCATCCTGCTCGACCCCGAAGACCCGCTGGAGTCGCGCATTGAAATTGTGGCCAAACCCAAGGGCAAGCGGCCGCAAACCATCAGTCAGCTTTCCGGGGGCGAAAAGACCCTCACGGCCACAGCCCTGTTGTTTGCGCTATACCTGCTCAAGCCGGCGCCTTTTTGCATCTTCGACGAGGTAGACGCCCCGCTCGACGACGCCAACATCTACAAGTTCAACCGCATCATCAAAAAGTTCAGCGAAAACTCGCAGTTCATCATCGTTACGCACAACAAGCTCACCATGTCGTCGGTAGATACCATCTACGGGGTGCACATGGCCGAGCAGGGCGTGAGCGCCGTGACGCCGGTCGATTTCCGCGAGTTTGAAATTTCGGGCACGTTTGAAGCCGTAAACAACTAAGCGGTCTTTCCCTATTGAGACTGCTCGTTGAGGCCCAGGAGGTTCAATACCCGGCCGTCTATCTCGTGCAGGGCCACCGGCTCTAAGGTGTAAACCACCTTTCCGCCAGCTAGCAGGAAGCGGTCTTTGCCATCGGGGTCGAAGCCGGCCACCGCTGCCAGGCCATAGCCATTGCCGCCAAGCGGCAGCCGGTAAATGTACACCCGGCTTTTGGATGGCCCCCGGCCCAGCACCCTCGTTTTGATCCAGGCGGGCGCCGCCAATTGTCGGGCCTTAGCGGGCAGGCCGCCCAGCAGCATCTGGTAAGCGATATACTCGGCGGGATAGCGGTTGGCGGGCGCCAGGTCCATGCGCTTGTATCGACTCAGCAGCCGGATGACGGGCACAAACAAGGCCGAGTCGGCCAGCAATTTATCCATTTTCACCTGAGGCAGGTCGACGTCTCCTTTCAGCAGGTATTCCATGACGGCCAGCGAAGCGGCATCGGCCCGGCGGCGCTTAAAAAAAGCCTGCGCCGGCGCATCGAAGGCGGCCGGGCGCTGCGGCAGGGCCGAAAACAGCCGGAATATGGCCTCTACCGAAGCCTCGCTATGCGGCGTTTCGAGCGCCTGGCCGGCGGCTTTGAGGTAGGCGTCGAGGCGCCCGTCTGCTAAAGCCGCAGCGAAGGCCGTATCGGTTTCGGCTACAAGGGCCGACAGTTGCCAGAAGATTTCCCCGAGGGTTTCCGATGAGGCGACTGCCATCCAGGCGGGCAGTTGACGCACAAAGCGGGCGGGTTCGCCCCGGTATTGCGCCAGCGTCAGCTCTCGCCAGGCGGCTGCTTCGGGGCTGTTGCCGTCGATGTATTCCAGGAGCAGGGCGGCCGCTTCGGGGTTCTCCATAGCCGTCAGGGCAGCAATCAGGCCGGAGGCGGCGGCTTCCCGGGCCGGCGCCGAAGCCCATATCCGGCGGATGACGCCCAGCGAGCCCGGGCCGTCGACCTTGGCTAAGGCCGTCAGCAGGGCGCCGCGCAAAATGCCATTGAGGGCGTCGCCATCGACCCAGCGGTCGGGGTCGAGGTAGCCGGCCAGCAGCGGCAGGTCGGCGGCATCAAAAGGATAGTTGGCCGCCTGCGAAGGATAATTGTCTTCCCAGTCGAGCGAGCGGTCGAAAATGCGGTCTAAGAACACCTCGGGTCGCCCCTGAAGGGGGTCGGCGGGCGCATAAATGCTGTCGAGGGCCACGCCGGCAAAAAAAGCGGCTGCCTGCTCGCCCCGCACCCAGTCGAGGGAGCCCGTTAGCGATTTTACCACCAGCGCATCGCCCCGGAGCTCCAATTGCAGATGCTGGGCGGTAAGGGCCTGCCGGGGTTGTATTTCGGCCGAGAAGACGGGGGCTCCGCCTTCGCGCGCTTCCAGGCGGGTGTGCAGCACCTCATGGGGTTCGGGGAAAAGCACGGGCAGCAGATTCCGGTAGTAATCCTCATAGCCCGCAATGCGAAAAAAATCGGGATGCCGCAATACGCTCACGGCATAGGCCCCGCCCGAAAGCGTGTCTTTAGCCTGGGCGGTAGCTGCCGAGGCTACCGGGTACAACTTGCCGTAGCGCTGCTGCCAGGCCGGCGCAATAGCCGGCTTGACGGGCTCTGCGGGCCAGAGGGCTGTAAACTTCTCCTGCCCCAACTGGTATTTCCGCAGCGGGGCGTTGGCGGGCGGCAGCAGAGCAAAATCGTTGAAAAAAGTGCGGGCCTCATCGGCGCCGGCGGCCGTAAGCACGTAGATGCGAGCGCCCCGTCGGAAGGCCTGCACCCACAGTTTTACGCCGGGCCCAAGGCTAAGCTGCCCCGTGCGAGCCGGCAGCGACCACAGCCGGGTGGAATCGGTGCGTTCCAATTTTTTGCCAAAAAGTTCGGCGGCATTGGCCAGCGCGGCGGTCAGCACTGCCGAGTCGCCGGGATAGCGGGCAATGGCCTTGTCGTCGAGCTCGAAGAAGCGCACGGCAAAGAAGTTGCCCTTGCCGTCTATGCCCTGACAGGAGACCTGCTCGGGGTCGCCTTCGCCTTCATAATGGCTGGTTTGGGTGTAGCCCGTTGGCAGGGCGGCCCGGAAGGCGCCCCGCACCGACTCCACCTGCGCCTCGGCCACACGCACCGGAAAGAGCGACAGACTGCCAAAGAAGCGCTCTGCCTCCGGGCCGTAGAGGTTTTGTTCGAGGAATGAGCCAAACTGCTGGTAGTACAGGCGCCCGTTGACCGTTATGGCGCGGGCTCGGTAGTACTTGAGGTCGTCGTCGGGCTTGGCTAAGCGGTACTCTGTGCCTAAGCGCCCGGATATGGCGATGGTATCGGAAGACAAGACCTTGAAGCCGTTGTCTTCAAAATACTGGCGCTCGAAGTTGTAGTAGGCGCCCGGCAGCAGGTATTCGGCCGAAACCACATAGCCCATGCCGTCGCCCAGATCGAAGGTGATGTAGTAGCTGTTGAGGTTTTTGCGCCCCACCGGCTGGGCGGGCAGGGGCGTCTCGAAGGCGTAGCTGGCGTCGGGCGACTCGGTGCGGTACCAGGCGCGCTCGCGGGGCGCATATTCGTACTGCCGGGCCAGCCCCCGGAATGAGGGCGACACTTTTTTCACCTTGTAGCCGCGCTCCTGGAGTAGTTGCACCACTCCTTCCTTGCCGGGCAGGTGAGCTGCCCCTACTACCGCAAAGAGGCTGTGCCCTTGGGTGATGCGCTCGATGGACTCCGCCATGATGTAGTTGCGCGGAATGAGGTCTACGTCCTCCCCCCCGCCATGCGTATCTATGTAGTTGGAGATGCGGTCGAGATCGCCGCTCTGGTAGATGTCTATAAGCTCTTCGAGGCCCGTCTCGCCGCCCGAAAAGCCAAACTCCCGGGGCGAGCCGCTGAAGCCGCCCTTGACGTCGTCAATACCGAGGTGTTCGTCGATGTTTTCGAGGCCATAGAGCACTTTGCCCTGGGCCCGGGCTACGTTCATGAGGTAAGCGTCGAGCATGGTGGGCATACCCTGCTGGGTTTTGCGGCGCGGCGGCGCAAAGGCGGCGCGGCGGCCTGACGAGTCGGAGAGCAGACCGTCGGGCGGCAGCATTGTCAGCTTGCCCTTGCTGTAATGGCGGGTTTCGCTCATGGCCAGATCAAAGAAGCGGTTCATGGCCGAGTCGAGGTGGATTTCATTGGCAAATGCCTCGCAGCGTTCGATGTAATAAAACAGCGAATCCGGAAATTCAAAAATATCTTTATGCCGGATGTGCATGGACCCAAACAGGTAGCTGGGCTGCTCAAGGCCGTTGCCGCTGATCTCCCATAGCAATGCATAGCGGGAGCGGTCGACCTGTGCCGACAAGGGCAGCGCGCAAGACAAGCCGGCGCTGAGGAAAAAAAGAAACAAAATTAAATTTCGGCAAGGCATACCGGGGCGCTTTTGTTGTTTAAACGGTCAGGCTTTACAGCTGCATAGTCCTGTTTTTGCACACAAAACCCGTCTATGCTGCATTATTAAACGAACGCAGGGTTTGGGAAATTGTTGGGGGTTTGGAGCCCGTCGCATGGCGTCTATATTTGGGGGCAGCCTGTGCGGCAGCGGCATATTTTTATGGCAGGTATGCGCCCGGCTAAGGGATAGAAAGGAGCTCCTGCGACTGGATAGCCCGGCCGCCGCGCCGCCCGACATCAACTTTCACATGACAATAGCGCATTTCGGGCGGCGCGGCGGTAGCCCCAAAAAAGAAAAATCAGGGGGAAAGAAAGGCGGGCCGGAATGTGCAGGCGAGGCCCTTATTTAGAATCATTTTTAATTAGTGGGTTTTTACAAAAAAAACATATCTTATATATGGTTAAAACACAGTCTTACACTACATTTATTTCCCCAAATTCAACTACATAAAGTATAAATATCGTGGAGCCAACAAACGTAGATAACCCGGAGTACTATCACAAGGTGGTGGACTGCCAGTATGCCTGCCCGGCGCATACGCCGGTGCCGGAATACATCCGGTTGATTGCCGCCGGCAGGTATGCGGATGCCTATATGGTGAACTGGGAGTCGAATGTCTTCCCGGGCATACTGGGTCGCACCTGCGACCGCCCTTGCGAGCCGGCTTGCCGGAGGGGCCGGGTAGAGGAAAAGCCGGTAGCCATTTGCAGGCTGAAGCGGGTGGCGGCCGACTACAAGGGCGATATTTCGGAGCGCATACCTGTGGGGCCTTTCCCGGCCAATGGGAAGAAGGTGGCGCTGATTGGCGGCGGCCCCGCCTCTCTGACGGTGGCCAGAGACCTGGCGCCGCTGGGATACGAGCTGCACTTGTACGACGAGTGGCATAAAGCCGGGGGCATGATGCGCACGCAGATTCCGTCGTTTCGGCTGCCGGAGTCGGTGCTGGATGAAGAGGTGGGATACATCCTGAACATGGGCATTCACACCCACTTCAACCGCTACGTGGCCAGCTTGAAGGAGGAGATATTAGCCAAAGACTACGATGCCGTATTTGTGGGCACGGGAGCGCCCAAGGGCAAGGATTTGGACATTCCCGGCAGGGCGGAAGCCGGCGACCATGTGCATATTGGCGTGGAGTTTCTGGCGAGCGTGGCTTTTGAGCACAAGAAGTCGATTGGAAAAAAAGTGATTGTGCTGGGGGGCGGCAATACCGCTATGGACTGTTGCAGGACGGCCCGCCGGATTGGGGGCGAAAGCGTGAGCGTGGTGGTGCGCAGTCCGTTTAAGGACATGAAGGCCTCGCCCTGGGAGATTGAGGATGCGCAGATGGAGGACATTCCGATACTGAACAATATGCCGCCCAAGTCTTTTGTGGTGGAAAATGGCGCGCTCAAGGGGATGTGGTTTGAAAAGGTAGAAGCGAAATACGACGAAAGCGGCCGCAGAACGCTGGCGCCCACCGGCGAGCCGGATGTGTTTATGGAAGCGGACGACGTGATCATCGCCATTGGGCAGGATAATGCTTTTCCGTGGGTAGAGCGGGATTTGGGCATTGCGTTTGGGAAGTGGGATTTGCCGGTGTTGAACAAAACCACTTTGCAATCAACGCTGCCCAAGGTGTTTTTTGGCGGCGATGCGGCTTTTGGGCCGGAGAACGTCATCACGGCGGCAGCGCAGGGGCATCAGGCGGCGACATCGATCCATCTGTTCTGTGAAGGGCTTGACCTCATAGCCGACCGACCGGCGCCCATGACCAACCTATACCGCCAGAAAATGGGGGTTCATGAATGGATGTACGACAATGACGTGGTAAACGACCCGCGCTATGCCGTGCCGCATGAAGATAAAAAGAAGACCCTGCACGACAGGCGGGTGGAGGTGGAGTTGGGGTTCTCGACGAGCAATGCTTTCAAGGAGGCGCAGCGCTGCCTGAACTGCGATGTGATGACTGTTTTTGACTTCAACCTCTGCATTGAGTGCGATGCCTGCATGGATGTTTGCCCTACCGATTGCATCACCTTCACCACCAATGGCGAGGAAGACGATCTTCGGCAGCGGCTGCGGGCGCCCGCGCTGAATACCAGCCAGGATCTGATGGTATCGGAACCGCTAAAAACGCAGCGGGTGATGATCAAAGACGAGGATATGTGCCTGCATTGCGGTTTGTGTGCCGAGCGTTGCCCAACGGCGGCCTGGGATATGCAGAAGTACCTCTACAGCGTAACGAAGGCCTACCAGATGCCTAAATGCTCTTGTTAAGACAAGCAGAAAAATAAAAAAGACGCCCGTGGTAATAGTTAATGATATGGTGGTTCGGTTTGCCAATGTGAACGGCACCGGCTCGGCCAGCGCGAACAACCTTTTTGCGAAGTCCATCTTCAGAATGGGCATTCCGGTGACGCCAAAAAACATCTTTCCCTCCAATATTCAGGGGCTGCCCACCTGGTATGAGGTGCGCATCAACAAGGACGGTTATTTGGGCCGGCGCGAGGGAATAGACCTCTTGGTGGGCGTCAATCCGCAGAGTTTGGAGCAGGATATTGCCTCCGTAAAATCAGGCGGCTATTTTGTTTATGACAGTACGCGCCCGCTGCACCCGCATCTGCTGCGGGAGGACATCCACTTCATCGGCATTCCGATGATGCAACTGAGTATGGATCACTACGAGCTCCCGCGTTTGCAGCAGTTGTTTAAGAACATCATCTACGTTGGCGCTTTAGCCGCGCTGCTGGATATGGAGCTGGAGGTGATCAAGACCATCATCAACGAAGATTTTGCGGATAAGCCCCGGCTGATACCGGACAACTATCTGGCGCTGAACTTAGGGTATAATTACGCTAAGGAACACTTCGACTGCCCGCTCCATTTCCGCTTGCAGCGCTTGGATGCGCTGGGCGATTCCATTATGATGGAAGGCAACGACGCTACGGCTTTAGGGGCCCTGTATGGCGGCGCCAGCGTAATGGCCTGGTATCCGATTACGCCATCGACTTCGGTGGCCAAGGCTTTTGAAACGTACTGCAAAAAATACCGCAAGGATGCGGATGGCCTGCAAAATTATGCTTTTGTGCAGGCCGAGGATGAATTGGCGGCCATAGGCATGGTAGTTGGCGCTTCGTGGAACGGCTCGCGGGCATTTACGGCGACCAGCGGACCGGGCATATCGCTGATGAGCGAGTTTCTGGGGCTGGCTTATTTTGCGGAAATCCCTGCGACCATCGTCAACGTTCAGCGGGGCGGCCCGTCGACGGGTATGCCCACGCGGACGCAGCAGTCGGACATCCTTTCCTCGGTTTACGCCTCTCATGGCGATACGAAGCACATTGCGCTGTTTCCGAGCACGCCAACGGAATGCTTTGAGATGATGGCGGACTGCTTGGACTTGGCCGACCGCTTTCAGACGCCCGTTTTTCTAATGTCTGATCTGGACTTGGGCATGAACGCTCACCTGTGCTCGCCGTTGACCTGGGACGATGCGCGGCGCTACGACAGGGGGAAGGTGCTGCATGAAGCTGATTTTGACAACGATGTCAAGTGGGGGCGTTATCAGGATGTGGATGACGACGGCATTGCGTACAGGACTTATCCGGGCACGCATCCCTCCAAAGGCGCATTTTTCACCCGGGGCAGCTCGAAAGATGAAAACGCCCGGTATACGGAAGACGGCAGGGCTTATGTGCGCAATGTGGACAGGCTGAGCAAAAAATGGGAAACCGCCAAGCGCTATGTGCCCGAACCCCGGATTATCCATTCGGAGGCCGGTACTGACATTGGCATCATCTACTACGGCACCACCCGCTACGCGGCGTTGGAGGCCATGGACATGCTGGCCGGGGAGGGCGCCGCCGTAGACGCCATGCAGATCAGGGCCATTCCGTTTACGGCCGCAGTGGAACAGTTTATCAATGGGCATGGACTGGTGTTTGTCATAGAGCAGAACCGCGACGGGCAAATGCGGAGCGTCATTGCGAATGAGATCGGCCGCACCGACAGCCGGCTCATTTCCATACTGAACTACGACGGCATGCCCATTACTGCCGACGCGATTGTAAAAGGCATTCGGCAACACATGGCCGGCGAGCGGTAATATTTTCAACAAAACGGCATTATAAATGCCTCAATGATAATTCATTATGAGCTACGTTAAACCTAAATTCAGGCATCCCAACTTAGAAAAAAACAGTCTCGGTTATGTTCGGGCTGATTATGAAGGGGCCATATCGACCCTCTGTGCCGGCTGTGGGCACGACTCCATCAGCGGCGCCATTGTGCAGGCTTGTTTTGAGCTGTCGATAGCGCCGCACCGGGTGGCCAAAATGTCGGGCATCGGGTGTTCGTCCAAGACGCCGACTTATTTTCTGAATAACTCTCATGGGTTCAACTCTGTACACGGGCGTATGCCGTCGGTGGCGACGGGCGCTTACATGGCCAATCGCGACCTCATCTACCTGGGCGTTTCCGGCGACGGGGATACGGCGTCCATTGGCATGGGGCAGTTTGTGCATGCGGTACGGCGCAACCTAAACATGGTGTATATTGTGATGAACAATGGCTGCTACGGCCTCACCAAGGGGCAGGACTCGGCAACTACCGACTATGGCTCCATCAGCAAAGCCTCTGGCATAAACGACACGTATCAGGCTATAGACCTGGCCGGGCTGGCGCTGGAGTTGGGCGCAACCTTTGTAGGGCGGAGTTTTTCGGGCGATAAGGCGCAGTTGATTCCGATGATTAAAGCGGCCATATCGCATCCCGGGCTGGCCTTCATCGACTGTATTTCGCCTTGTGTGACCTTCAACAACAACCAGGGCTCGACGAAGTCGTACGACTATGTGCGCGCTCATCAGGAGGCTACCTCTACCATAGATTTTGTGCCCGAAGAGGACGAGATTACCGTTCAATACGAGGAAGGCGCCGATGCTATCATTACCCTGCACGACGGCGCCCTGTTGCATTTGAGCAAGCTGGCCCCCAATTGGGATCCCACCGATCGATACGCTGCGTTACAGCGGCTGGCCACCGCTAAAAAGGAAGGCCGCATTCTTACGGGCCTGCTGTACATTGATCCCAACAGCCGGCAACTGCACGATGTGCTGCATAGCTCCAAACGGCCGCTCAACCAACTGACAGAAGAGGACCTCTGCCCGGGCAGCCGGGCGCTGGAGGAGATCAATGCGGGGTTGAGATAGCAGGACAGGCCTTTTCCGTCTTGGGGCGTTATATGTAGCGCTCCAGGCCAAGATTTATAAATCCTGGTCTGGAGCGCTATAACTTAGGCTATGGCTGCGTTTTTTGCCTCACTTTACTGTTGTGATAGCCATAACTAAAGTAGATGACTAAGCCGGCTGCCAACCATACGAAGAATCCCATCCAACTGGAGGCTGGTATTTGAGCCATCATATAAAAGCAGCAGGCCAGGCCCAGCATGGGTATCATGGAGAGGCTGTGCCGGAAGGCCAAAACCGCCAACGCCAGCATGGTGGCGACGAACAGCCACATGGGTATTTTGTGTTTAAAAAGCTTCCAGCCGGATTCAAACTTCAAGCTGTCGTCAATGGGCAACGAGCGTACTGTAGCTTCAAATTGCTGAGGCGACAGGGACTCCAAATAAGCGCTCAGGTTGTTGTCGTTGGCGGCTAAGCCGGCGGCGTCGTTTTGGGCCACGAAGCTGCGGGCCGTTTCTATCTGACCGGCATCCAACTGAGCCAGCAGGTCGATGCCTGAGTTTATTTCAGGCGCATTTTTGACCCAGTTGAGGGTAGCTTCCCGATGTTGCACGAGCAGGTAGGCTACTCCTCCCAGCAATAAGAGCGGAAAAATCCACTTGCCGTTGAGGTATGGCGTGCGGAAGGCGCCTCTGGGCGCGCCGGGCGTAACCTGTAGCTTGAGCACGCCGGCACAAACCAATACAAAAGCAAACAAGGTACCCATGCTGCAAAGGTCGGTGACCCGTGCGCTGGGGATAAACAACATGGGTACAATGACAAATACCGCCGTGATGATGGTGGCAAAATCGGGGGTTTTGTATTTGGGGTGGATGCGTGAAAAGCGCTTGGGCAAAAGCCCGTCGCGGCTCATGGTCATCCAGATGCGGGGCTGGCCCAACTGAAACACCAAAAACACGCCGGCCATAGCTACCACGGCGCTAACTGCGATGATGCCTGCAAACCACGACAAATCAATGACATCAAATACATAGGCTAAGGGGTCGGTGACATTGAGGTTTTTGTAGCTCACCATGCCCGTAAGCACCAAAGAGATGATGATGTAAAGTATGGTACAGATGACGATGGAATAGACCATGGCGCGGGGCAAATCGCGCTGGGGGTTTTTACATTCCTCGGCGGTAGTGGACAGGGCGTCGAAACCGATGTAGGCGAAAAAAACCGACGATACGCCGGCCATCACGCCGCCAAAACCATTGGGAAAGAAGGGGTTCCAGTTTTCAGGATTGACGTAAAACACCCCTACAATGATAACCAGCACAACTACCGCCATTTTGAGCAGCACCATGATGTTGCCCGCTGTTTTAGACTCGCGGATGCCCACGTATACCAGCATTGTAATGAGGATAGACATGATGATGGCCGGCAGGTCGAGGATGATGCGCAGCCCTCCCAGCATGGGCGCATTGCGCCAGGCGTCGTAACCTTCGCGCTCTGCGTCGGTAAGGCTTTCGTAGGTAGACCCTCCTAATAGAACGCTGTTGACCTGGGTGTGCAGATCGCGGGCGGAAGGATAATCGACCTGAGCCCAGGCCGGTATTTTCCAGCCTATACTTTCGCACAAGCTTGTAAAATAGCTCGACCAGGAAACCGCCACGGTCACGTTGCCTACGGCGTATTCCATGATGAGCGCCCAGCCAATGATCCAGGCGATCATTTCGCCAAAGGCTACGTACGAATAGGTGTAAGCGCTACCCGATACCGGCAGCATGGAAGCAAACTCGGCATACGCAAAGGCGGCAAAACCACAGGCCAATGCCGTAAAGACAAATAAAAATACCACGCCGGGGCCTCCGTTATAACTTGCTGAACCAATGGTACTGAAAATACCCGCGCCAATAATAGCTGCAATGCCTAAGGCCGTAAGGTCTCTGACGGTCAGGTTTTTTTCTAACCCGCCGCCATGCGCCTCTTCAGCGCTTGCGGATGCAATGGCTTCATGCACTTCTTTTTTGCGAAAAAGATTGGTAAAAATGGACATAAATGACGTGGTTTAAAGTTAAGCTTCTCATTGGTTAGGGAGGCAAGATACAGTAAAATGGTTATCTGTGCAAAAATAGCCTGAACACTGGCCGGCGGGCATTTCCGGTACTGTTGTGTGTCGGACCAGGGGGTGAAGTTTTTACCCGGCTGAGGCACGAAGATTTTTACCCGGCCGAATGCAATGAGGACGCGGAAGCCGACTAGCGTAGCGACGGCGGACGTTCACCCGGCCGAGCACGGCGAGGACGTTTACCCGGAAGAGCGTAGCGAAGATTTTCACCCGGCCGAATGCAATGAGGACGCGGTTTACCCGACCGAGCAGAGCGAGGGCGCGGAAGCCGACTAGCGTAGCGACGGCGGACGTTCACCCGGCCGAGCACGGCGAGGACGTTTACCCGGAAGAGCGTAGCGAGGACGCGGTGGTTTACCCGACCGAGTGCAACGAGGGCGTGGCGGTGGCGGCGGCGCCGCGCATAGCGTCATTAGCAGCGGGGTGTTTTGCGGCGGGGCCTATAAAAAAAGTCTGAAATGAGAAGTGGGGCTATGCGCCCCACCCTGCTATGACTTTTATGTTATTCTTCCGTTGAGACAGCTCCCCACAGACCCAAATCTGTGGGGAGCAAATTGATTTTTTTAATGTTTGACAATTTTACGAACGACCTGACGACCATCGTTGGTGTAAAGATGGATAAAATACAATCCATCGGGTAAGTTGGTCAAATCCAATGATGCTGAGGTTTCGGCGGCGCCTACAATAGCGGAGTACAAGTTTACGCCCGTTGCGCTTCGCAGTATATACCTGCTGAAAAGCGAAGCCTCGCCCCAGTCGATGCGCACCTGCTCGTCTGTCGGGTTGGGGTAAATTTGTAAATTTGATGCAAGCGAGCGTTCATGGTTGCGGGTAATGTTCTGCCAATCGCAGACCAAGCAGGGACTACCATCTATGGCGTACTGCTCCAACGTTACGGTAATGGCGAAATTACCACTATAGCCGTAGATATGGGTAAGGCTTGAGACAGAATCTGTACGAACAATATTTTGCGTACCATCACCCCAGTCTACAAACAACCAACTGCAGGAATTGAATCCGCTAAAATGGAGCGTAGCGGTATCGGTCATACCGTCACCTGTTTGTGATACGAAGATATCATTCTCAACGGCATTACAAAGCGCCATCGAGTCCAGGCAACAGGTTCTTCTGAGGCAAACATCATCTAATGCGACATAAGCTCCGGGCATAACGCCATCTGTACGGGTAAAGAAAATCGCATTGACGCCCGTGGTCGGGAAAGCAGGGTTTGCGGTGTCGATGGTGTAGGTATAGGTCTGGAAATTATTGTCGCAGCTTGTAAGCACAGGATGCGTTACGATTTCCCAACTGTTGGCAAACAGGGTGTTATTCAAAGGCGATGTGCCGCTTGTGATGGGGGCGCCGCCATTGATGTTGCCATTGGCTACAAAAATGCTCAATGATGCCGGAGCCGGAGGGGCGAACAAGCAAGCCAGCTTGAAATTGAGTTCGTATACCCCGGTATTGGGCATAATGGTGGCGCCCAGTTCGTTGAGCACACCTTCCCGAAATGCATTACCGCCTTGAATCCTTGACCAAAAACCGGCGAACTGGCCTTGTGAAGTGGGCAGCGGAGCCTGTAGCGGGAAGGGTACGCCTGTCGTATTGCTGTATAAATCGGCACTGCTAAAGCCGATACCGGCATTGCTCCAAATACCGCCCCAGTTGCTGGCATTCGCGATGTCTTCATCGGCAGCAGTGGCGTTGCCTTGCTCGAAATCGCCGTTTTGTACAAGGTTGCCTTCGCAGAATGGCGGCGTACAGGCATCATTGTTTCCACATTGCAGCAGTATATAGTCGTCGGATTTTATACAGGTTGTTATTCCATCTGTGCAGGTCACCTCGAAGGTAAAACGCCCAACCCATGTCGGATCAACGATCAGATTGGCGTTTGTTTCTCCAGGAATTGGGATACCTGCATCATACCATTGGTAGGTACAATTGAACCCGGCAACAGGATAAAGGACGATACCTTCAAGCAAGATGGTGTCGCAATTACACCTAAAACAGGGCCCTGCAATATACGCCTCCATCGGCGGCTCCAGCGTCACTACGGCGCTGCGCGCTGCGCCTGGGCAGCAGTCGCTGTCCACCACACAGTAGTAGTTGCCATGGATGGGCGCTCCTGCCGGCGGGGTGTATGTAAAGTTCACGGGCGTGGCGGTGGTAGTGGTACTGCCAATGACCTGCCCGTTGCGATACCAGGTAACGGTATAGTTGCAGCCCGCGGGCGCGGCCTGTGGCTTGTAATCCACGGTCATGTTTACCGTTGCGGGGTTGCAGGGGTCATCGTATTCCGCTGTGAACGTTTGTATGACAATGGGGTCAATGATGTCTAAGAAGATTTCAATCTCATCCGTGGGGCACACGCCATTGGTTTTTTCCACTTTCACCCAGGTGTCTTCATACAGCCGATTGGTGTAGTAGAGCGGATTGCGGTCGCCATTGGCGATGAGCGGAGCATAGGCGGGTATGATGTCCGGCCGGATGAACCAGTTCCAGCGTTCGGGCTCTCCCGCACATTCGGGGACATACTCCAGAATGGCATCCTCGCCATAACACAGGGGGTTGGTATCGGGCGGCAATAGCACGAGGCTGCCCAGTGGCGCTGCGTCGTTGTAAAGGCGGATGGCGGCGCTGCAACTCTGGTCGGGGCACACCCCGCCAGTAATGACGGCCGTATAGGTGAAATCCTGATAACAATCATCCGGGGCGCCGGTAAAGCTGAGGGCAGGCGGTTGGTAGGTTAGTCCGGTAGCGCCAGGTATCAGATTACCGTTATGGTCATACCACTGCACGGTGTAGGCGCAAGGCGTGTTGACGGTGATACTCAGCGGAGATGGCGTGATGGACGAACCAAAATAGCAATACTGTTGGTCGGCCGACATCGAGCAGGATGCAGGTTCACACAAGGTGATGGTTACCGGGTTGGTGACGAGCATCCGACACGGCCCGGCATCAGGCCCCATGTCCACTTCTGCATATACACAAACATCGGCGTTGTGATATTGAGGCGACAAGGTGAGCGGGCTGCAGCCATTGGTTACCTGGAAGGGCGCGCCCCAACTGGCGGGCGGGCAGGGCGCATCGGCAATGTACCAGCGCACCTGCTGCACATCGTACAGCGAACTGCACCCTATGAGCGGTATTTGTACGGTTCCGCTGTTGCGGCATACTTCCTGCGGGTCAACGGAAATTTCTTTGCAGCAGGGCGTAGTCAGCGGGCGAATAAAGGAACAATCGTGGACGGTGCCATCGGCAGGGCAGGTGCAGCTCACGTTCACCAATATATTGATGATATTCGGCATGGGCGGCGCAGCTACATTGATGATACCCGTCACGGTATAAACAGGCCCGCCGCCGGTAACGACTACTCCACTGAGGGTCACGCCAGGCTGGTTGCTGCTCACGCTCACTGTACAGCCATTGGCGCCGGAGTTGGTATTGTCAATCACATTGATGGAAAAGGCAAACTGGTCGTCCACATCGGTGCAACTGATGCTACCTGCGCTGACCTCTGCACACTGGCAATTGACCGTTACCGGAAAGGAACAAGCAGCCTGGTTGCCCGCCATGTCAGTAGCAGTACAAGACACCATCGTAGTCCCACAGGGAAAGAAGTCGCCGCTTTGGTGGCTGCAAACGTAGGCGGCCATGGGACAGTTATCGCTGAAGACCGGCGGATTAAAAAAGACTACGCTTCCACCGGCACAAGCTGCCGCACTGGTACTGACGGGCGGTGGGCAGGTAATGACGGGCGGCTCGGTGTCCTCAACGGTGATGTCATACGTACAGCTCGCCGGTTGGCCTTTGCTGTCTTCCGTCCGGCAAGTCACGGTAGTAATGCCTTTGTTGAGTTGTACGGGGTTGGTGAGCGGCCCGGTGGTAGCGCCTGTCATATCGCAGCCAAATAAGAAGGCGGTGGTACAATCGTCTGTGGCCGTGGGCGGCACGGGCACATAGGTGGCTACACAAGCGCCCGGATCGGTTGAAATGACGATGCTTGGCGGGCAGGTGATGACAGGCGGGTTATCCGTCAGGGTAATCTGTTTGGTCACGCTGGCGGAGCAGCCTGTCGCATCTGTAACCGTCAGGCAAACGCTGTAGGTACCCGGCGCGGGGAATGACCAGTTGAGCGTTGGCCCCGTACCGTCGGGCGCGGCAGGGTTATCGCAGTTTACATCCCAGGCATACAGGTAAGGCCCGGCGCCGTTGGGTTGTGCGGTGAAGGCGGCATCGCAGCAGTTGGCGGTAAAGGTGAAGTCGGCGGTGCAGGATGGGCATTCAAGGAGTGCTGAGTTCTCGCAAACGACAGTACCGGCTACGTCTTTCCAAAGATAGTTGATGGTTGCCAGGTTAACACCGGCAGGCAGGCAAAAATCAATGGCATTAATGATGCTGCCCAAAGGCAACGATGCGTTTGTACTACTGGTTATCACTATTTCTCTACCATTCGCAGAAACCGTAGCAGACAAACCTGACACAGCTGACACATTGGTAAAAGTTCCGGGGACGCTATTTCCCATCAGAATGCACAAACTATAAACTGGCGCGGGTGAGTTATTGGCGTACTGAATACTGAAGCAACAATTACCAAGCGCGCCAGGGATGGCAACCGGGGTTAACGCTAAACTGTCGCAAATCACATTTTGTGTACTGCCGATGGTACAGTTTTCAATTTCTGTAAAATAATCAACAGCGCTCCGATTGCCTGCTATAAAATTAAAGCCCGGCACGACGGGTGAAACCGAGAAATCTTGTGGACTAGGAACAGGGGAAGTGACTACCGGCGTAATATTTTCGGAGCAGGTTGTATTATAAGTCAACTCTCCAAAGCGATTTGCCCGAATAATCATTTCATTATAACGTCGTACATAGGTTTGAACAGGATTGCCGGTCAGCTCGTTTGTCCAGCAAGAACCCGATACATTAATCTCATCAAACAGCAGGGAGAATTTGATGTCAGCAGGTCGGGAGCCTTGTTCCAAATCCATTTTTTTAGTCCACAATAGATTACCAAACTCATCAATCCCCATCAGGAAAGTTTGTTCCGTGTAAGGAGTTGCTCCAAACACCAGCGCAGAAAAATCACAAACTCCGGTCAAAATAAGTTCATTATACCTGTTCAATTCCATATCTATGACCTCCTCGCCAAGGCCGGGGATGTCATAGAGTTTGGTAGTCGCCTGTGGTAGGCCCTGCGCTCCGAAAAAAGTTAGTTTCAAGAAAAACACCTGATAATTTGAAGGGATTTGGGAACTGCTTCTCGAATTACCTACAATAAAAAGGTTATCTCCACTGCGTCGGATACGGATACCTTCTTCAACAGTGCCGCTATTGCTGTCCACGTCGTATTTCAGGGCTGGGCCTACGGGATTAAGATTAGCATCCAAAAGGAGCAAATACACTTCATTGCCTATTTTCCCGGTCACGGCAAATTTGGCATTCGGATACCCGGGCAATGGCGCCACAAGCTCTACAACAGACTGCCCGGATACGCTTTGCGTGCTGCCGCCTATTTGAAAGCTGAATTCCCGATGAGAAAACGAAGTGACTGACGAGCAGGCGTCAAATCTGGAAAGCAACACTCTGGTAGAAGATGGAGGCGCCGTAGTTTTTGTACCCACCCACATGGGAACATTATTTGACAACAGAACGAAATCACGCACAACTTCTCTTTCTAATCCGGGCGTACTGGTAGCGTCGGCGTAGTTTAACATTGTCCTGTTGGCATCAAATTCAGCATAGAAAACATCCGAATTGCCGTTTAGATTTCTCAACGTTCCTACGGTGGCAAATCGGGATGCAGGCGTACAAAACGAGGGCCTGTTCAAGACAAACATATTATCGATGAAATGCGTACCCGCATCCTGATCTGTGAAAAAATTTAATTTAGCACCGGCTTGTAAACTACCCGTGGCATTGTCCCAGGATTTGGATACCAACTGTTCGTTGGGATTGTTAGGCGAAGGAATGTCTGTTGCTGTAAAAGTGTAGGTAGAGTTACTCCCAAAGAAACCACCGTCCGTAGTAATTGCTAATCCCCTCTCATCATGAATATTGGCAGGATTTGCGATAATGTCCCCATAAGTACAACCCGCCCAAACAGTAGGCGTGTAGGCACAATTAAAGAACAGAACCGTTTGAACATCAAGTGGGCCAAGCGTAACCTGCGTACTAATGGGCGACGACACCCAGCCCCAGGTGGTACGCTCCCTCACCGTGTAATTACCCGGTGTAAGGTTGTTGAATTCAAACTCGCCCAAAGCATCGCTTTGAGTGGTAGCGATAACGTTTCCTGTGCTATTGTCAATCAAGTCAAAAACAAAGCCGGCGCCCGGGTAATCGGCCCCGGGGTCGAACATCGCATCGCAATTTTCGTCAATAATCTTTTGGCCCGTAATTACGGAAACAGCGCAACAACCCAACTGTTCGTCATACAGCGTGAGTCCGTTCGCACTTGTCATTTGTCCTTGCACAGCAAAGCCGCTTGCAACCGCATTTGTATTTAGCAAATCGAACTCGAAGTAATAATTTCCCTGCGGCAGAAAAATAGCCTGCGAGAAAGGTACGCCCACATTAAAATTATCGGTATTAGGAGCAGGAAGTAAAGCAACTGAAAAAGCAGTTGGCGTGCCATTGCTTCTATACAAGGTCAATGTGCCGGTGTCATCCGCTTTAATTCGCCCGGTCAGTACGACTTCTGAATCCTGGCATACACAAAAGTACCTTCGAAAACGCCAAGGTTGGGTTGCATTTGCATTATTAGGGCCAAATCCTGCCATATTTGCCATAGACATTGCGCGGCTACCCGTAATAACGTTCCAGGTGGCGTTCAAAGGCGTAATAGCATACACCGCCGGAGGATTGACAGAGGCAGGCGCAGGGGCAGTCAATGGCGGCAGGTTCATAGTTCGCCAATGGGGATCAATTTGGCCTATATTGATTAATGCTCCGGTAGTTTCATCCCATCCTGTACTAAAATTCAGGTTGGTACTTTGCACACAGTTCGGATTGCACTGTGCATTTACCGTTGATATGCCTGACAATATGGCTAACAAAAATGCCAGGCTGTAATATAATTGCTTTAACATAATGGTATGGTTGGGTCGGCATATTTATGCCGACGAAGGATTAAGAGAAAGTTTATAGAATTAATTCCCCACACAAGGCGTCACCGTCTGCGACGCCACGCCTACGCACCCTGTGGCCGGGTCGGTGACGGTGACGGTGTAGGTTGCTGTCGAGGCATTTGGGGGTACGGTGATGTTACACGACGTGTCGCCGGTTGACCACTGGTATTGCAGGGCGTTGCCCGTATTACCAGAGCAGGTGTTGAAAGAGTCGCAGGCCGACAGCATCACCGGCTCTGTTGGGTCAGCGCATTCGTTGGGTGGAAGCGGGCAACTGATAACCGCTTTCGTCTCGCACACCTCCACGCAGTGCTGTGGGCTGGCGACCGTGTAGCAGCCGTCCGATGCCTCCACCCAGTAGCAGCCGCTTTCTGTGATGCTCAAGCTCGTACCTGTGCCTGCAACCAAACCATCATGGTACCATGTGTAAACCAGGCCCCCGGCAATATTGCCTATATTCAGAATAACAGGGGTATTTTCAATGCAAACCTGCACCGGCCCGGTAATGACAGGCACGGCAGGCGCACCCTTGAGGCGTATTTCCACGATGTTACTGAAACAGGGGTCACAACCCGAGGGGTTAGATAGCGGGTTGCATTGTATGCGGTAATAAATGGACGTTTGCCCGGCAGGCCACAGGTAGCTGGGCAGGATGTTGGTGTTTTGCACCGTGTTGCTCAAGCCCATATTCACCCAATCTGCCGGGGTGGCGATACTCGGATCCACAAAAGTGTATTGCCACTGCGGAATGCAATCGTTGAACTGGGTAGCCTGGCACACAATAGCATCATTGCCGGGGCAAATTTCATAGACTAAATGCGCGGGCGTGGGATCCACCAGCATCAGGTTTTGGGGTGCGCCCAGCGGGCAGCCTTCAATGGCGCCGCACTCAGGTTCGGGATCAACAGGGATGCAAGCCGAGAAGGTCTCCATTTTGCCATTGCAGTTGGTAATGTCCACTTCAAAGCAGAAATTGGTCACGCCCGGCACTTGTGGGAAGGTCACGGTGTGGGTACCGCCCCCACTGCTGCCTGGCAGGGGTATGCGCGTACCCGCAATGGGGTCTTTAAAAAACCAGTTGATGGCGACATTGGGCCCCGGCGTCGTCACCCAGGGGTCGGGCGAGCTGAGGCTGTAAGTGAAGGTTTCCGTTTCGCCCTCGCAATGGGGGCCGGATGGATTGAGTACCACCGTAGCCGGACTGATGGGGCAACAGATTTGAAGCGTTTGCTCCGGGCTGATGTAGGTGCATTGGTTGCCCGTGATGGTATTGGTCACCGTCATCACGGCGCGGAATTTCCTGTCTGCAAAGCCGTCGGGGCTGGTACTGCATGGCACGGTCAGCACACCCGGCAGAATGGGAAAGCAAAAATCGGTAAAAGGAGGGCTGGCAAGGGGGGTCCAGTTTGTGCTCACATTGTTGTCAAAGTATTCCCACTGCACAGCTACATTGTTGAACGGGCCGGGCGTGGCGCCGTTCAGGGTAAGGCAAAAATGGGCGGGGTCGCCACTGCAAATGCTGGTCAGTGGATTGTTTCGATAAGGGTAGTCGCGGATTTCAAATGCTATTCCATTCAAATCGGGGTAGGTGATGGGGGCGGTGGAGGCGATGAAGTTGCTGTTGTTGCCATTAAGGCCGCTTGTAAATGGAAGATAAGGAGAAACAGCAGGAGAGAAATTCGACAATTGCCCATCGTACAAACCACTGGCTGAAAAATCAGTCACTTGCGTGATTCCTGTATTATTTCCGCCTGCAATGCCTTCATCAAAAGTCCAATTGGCCACCAAACCGGCCTCACTACCTGAAAGGGGACAATCAATGCGGTTGCAGATAGTAGCCGCCGGAACGGCTATGTCATAAAGATGCACTTCATCCACAATACCCATCCAGTCTTGGCCGGGCGTGGGGTTGCCTGGTTTCCAGTGGCCGAGCATAAAATCGGTGAACTGAATGTTGATGCTGGCATTGATGGTTTGGGTAAACACTTGGGCGCAATCCAGCCACATTTCCAGGTTTGCCCCGGATTTGATCACGATGATGTGGTACCAGGCGTTGTTGGTCAAAGTAGCAACGGCAGTTGTTGCCAGGTTTCCATTGCCGGGCAGCGAGTGAAAAATATTCAAATTCGATCCGCAAACGCCGATCTCAAAACGCGCATTGGCGGCACTCAGCGCAAATAAGCGCCGGAAACTACCCCCGCAATTGGGGTCTGTGCTGTTATTTTCCGACAAAAACCACATGTCTGCGGTAAAGTCGGAATTCCCGTTCGGAAGATTGGTACCCGCCAGAGGCAGGGTGACCCAGTCGCCCTCCCCGTCGAAGCGCAGAGCGTTGTAGGGTTGGGCCTGCAGCATGGGTAATAAACCGCATGGCAAAACAAGCCAGAGCAAGGTTTCAAGAAAATGTTTCATAATCAAGGTTTAGTTTATTTGTGAATACTCTTTCCGGGAAAGAGCTTTTTTATATAGAAACAAACATCGAAACCACTGTATTTCAATCAATTACCCCCCCAGACGAAGATGTTGCGATCTACGACTAAGGAATCGCCATGTATTTACAAGGCTGAATAATTACAAGCCTAAACCAGCCCGACACACAATAGAATTGAGCGGACATAAGCATGGCCCCGGCTTGATGAGATGCCTTCTGATCTTGCTTACTAAGGGGGAGAAATATTAAGAATGTCCTGCGGGTATACTCTCGCGAAACGGTACAGGGGTTTAGATATTTGCCAGGAAGGGTTCATCTTGTGTCTGTTTTGTTTATAGTTCTCCAAGTCAAGATTTGTGAATCTATACTTGCTCTTTTTCCGTCTGGCGGCGTTAAAAAGCCTCGCCATAGCTTAGGCTATGTCTACGTTTTTTGCCTTGCCAGCCGAAAAAATAGCGGCGTCCATTTTTCACTCATCCTGGCTTGGAGAACTATATTCTACCCCAATATCTTTGTCTTTGCGCCTGCATGCAAGCTCCTTTTGACCATCGGCGGCGGCTATTGGAGCAAAGGTTATGGATTGCAACTTTTAGTTAGTAACTCCTAATGTCCTCCCATCCTCTGCTTTAGCACGCGTATCCTGTAATCCCGTTGACGCCTATGCGGGCGTGTTGGAATTGAGGGCTTGAAGTCGCAGTCTGAAATGGCTTACTTTGTTTGAGGTTAATCCTGAAAATCAATTTTTTCCAATTGGTGATGAAAGTCGTATTGAAACACCAGCTTACGCCCTTCAACTTCCAGGCTATTGAAAAACTGCAAAAAATCGCCATCCAGACTGGTAATTTTCCCTTTGTACCTGAATTGCTGAGACATCCCAATCTTGTAAACGGCTTTATGGGTAAACAGCATGAACACGTTTTTTTTACCAACCCACTGTCCCGGGTTCAATAAGTCACGGCTGATGATGAAATGCCAGTCACCCAATGGATATTCCAGTATCTCCACCTCGGGGAATATTTCATTTCCATTTTCAAAATACACAATCCTGCGGGCATCTTCTATGGAAACCGCATTGGCGGGCATAGCCCGAAGGGTGATGCTTTCATTGTTCAGCACATAAAAATCCATTGATTTACCGGGTAACACAATCGCATTTTCCAAACCGGCCGGCACATTTTCTTCCAACTGTTCAGCGGCTGTGATGACGCCCTTCTCATCCAGTTGATAGGCAATTTTGGCGTTACTGAAAACCGGTTCATCAGCGGTGGTTTCATTGAAGCGATGTAAAAACCGTAAATTGCCATCTTCCCAGATGAATGGGCGATAGTGGCGAATGGTATCGTTTTCGGGTGTAAGTATAGAAAAGCTGGACATTGGAGAAAGGGTTGTGATGTCATTGCTTTTGATGAGTTTGTCTAACAGGGTCTGATTGTAATTGTATTCGCCTGTCCAAACTTCAGAATACAAATCTCCCAATTGCTTGAGGGCATGGTCATACAGCAGGTATTTCTCGTATTGTTGTTTTCTTTCGGAGGCAGCTTTGTTAAGTGCATCGTGAAAGCGCATTGTTTCCAGCATACCCGTGGAATCGTATACAAACTCCAATTGCACCCCGTGATAATGCATGGAGTTGAGTACTTTCATCCGGTCAATGACATCAACGGGGATGATGATGTTTTCGTTCTTGTCACCCGGCAAAACCGTCATCAGGTGGAGTAAAAGAAGTCGGTCATTATCCATTATGAAGCAAGAAAACAAGTCTAATGGGCGAGGAGCATTAGGATAGCGTATCACATGGTGCAATTGATTCGGCACACAAACCTCCAGGTCGTGGTATTGGAAGCAGCGGACTTGATCAGGAGCTGTGTGGTTGGCATTGGCAACAATTGCCCGCCATTGATGTCCGGTAAACTGAGTGGCATCCAAAGTTTGAAGTAAAAAAGCTCCGTTTACGTCATCCCGGCGGAGGTACATACCGTAGGGGTTGTTCAAGCCCATAGTGTGCAGAGGTAAAAAACTACCAGCTTCCAAAAGAGCCACCTCCTCCACCTGCCCTTCGGTGTCAAAAACCATCAGCATCTTGCTGGCGTCAGGAATAAAATTGGGAACAGCACCCGCCATAAAATCAACTTCCAGCCCCAGCGCTTCGTTGCGGTAGGGAATATAGGTTTTGGGCTGTGGGCTGTGCCGCTGCGGATATATCTCGCTGTATCTCATTCCTGCTTCTCCAAAACCGTATTTAACTTTTATAGGCTCATCCGGCAGGCGCTCATCATATTTGTTAAGGAGAACGACTATTTCCGGGTTTGATGCTTGCACGGTATGTTCCCCCGGTGGAATACAGAGTGACTTAATGCTCGCTTTGTAAAGTATGGTTGCTCCCTGGCTGATCTCATACTCCACTGGCACACAACACGGCGTCTGATTGTAATTAGAACAGACCATTAGATCAATAATGTAATTCAGTTCAAAAATTGGCTCGTGATGGTATGCAAGGTTAATTTCCAGCAAGCGGGGATCGTACATTGGGGAGCCGTTTTTATCAAGATATAGTCCCTCTTCCAGAGAAACGGCCTTGCTTTCGCTGGCAATGATGGAAGAAGTATCCAGGGGATGCACCAAGTCCGAATGGAATGTCAGTTTGCCAGAGTAGTGCGCAAGGTCAATTTCCTGATGGATGATGCGGTATTCCCACTCGGCTTTATCCGATTCGTCAAGTTGGTCGGTTTTATGGTAGTTGGCTAATCCCCAGGATTGTGTCAGCACTTCGCTTTCGATGCGCATCACCTCGTTACCCGACTCATCCGTGACCCAGCCCTTGTAGATGTAATCTATTTCTACCCCTGTAGAATTTAAAACGGAAATAGCCGCAATATCGGCTACATCGGCTGTGCCGGTGAGGTATTCTTTATAGTTGATTACTACCTGCGCTGTCACGCTGCCAGAATGGAGCAGTGCCATTGAACAGCTTATCAACAAAGTGCAAATTGGTCTTAACATGGTTTAACTGTTTTTATCCACCCTCCAGATAATGATGAGTTAAAGTTTTGTAGTTGTGGGTAGGCAGGGGTAGGTATTTTCTATACAAGCTAAATATGGCCTTTTTCCAGGGTTTTGAGCAAGCGCCTTTTGACCATAGGCGCAGCTCGTCGGACAATCGGGAGCAGCCGGGTAGTATACAACCGTTACTCCCGCCCCACACACCTTTCCTCCAAAAAACGGCCTGGCTTCGCAGAGTTGTTTTATATTTGGCAGCATGAAGCACCTCCTGTCTCATATCGCATGCCTGCTTTGGCGTCTGCCCCTGCTCTTGGCACAGGATTATCCTTTCATACAATTCACCACCGCCCACGGCCTGCCCACCAACTACGTCTATGGCGTAACGGAAGACCATGAAGGCAACATCTGGGTCTATACCGAAAACGGCATCGCCAAATACGACGGCTACACCTTCCGCACTTTTACGGTAAAAGACGGCTTGCCAGGGAACGATGTCGTTTTTGCTCAAACCGGACCGGAAGGACACGTCTGGACCTGGATTTACAACAACAAGCCCGCCTACATCTGGCACGACAGCATTTTCACTTTCCTCGATGAGGCCGTTGTCATGTCAACCCATAAAGGGCAAATTGAGTATATAAATTCCTACCTGCATGTACTCATGGAAGGCACTACCCCCGTCGCCAGCAAATATTTTTTTCCCGCTGAAATGCTACAATTATTCCCCGAAGCATTTACTTACAAGTACAGTACAGCCCGGACGGACACGCGCCTGCTACATCTGTGGGCATTTCTTCTTCCGCCTTACAAGAACAGTACAGCCCGGATGGACAGGGAACCTCTGCCGATACCAGCCTCCACTTATGATGCAGCATTTCTTACCTCCGACTCTATACACTACTACCTGACGTCATTGAGATATAGCCTTACCGATACGTGGATTTATCCTAAAAACAATGAGCACGTCTATGTTATTTGGCAAACCGAATCCGGCCATTGGAAGAAAACTGATCTTGGCTACCATGATTTAGCCAAAATGTCCAATATCCATTCTTTTTATGCCCTCGATGACCGTTTTTTGCTCATTATTAAAAACCTGCACGAGTATTTTGTGCTCGACAAAAAAAGAGATGAGCTCCACCCTTTCGACCTACACAGCCTGGGCATCCGACCTGCCGTACACATTGCCGCCACCATTTTCGATGATCATTTTTGGATCAGTACGGATGACGGGGCAGCGGCGTTCTCCTTCGATGGCGCCCTCAGGGAAATCGTCCGCTTAGCAGAAATCCGGAACAACAACCTGCTGCTCCGCACGCACAAAGACCGCTCCGGCAACATTTGGACAGGCACTCAGGAAGGCGGCTTGTTTTTGATACCCGCCGCCCATTTGCGCACTCGAAAATTGCTGCTGCCACAATACAAAAATGCCCACTTTGAGCAGCTCATACCCTGGGAAGATGGCAGGATAATCGGCATTACCGCCCCTAATTCCGGCGTGTATGAAATTACAGCGCAAGGCATAAAAGAGCTGGTACCGCCCGACCCCAAACAGCGCTTCCGAAAAGCGTTTAAGGTGGGCAACGAGCTGTGGGTGTCCTGCAATACCGACGCCTTCAAACTGCGATTCCACAACGGCCACTGGCAACAAAGCCCTTTACAATTAGCCAATCAATACGATAAAGACGTATTGCTCTATAAGAACAATAAATCACAATTGGATAAAAACCGGAATATCCCCTGGCCCATAAATGTTGCAAGTGCTGCTTATTCTTCTTCTCGTCAGGCTTTTTGGGGCTTAGTCGGCGGGATGTATCTTTATAAATATGACCTGGCCCAACAGCGCGCCACGTATATAAATGAAGATATTGCCAATAGCCAATGTATATCCTACGACCCTACCCGTCAGGTGCTGCTGGCCGGGCGCTGGGACGGCATCCTGCAATGGGACGAGCAGCAAACCACGCCTTTTTTGGCCTCCTACGACGAACTCAAAAACATTTCAGCACTCTACAGCACGCCCGGGCAACTATGGATTGGTACAGAAGGCAATGGCCTATTTTGCTACCGCTACGCCGCAGATAGCTTGCAGCGGGTATCGGACTTTAGCGTGGTGCGCCAAATTCGGCCGGGTGCGGAGGGTACGGTTTTGGTGGCCGGCGCTTCAGGCGTTTTGGTAGTGGACGGCAGCACCGGCCAAATACGCCACCACTTCAACCAATTAGACGGTCTGCCCGGCAATGATACCCAAGATGTCGCTCCCTGGAACGAGCGCACCATTCTGGTGGCCACCTCTCAGGGCGTTTATTCGGTGGACCTTAAACATCCGCAACTACCTTCTTTGGCAAAAGAAGCCTTGCGAATCACTCGTTTTTCCGTCAATGATACCGTACTGGATACCAACATCTGGCATCAGCCCCTCTCCCACCACCAAAACAACATCAGCTTCAGCTTCCACCTCCAGCACATTGCCAGCCGCGGACAGATTGTTTATAAAACGCGACTGGAGCCATTGGAAACTGTCTGGCAAACCCAGCAAGACAGAAGTATCCAGTACCCCGGCTTGCGCCCTGGTGATTATACCTTTCATCTCGAAGCTACGGATATTTATGGCCGAACGGTAACGCTGGCGCCCTTTCCGTTTACCATTCGCCCCGCCTGGTGGCAAACGCTCTGGTTTAAGGCGTTGGTTTGGTTGTTGGCCGTTGGCGGGCTGGCAGGCATTGCACGGCGCCGCCGTAAAAAAGAGAGGATCGAACTCCAAAAAGAGAAAGCCCTCAACAAACGCCTGGCTCAGTTGGAGCTCAGTGCGCTCCGCGCCCAGATGAACCCGCACTTCGTATTCAATGCGCTGGGCGCCATCCAATATTATATCCAAACCAATGAAGTGGATACTGCCGACAGCTACCTCACCATGTTTGCCACCCTCATGCGCAAATACCTCGAAAGCTCCCGCGAGCAGGTCATCTCGCTGGAGCAGGAGGTACAGTTGCTGGAATATTACACCCAATTGGAGATGATGCGTTTTGAGGGTATCTTCCAAACCAGCATAACAGTCAGCAGCTCATTACAACAATACAATGCCCACCTGCCCTCCATGCTGGTGCAGCCTTTTGTGGAAAACGCCATCAACCACGGCCTCTGTGAACGCCGCGACGGGCAAGGCCAACTCCGCATCTATTTTGAAGGCGATGAAGACAACATCAAATGCACCATTGAAGACAATGGCATCGGCAGAGAAAAATCCAGATTGCGCAGGAGCAAAGCCCACCGCTCACAAGCCATGCGCATCGTGGAAGAAAAAATTGAAACCCTGAAACTGTCAGACACAGCAGCCATTACCGTGTACATCACCGACGCGCAGCTCGAGCACACCGAGTACCCGGGTACTAAAGTCGTTTTGCACATTAAAAATCTGGACAATGAAGAGCATTAAAGCCCTCATCGTAGATGACGAACCCAAATTGCGAACCGTACTCCGCATGAAACTGGCACAATATTGCCCGGAGGTGGAAGTGCTGGGCGAAGCCGAAAACATCACCGATGCTCATCTCGCCATTAATCAACTCCAACCCAATCTCATACTGCTGGACATTACCATGCCCGGTGGCAGTGGGCTGGAATTATTGGACAAATTTGAAAAATTCAGCTTTGACATCATCTTCGTCACCGGCTACAACGACTACGTTTTGGATGCCCTGCGCGCCAGCGCGGTAGACTACCTACTCAAACCTGTCGACACCCAGGAATTGATTACAGCCATACAAAAAGCAGCCAAACGCATCAATGAGAGAGAAAAAATCACCCTCTATGAAACCCTCAAACACAATGTCGCCCACATCGGCGATCAACAAACCCGCGTGAGCATCCCAGGCATGAACGCCTACGATTTTGTAAAAATTGCCGATATCATTTGGTGTGAGGGATGGCAAAAATACACTAAAATCCATTTGACGGACGGAAGTTGTATAACCAGTTCTTACAACATAGGCGTATTCAGAGAGATGCTTACTTCCTATGCCTTTTTCAATTGTCATAAATCATACCTCATAAATACGACCCATATTGTGCGTTATCTCAAGGAAGGGTTTGTGGTCATGTCCAATAATGCCACCATACCGGTTGCAAGGCGCAAAAGGGAAGAGTTCTTACAATTTTTTCTTTCAAAAACGTGATCATTAGCATTGTTCATCCCATCAACTCCTTCCTCCCTCCAGCCACTCCCGAAACGCTGACGCCCGCTCCCGGCTCACCAAAACAGGCTCGGCATCAGGCGGATCGGGCAGCGTCACCCTCAATCGTTGGTTGCTGTATACCGTTACGGGGCCTATGGCTTCGAAGGCGGCTATGTAACGGCGGTTCAGGCGAAAAAATACCGCAGGATCGAGTTGTGTTTCCAGCTCTTCGAGGGTAAAGTCGACGGCATATTTTTTGCCATCGCGGCGCTTGAGCCATACCACTTTATGCTCATGGAAGAAGTACAGCACATCAGCCGTGGGCACGGCCAGCAGTTGCGCGCCGCTCCGCACTAAGTATCGGCTCTTGTAGGAAGGGCCGGTAGCCTGGGCTATGGCCCGGAGCAAGGCCTGAGGCAAATCGGGAACAACCGCCGGCCGACGCTGCGCAAACCGATCAAGGGCGGCGCGCAAGTCATCGGCATTCAGCGGTTTGAGCAGGTAGTCGACGCTATTGACCTTGAAGGCCTTCACGGCATAGTGGTCGTAAGCGGTAGTGAATATCACGGGGCAGGGCACGGCGCAGCGCTCGAAGATGTCAAAACTAAGGCCATCCGCCAATTGGATGTCGAAAAAAGCCAAATCGGGCGGCGGCTGGCGCTGAAACCAGGCCACAGCTTCGGCCACAGAGTCGAGCACGTCTGCCACCCGGGCAGCCGGGGCAACCTGTGCCAGCAGTTGCGCGAGCCGTTCGGCAGCCAACTGTTCATCTTCTACAATGACGATACGCCAGGGTGTGGTCATCATGCGGCGGTTTGTATGCTGAGTAAGGGAATGCTCACCTCAAAGGTATGCGTTGTTTCCTGTACCTGCACCGGCAGGTTAGTGAGATAGCTGTACCGCTCGCGGATGTTTCGGAGGCCAATGCCATTAGACTCCTGCGGGTTGTTTTTCCTTTCTAAGTTGTTTTTCACCACTAAGTAGCGGCCGCCGGGGTCGTAGCACAGCGTTATGTGCAACGGGTGGGCTTTAGATACCACGTTGTGTTTTACGGCATTTTCTACCAACATCTGCAGGGTGAGCGGCGCGGTTGCCCAACGCTCGGGGGTATCTAAGTCGATGTCTATCCGAAGGTTGTCGCCAAACCGGATTTTCAATAAAAACAAATAGGCTTCCAAAGCCTCCAACTCTACCCGCAGAGGCGTAGCCTCCTGGTCTTGCACATCCAGCACATAGCGGTATACATCGGCTAAGTGCCGGATGAATCGGGCCGAGAGATCGGGGTCTTTGTATACCAGCCCCGACAATACATTCAGGCTATTAAAGAGAAAGTGCGGGTTGATCTGGTTCTTCAGGCCCTCTAAGCGGGAGGATAGCTGAGTTTGTTTGAGCCGCTCGGCTTCCAGCAGCGAAGCCTTCCACTGGATGAGGAAAGCGCGCCCGTGCAAAAACAGGCTGATGATAAAGGTGATCATCATAACGGAGATCAGAAAAGAAGGCTGTAGTCGATCCATAGCCTCCGCAGGGCTCTGGCCAAAACGCAGGTAACGAAACAAAATATGCACGCCCACAGCCACGCCTAAAGTATAAACGACGGTAAGCCCCAAACTTACGCCAAAACGCAAAGCGGGCCGCTCTACCCAGGAGATGGGCACATAATCGGAGATCATGCCATTGCCTATCCAAAGGGCAAATGACAAAATGGCGTTGTACAGCACAGAATAGCCCCAAGGGCCCGGCTTGATCTCGCCCGCATATACCAGCGAGGTAAAAGTAGCCAAAACAACGCCTATCAGCAGGCATTTGAAGGCTATACCGACGAGTTCCCTGATCTGGTTTTGCATCGTTGTATTTTAGTTTTTTTTATTCTGTCGGTTATCGGTCAGCGGCGGGCGCAATGAAATGCGCCCGCCGCTGTGTATAGCCAATTGCGCCGCTACGAGCGGGCTCTCGACAGCATATACGCATTTGCCCCCTTGCCCCAGCGCGGATGCAGCGCCGACGCCGGCTGAGCCGACTCAAACAGGGCCTCCGCCTTTTCCAACCAGGGCAGCGCCGCCTTGCCGCCGCCGCCATAAAACTCGGGCGTAAACAGCAGTTGCTGCCCCATCAGATAGTGCGGGCGCGGATTAGCGGGGTCAATGCGCATGGCCTCCTGCAATACCTGTTGCGCTTTAGGCGCATAGATCGGGCCATTGGTCATGGGGTCGCCCCACAGGCGCCCCTGATAGACGTAAGCTTGCAGGGCCAATATCTCCGAATTATTGGCCGACAAGGCCGCGGCGCTCGTCAATGACTCCTGGGCTTTTTCCAGGTGGGCGCCGCACTCCTCAGGTTTGCCGCTTTCCATCTTATCTAAGGCCAGCATCATCTGGCAATAGGCATGATAGTAGGCCGGCAACCACTCGTTGGGGGCATTGGCCGCAATGCGCTCAAAAGTATTTGACGCCCGCGCAAAAGTGGCGCCCGCCCGGGCCGTATCCAACAGGGCCACAGTTTGGGTCATGTACTGGGTATAGCGGCTGTCTTCCTGCGCCCATAGGGCTACACCCGAAAACAAAGCAACAACAAGCAAAAGCATGGATTTCATCGCGGTATGGTTTTAATTTTTAGAAGAAATGGAAAGTATTACTGGTCAAGGGCCTCGTCGGGCGTAATCGTCACCTGCCGCCCGATCGACACAAACAAGCCTATGAAGAAAAACCGGGGCGCCGTAGGCCGTATGGCCACGCTGCTGAAGCGGCCGTCTGGTCCGGGCGCCGTACTGAAGCGGTATCCAAACTCCTGATACAGCCCCAGCACATTGCTCACCGACAGATGCACAATGGTAAAGTGGCGCCCCAAATGCGTCAGGTAGCTGGCATTGAGGCTGAGGTCGTGGTAGGGCTTGCTGCGCCCGTCGTTGAAAGCCGGGGTATTGGGATCGTCGTACCAGCGCCGGCTGGCAAAAGCATACGTAAACCCAATGGTGCTCGTAAGGGCCGGAAACCAGCGCTTGCCCACCACCGAGACGTTATGGGCCGAAGCAAAGCCCGGCCGGCTGGCCTCCGGAAAGTCTAAATACAGGCGCTCGGTATCCAAAAAAGAATACGACACCCAAAAGTCGGCGTATTTAACGCTCTTTGAATCGCGGAAAAAAACATCGAGCCCGCGGGCATAGCCCCGCCCGCTATTGTCGGCCAGCCAGGGTTCGTTGGCGGGATGGCTCACCAACGCCCGGTAGGGCTTGTGATACCCCTCCACCCGGAAGATGCGCCGATTGCGTTCATATTGGTAGTTGAGCACATAGTGGTCGGCCCGCTCAAAGTCTAAATCAGCCCCGTAGCGCAACTGCCCAAAAGCCGGCGTCTGAAAGAACCGCCCCCAGGCCATAGCCACCTGGCTGTGCGCGCCCGTCTTGCGGGCCACCGACAGCCGGGGGGCGGCATTCCAGGCGCCCAGCAACCGGGAATGCTCAATGCGCAGCCCGCCCCTGGCGGCCGTCTTGGAATCAAGAGTCCACTCGGCCTCTGTAAACCAGGCGCTGTACCGCTCCGGCAGCCGATTTTGGTAATCGGTCCCCTCGGGGTCGGCATAGCGCTCGCGATAGGTCTGGCCCAGCCACTCCAAGCCGGTTTTCAGGCTCAGGGCCGCCACCGGCGCATACTGTACTACGGCCTTCCCCTGTAGGGCATGGGCCCGGGTGCGCAGGTTGAAGCGCTGGCTCAGGGTATCGCAATTGTACGAATACCCAATACCCCCGAACACCGTCCAGCGATCGCCCAGCACCTCCCGATAAGAGGCGCTGGCAAAAACATAGTCGTTTTGCAGATGAAAAATTTCGCTGCGCGTCACCTCCTCCGGCAGGGGGCTCTCCACGGCAAAAGCGCTGCGGCTTCCCTGCGCCTGCCATTTCACCATGCCGGTAGCCGAAGTTTTATGACGCCCCATCAACTGGCCGCTGAGGGTTTGGGGCGCTTGCTCCCAACGCAGAAACTGGGGCGCCAGCCGCAGGTATGGCCCCAGATTGGAATAGTCGAAGGTAGCCGCCACTGAGTGGTTTTCCCAGCGATGCGTATGCGACAAGCCTCCGCCTACCGTCATCAGCGATACGCCCGTCACCGTCTCCGGCGCCAGGTCTACGGAGTTCAAAATGAGCGCCGACGACAGCGCCTGCCCGTACTCGGCCGAGTAGCCGCCCGTACTAAACAACATCCCCTTGAACAGGAAGGGCGAAAATCGCCCGCGGGCCGGCAAGTTGGGCGCCGTGCTGGAGAAAGGGTTTTGCACGTACATCCCGTCGATAAAAGCGCGGGTTTCGCCGGCCGCGCCCCCCCGCACAAAAAGTTGCCCCGACTCCCCTACCCTTTGGGCGCCCGGCAAGGTATTCATAGCCGAAGCAATGTCGGCCAGCGCGCCGGCGGTGGTTACAATATCAAGCGAATTGAGCACCGTCGTCTTTTTGGCGTCGCCGGCTTCAAAAGCGCCGGCCGTAATCACTACGGCCTCCAGCTCGTTGGCCGCCGCCCGCAGCTTCAGCTCGCCCAACGGCAGCTCGCCGCCCTTCAGCTCTACGGGCAGCTCCAAGGTCTGATACCCCAGCATAGACACCGCCAGCAATTGCCAGCCGCTTTCATAACTCTCAAATACAAAACGCCCCTCGCCTTCCGAAGAGGCCCCGTCATACGTGTCTTTGAGGTAAATGTTGGCGCCAATGAGGGCTTCGCCGGCCTCGTCGGTCACCCGCCCGTTCAGGGTCGTTTGCGCATTCAGCCCCATAAGGCTTCCCCAAATCAGCATACCTGCCCATGATGCCCACCGTTTCATAAACCGTTTTGTTTCCCGGCAAAGTACAACGCCCATACGCCGGAGTACAAATAAACCCGACTGAAGCGCATAAAACGGCTGCTCAAATGTATTTTTTTCAGGGGCCACCGCCGCGCCGCCCGAAATGGAATTAGCCCGTTCAACGTTAATGCCGGGCGGCGCGGCGGCCGGGCTGTCCGCTCCAAGTGCCTCCTTGGGGTCGGCACTTCCGCTCCATCCCTTGTCCGGTCAAGGAGGCTGATGCTGTGTTCCCTAAAAATTGCCCTGAAAAATGCGCCTCCGCCAGGCCTTAAGCCCGAGAACTATGGCTGTATGCCCGGCCAAGGGCAGGGAAAACGCATCAGAAATCGAAGATAATCAATATCTTAGCGGAGCCAAATATTGGATTGAATAAAGAATATAAACAATATGAAGGGTCGATCTTCCGAAAAGATGCGGTTTTTGGATGTTGTGATAACTCACATGTCAGATATTACCGACGTTCGATCAGCGGCTAGAGTTTTCTTTCCGTTAGAGGAGATACTATTTTTAGTTTACTGTAGTTCAGCGTGTTCTATTGAGTCGTACGATGAAATTCACGACTTTGGCGAAGAGCGTATAGACTGGCTCAGGAAGTATTTGCCCTATGAAAATGGTATCCCGAGCCATGATACAATAAACAGAGTGATGAGCTTGCTAAAGACCGAAGAACTTGAGTACATGTTTGCTAAATTGTCAAATCACGACATAGCATTGGAAGATGGCAGTTTGGTGCATATTGATGGAAAATGGCTGGGAAGAAGTGCTACGGTAAAGCAACAGCAGACAAAAAAATCTCAAGGCGGCAAGCAGGCAAAGATTATGGTTAACGTGTACCATGGGCAGAATAAATTATGCATGGCAAGCACAGAAGTGGATGATAAATCAGGAGAGGTTGACGCTATTGATAGTATTCTTGCGCTGCTAGATTTATCAGGTTGTATGGTGACAATGGATGCAGGCTATTGTTATCAGGATGTCGTAGAAAAGCTCCGGGAAGAAGACATTGACTACCTAATTGGGCTAAAGCGTAACCAGCCCACGCTGTTTGATCTGGTACAGAAGTATATGGATGAAGATGAAGTTCAGAGCCAGTCGAAAGAAGAAAACCAAGGGCATGGAAGGCAAGAGACCAGGGTGTGTTGCGCAGGTTGAAGCGCTGGCTCAGGGTATCGCAATTGTACGAATACCCAATACCCCCGAACACCGTCCAGCGGTCGCCCAGCACCTCCCGATAAGAGGCGCTGGCAAAAACATAGTCGTTTTGCAGATGAAAAATTTCGCTGCGCGTCACCTCCTCCGGCAGGGGGCTCTCCACGGCGAAAGCGCGCGGCTTGTCGGGTACGAGGTTAAACACACAGTTGCTCACCACTACGTCGGCGGTATTGTCGGGCAGCGGTATGTTTTCAATGTCGCCGGCTACAAATTCCACGTTGGTATAGCCTAGTTTGGCTGCATTCTGGCGGGCGCGCTCGATCATATCGGGCGTGAAATCAACGCCGATGACGCGGCCGGTGTCGCCGGTTTCGGCCCGGGCTACGAAACAGTCGTTGCCGGCGCCCGAGCCCAGGTCTACTACGGTATCGCCAGGTAAAATGGCGGCAAATTCGGTGGGCAACCCAAACCCAAGTCGGCGCTCTGCTGATAACCGCTGAGGTGGGTATAGTCTTCTGCCATGACCGAGTAGGCAAGCTCCTCGCTGCTGTCGGCGGGGCTGCAACACGATACGACGCCGCAGCAGGATGCGGCATTGCGGCCCTCGGATTCGCGCGCGATCCGGCCATATTTTTCCTGTACTACTTGCTTGACATCCATAATATATGATTAAGACGGGTGAATAATCTTAACAACACTTGCCTCCGGCATCGGGCAATGCTTCGGCTTTGATGGCCGCTACCCAGTTTTCCAACTGGGCCAAGGCCGGCGTAAGGGTTGCCCAGTTGATGCAATAACAAGAGCGTACCCCGGAAATTTCACCGGAGATGAACCCGGCTTCTTTAAGCGCTGCCAAATGCTGCGATACGGTGGCTTGCGACAAGGGTAACACATCCACAATCTCGCCGCATATACAAGCGTGCCGTTCGGCTAAGGTGCGCAGAATGAGTATCCGGGCCGGATGCGCCAGCGCTTTGGCCAGCTCTGCCAATGATTGCTCTGCCTCCGGAAAAACGCTTTTTTTATTGACCGCCATACGAACAGTTAATTTTATATCGCAAATACACGATGAATTAAAGGCGCTTGTCAAGCTTGTGATCCTTTTTTTTCAAAATTTTTTATTTTTGTATTTTAGACTTGTTCTCCAAGCCAAGATTTATGAATGAAAGTTCTAACAGGCGCTCAACCGCTGCGTCAGCCGCTCAACTGTTAAGCTTTATGCCATACGCCTTTACGCTTTTTTGCCGCTGCGGCCTATACGCTATAGCTATACTGCCCATTGCTTTGGCGGTAGCGCTGAACGCGCAAACAGCCGATGCCGTTCGGGGGCGTAAAACAGCCGCAGCACTGAAATTGAAGCCTTCCGTATGCGCAGCCGCCGATACAAGCCATCGATTTTTATGGGAAGCCGACTTGGTATTTGTCGCCGGCGATACCTTTACCCTGGGGTGCGACGAAAGTAAAGCCCCCCAAGGCGAGTGCTATCCTGGAGAGCAGCCATCGCATCGGGTAAGCGTAAACGATTTTTGGATAAGCCGCTACGAGGTAACTCAGGTTCAGTGGCGAAGCGTTATGGGAAAAGATCCATCCGGATTGAAGCATAAAGGATGCGATCAATGCCCGGTGGATTGGGTTTCCTGGAACGATATACAGTTGTTTTTGCAAGAATTGAATGCGCTTACGGAAAAAAACTACCGCTTGCCTACCGAAGCTGAATGGGAGTATGCCGCTCGCGGAGGCCGCTTCCATAGCCCTTATCGCTACAGTGGGAGCAACCATTTGGACGAGGTGGGCTGGTATGTTGACAATTCCGGAAATCGCACGCATCCGGTAGGTCTCAAAAAACCCAATCCATTAGGTTTGTACGATATGAGCGGCAATGTATCGGAATGGTGTGCCGACGACTGGCATGGCAACTACAACAGAGCGCCCACAGCCAGTAGCGCCTGGATAGACGAGCCCAGAGGCGATTTTCGCATACATCGAGGCGGATCAGCTTTATTCATATCGCAGGGAGCCCGAGTAGTATGCCGCGCTTATGGACTACCCGATGGCCATGCTTATGACTGCGGATTTCGGCTCGCCCTTTCCCAATATTAGCGTTGGGGCGATATAGGGCAAGTGGCATTTTTGCCCTATGCTGTCTCCATATCGCCAGTGCTATTAGTAGCCCGGCCAAGGGATGGAAGCGGTATAGGCCGGCCTGAGCGGCTGTTATTGAGCGCATAGCGCTGAGCCGGCCTATAATAGCGTACAGCCCGGCGCCGCCCGTGCCGCTACCGGAGGTAAATGACAAGCGGCGTGGCCCCAAAAAAAAGAGCTTTCGCTCGTTTACGACCCCGCAGCATAAGTCTAAATTTATCGGGGCGTAGCCTGGTATCCCGCCCGCGCCAGGGCAGCTACGACGGCCTCCTGGCTGAGGTTTTCGCCTTGTACCGTGAGCACTTTATCGGGGCTTACGAGGTCTACTTCCCATTGCTGCGGCCCTACTGCGGCGTCGAGTTCGGGGCTGACGGCGCCTACGCAGCCCATACATTTGATGTTGGTATTGAATTGTAGCTTGTCCATCGTTTTTTTGAGCGTAATGAATGAATGCCGGCGGCCGGGGCGCGCCGGTTATAGCATAACGCTGCGCCGACCGCCGGGGTTGAGCGGGTAGTAGCGATGGCGTGGAATTTGTATTTCTCGTCAGGGGGGTGTTCCTCCGGGGGTTTTATGGGCGCCTGGGTTATCTATAGTTCTCCAAGCCAAGATTTGTGAATCTTGACTTGGAGAACTATATCGTTAAATTACGATTAACTTTTTCCGGAGGATGCCGTTTGTGTAAAATTCATCGTATTTTTGCGATGTATTAAACGCATTAGGCGTTTGCATCATAAAAAAACCGATATGGGATCGTCTGTTGCCGCCCGAAAACTGGGCTTTCTGGATCGCTACCTCACCCTTTGGATTTTTGCGGCCATGTTTTTAGGGGTCGCCTTGGGCTATGCCGTGCCAGGCACGGCGGCCTTCATCAACCAGTTTCAGTACGGCGCTACCAACCTGCCCATTGCCATTGGCTTGATTTTGATGATGTACCCGCCTTTGGCCAAGGTGCGTTATGAGGAGTTGCCGGAGGTATTTCGCAACGGGCGCATCCTGGCGCTGTCGCTGTTGCAAAACTGGATTATCGGGCCGCTGCTGATGTTTGGCTTAGCCGTTTTGCTGCTACCCGACAAGCCGGATTATATGGTGGGTCTCATTATGATTGGCATTGCCCGCTGTATAGCTATGGTGATCGTGTGGAACGATCTGGCCAAGGGCGATACGGAATATGTAGCCGGGTTAGTGGCCTTCAACAGCATTTTCCAGGTATTGTTTTACAGCGTTTACGCCTGGTTTTTTGTAACGGTGTTACCGCCGCTTTTTGGTATTGCAGGAGTAGATGTGGACGTGAGCATAGGGCAGATTGCCGAGAGCGTATTTATTTATTTGGGCATTCCCTTTCTGGCGGGCTTCATTACCCGTTATGCGCTACTGAGGTGGAGGGGGGAAGCTTGGTACAACGGGGTTTTCATCCCGCGCATTAGCCCCATTACGCTGGCGGCGCTGTTGTTTACCATTGTGGTTATGTTCAGCTACAAAGGCAGCCTCATCGTACAGATTCCGTTCGACGTAGCCCGCATAGCCCTACCGCTGGTGTTGTACTTTGTGATTATGTTTTTTAGCGCTTTTTTCTTAGCCAAGCGGGCAGGCGCCAACTATGCGCGCAGCACATCGCTGGCCTTCACGGCGGCGGGCAATAACTTTGAGTTGGGGATAGCGGTGGCCATTGCCGTTTTTGGCATTGACTCGGGCGTAGCGTTTGCGGCTGTTATTGGCCCCCTCATCGAAGTGCCCGTACTCATCTTATTGGTAAACGTAGCGCTGAAGTGGGAAAAGGATTTTCCGGCTACTCAGCCTTAGAGCTATTTCACTATGACCATTGCTTTATTCTCCGACATCCACGCCAATTTGCCGGCGTTGGAAGCCTTTTTTGAAGATCTCGACGGCCGCCGGGTCGATCAGGTTTACTGTTTAGGCGATCTGGTGGGCTACAACATCTGGCCCAACGAGGTAGCCCGCGCCATTCGCAGCAGGGGAATACCCACGCTGGCCGGCAACTATGACTATGGCATAGGGCGCGCCATCGACGACTGCGGCTGCGCCTACAAGACCGACGAAGAGCGAGCCAATGGGGCGGTGTCCATTGCCTTCACCAACGAGATTACCGATGCCGATACGCGCCAGTACCTGCGCGCGTTGCCCCGCCACATTCGGCTTGAAATGGAGATGAACGAGGCCGACCCCATGCAGTTATTGCTGGTACACGGAAGTCCGCGCCGCATCAATGAATACCTGTTTGAAGACCGGGAAGAAAAAAGCCTGCTGCGCATATTAGAAGGCGCCCAAGCCGATGTGCTCTGCTTTGGGCATACCCATAAGCCCTACCACCGCGTATTAGCGGCCCCGGATGCCGGGGCGGCGCGCTATCGGCACGCCATCAATATAGGCTCGGTGGGCAAGCCCAAAGACGGCGACCCCCGGGGCGGCTATGTGCTGCTGCACTTTGACGAGCACAGCAGCGCCGGCCGACCAGACGGGTTGCGCGTAGAGTTTGTCCGCTTTGCCTACGACATAGAGCGGGCCGCCAGGGCCGTAGAAGAGAGCCGGCTGCCCAACGCCTATGCGGAGGCGCTGAGGTTGGGGAGGTAAAGCCGCATTAGGCCGCAGCTCCGTCGTCTTTCACCCATAAGGTCAGCACCCCGGAAAGGATCATACTCACCCCGCCGATGATGAGGGCGTAGATGGCTTCGCCTCCGAAGAAGCGCCCTACGAGGAAGCCGAGGATGGTAGCCGCTACGATTTGAGGAATCACGATAAAAAAGTTGAACACCCCCATGTAGTAGCCCATCTTCTGGGCGGGCAATACCCGTGTGAGTATGGCATACGGCATAGAAAGGATGCTGGCCCAGGCAAAACCTACGCCCACCATCGACAGCAATAACCACTGCGGGTTGGGCAGGAAGTAAATCGAAATCAGCCCTAAGCCTCCGAGGGTCAGACAGATGAGGTGGGTAATCCGACGGTTGGTTTGGCGCGCTAACCAAGGCAGTAAAAAGGCGGCCAGCGCCGCTACTCCGCTGTAAACGGCGAAGCAGATGCCCACCCAGTCGGCGCCTTCGTTATAAGCCGACGTAGTGGTGTCGGTGGTTCCGTACAACTGCTTGGTAACGCCCGCCGTGGTGTAAATCCACATAGCAAAGAGCGCAAACCAGGAGAAGAACTGCACCACGGCCAGTTGGCGCATGGTAGTAGGCATGCGCAGCAGATCGGTCATAATGGCCACAAAGCCATTGCGATAGTTGCCGCCATGCGTGGCTATGCCCGAAAAAATCCACAACAAGCCCACTGCCGCTAAGCCAAAAGCCAGCACAAACAGCTCCTTGGGCAGCTCGGCGCGCCACAGCCCGAGCACCATCGCTATACCCAAACCGCTCACGATGCCGCCCAAGCGAATCTGGCGCTTACCTTCTGCCTGCTGCTCGGCGCCGGACATCTCCGGCCATTCTTCCGAATGTTCCTCACCGGCATAAGCGCTAAGCTCGGCGGGCGAGTATTCTTTGGATCGCAGCACCGTCCAGAGTACCGCCGTCAGAAAAGCGATGGCGCCAAAATAAAAAGACCATTTGACGGCGGGCGCTATCTCGCCTGCGGCAGCTGTGTTGCTCACGCCCATCCAGTTGGTGAGCACCCACGGCAGCACCGACGCCACTACGGCGCCTATGCCTATAAAGAAGCTCTGGGTGGCAAAACCCACCGTGCGCTGTTCGTCGGGCAGGTTGTCGCCCACAAAAGCGCGAAAGGGCTCCATGGTAATGTTGATGGAGGCATCCATAATCCAGAGCATACCCGCCGCCATCCAAAGCACGGGCGAGTTGGGCATAAGGCATAAAGCAATGGAGGCCAGAATGGCGCCGCCTAAAAAGTAAGGCCGGCGGCGGCCCAGCTTAGGATGCCAGGTGCGGTCGCTGAAATACCCCACAATGGGCTGAACGATGAGCCCCGTGAGCGGGGCTGCAATCCAGAGGATGGGAATCTCGTCTACTTCGGCGCCCAGCGTCTGAAAAATGCGACTGGTATTGGCGTTTTGCAGGGCAAAGCCAAACTGAATGCCCAAAAAGCCGAAACTCATGTTCCAGATATCCCAAAAACCCAGGCGGGGTTTGCTAACCGTGCTTTTGCTCATAATCTTCATTTTGCGGAGGAAAGGTAATCATAATCTCCTATCTTGCGGCCAAAGATATTGCAGCGAAAAGGCATCGCCAAATAAAGTATCAGAAACAGCAACTATGTTTTACAGCTTCAATGGATACCAGCCGGTAGTACACCCCAGCGCTTTTGTGCATCCGCAGGCCGTCGTCACCGGTAATGTGGTCATTGGCAAGGACGTATACATCGGGCCGGGCGCCGCCCTGCGCGCCGATTGGGGCGGCATCGTCGTTGAAGACGGCTGCAATGTGCAGGAAAATTGCACCGTACACATGTTTCCGGGCATTACGGTATACCTGCGCGAGGGCGCCCACATCGGTCATGGCGCCATCATCCACGGCGCCGAGGTGGGCCGCAATTGCTTAGTGGGTATGAACGCCGTGCTCATGGACGAAGCCGTCATTGAAGAAGAGTGCATCATCGGCGCTCTGGCCTTCATCAAAGCCGGCGAGCGCATCCCCCGCCGCAGTTTGGTGGTGGGCAACCCCGCCCGCATCATCCGCGAGGTGAGCGACGAAATGATGGCCTGGAAAACCGAGGGCACCCGGCTGTATCAGCAACTGCCCGCCGAATGCCGCGCCGGCCTCATCCCTTGCGAGCCTTTATCTGAGCTCCCTCCCCACCGGCAGGAACAGGCGCATACCTACAACCCCTGGAAGAAACATACTTAATATTGTTCACTTGCGTCTCGCCCAGGCATGGCCGGGGCGCCCAACCCATTCGCATCAGCATTATGCAACGCAGAAAATTTTTGGAAACCTCCGGATGGCTGGCTTTGGCTGCGCTGGCCCCCGTAGCCCCCGCCAAGGGATGTGAAGGCCGCCGCCGCGTGACCGACATCGGCATACAGGTGTACACCCTCCGCGACGCCATGCAGCGCGACCCCGAGGAAACCCTCCGCCAGGTATCGGCCACCGGATACACCCTCATCGAAGGCTTCGGCTACCACAACGGCAAGTTCTTCCAGCGCGCGCCCGCCACCTTCCGCCGCCTCCTCGACAGCCTCGGCCTGCGCATGGTCAGCAGCCATGTGGGCATCGACGTGATGCGCGGCGACTGGGAGATGGCCTGCGCCCACGCCAAAGAAGTGGGCCAGGAGTACATCGTGCTGCCCTGGCTACTGGAAAATGAGCGCAAAACCCTCGACGACTACCGCCGCGTAGCCGAGCTCCTCAACCGCTGCGCAGAGGTCAGCAAGCGCTATGGCCTCCAGATGGCCTATCACAACCACGACTTCGAGTTCATACCCGTGGAAGGCAAGCGCCCCCTCGACCTGCTGCTCGAAGAAACCGACGACGAATTGGTCAAGTTCGAGCTCGATCAGTACTGGATCCGCCGCACCTTAGCCAAAGCCGAGGAGTACTACGCCAAATATCCCGGCCGCTTCCACCTCTGGCACGTAAAAGATATGGAGCCCGGCATCGACCGCTTCTTTGCGCCCGTAGGCGACGGTACCATCAACTGGCCCGAAGTCTTCGCCCAGCGCGACGACTCGGGGCTCCGCTATTTCTTTGTCGAGCAGGATGCCTTCAAGGAAATAACGCCCATGGACAGCGCCAAGCGAAGCTACGCCTACCTCCGCGATATGCGCTACTAAACCGCAAAAGGGTTTTTAGGGCGTGCCCCCGCGCGCAAGCACCTGCTCCAAATGGGCGGCTATGCCCGGCGCGCGGGGTCGCCGCCACCACCACGCCCTCGTTGCACTCGGTCGGGTAAACCACCACGTCCTCGCTACGCTCTTCCGGGTAAACGCCCTCGCGCTGCTCGGTCGGGTAAACGTCCGCCGTCGCTACGCTAGTCGGCTTCCGCGCCCTCGCTCTGCTCGGTCGGGTGAAAATCTTCGTGCCTCAGCCGGGTAAAAATTTCACCCCCTCACGCGGGCAGGAAGCCCCGCAAGCCGCCTGCTCCGGCATTGCCCGCCATTTCGCTGAAAGGACAAATGAAATGCGGTCGTATCCCAAATTGCAGTAAAAACATTCGTTATTTTTAGACAGAATTGTACAACTTTAAAAAAGCTCTTTATATTTGTCTCTTGATTTGTGTGCGCGCTGAGTTGGGCTTTATATTCCTTAGCTTAGCGCAACGTTAAAGGCTTTTCTACATACCAGTCGTCAACTCGTACTCCCCCCCACGAAAGCTAATGTCATTCCCGTTTGACGCCTGCCGGCGCCATGCGGCTGGTTTTGTTTCATCTTTAATTAACCACACATTATGAGGATTTCGCGCTTTTTGAAGCCGTGGGTCTTTATGACCCTCGCGTGTATCCTGCTGAGCGCCGGCGCCCTGTGGGCGCAGATCAGCACGGGGGGCACGCCTTACAGCTTTAGCCATCCGGAGCTAAGCAACAAACCTTTGCCCAGCGTGCAGATGCCGGGTATCGACCGCGCCAAGTTAGATGCGGAAGACGAACAGGACGAAAGGAACGGGATAGCGCCCCGCTTCGGCTATCCCCATGAAGTAAACCTGAACCTCGAAAATTCGGGGCATTGGGAAACCCTGCCCAATGGCGGGCGCTTGTGGAGGCTCAGCATCATGGCTGCCGGCGCGAAATCCATCAACCTATTGTACGATGACTTCTACCTGCCCGACGGCGCTGAGCTGTACATCTACAGCGCCGACCGCAAACATGTCATCGGCGGCTTTACTTCGGCCAACAACAAATCAGACCGAATTTTTGCCACAGGCTTGGTTTACAGCGACCACATCGTGCTGGAGTACTACGAACCTGAAGAAACGCCTGAAAAAAAGCTTGAAAGGAGGGCGAATAATGCCTCTATCAGCATCAACTATGTGGTACACGGTTACCGCTACATTGAGCTAAAAAAAGACGAGCTCGAAAAAGCCTTCGACGATTCCGGCAACTGCAACGTCAATACCGTATGCGCCCAAGGCGACAACTGGCGCGACCAGATCAAGTCGGTGGCTATGATCCTCGTAGGCGGCTTCCGGAATTGTACCGGCTTCCTGGTGAACAATACCGCCCAAGACTGTAGGCCGCTCTTCCTTACGGCCAACCACTGCCTCGGATCAGGCGACGCCATCAACAGCCCCAACCTGAATACCTGGACGTTTATGTGGCGCTACGAAAGCCCCAACTGCACGCCCGATACCGACGGCCCTACGAACATGACCACCAGCGGCGCTACCCTCTTAGCCAATTCAGCCAGCGGAGGTAATATTACCGGCAGCGACTTCGCCGTGCTCCTGTTGGCCGAGAGCCCCAAAACAGCCGGCTATGACGTCTATTTTGCCGGCTTCGACGCCACCACTACGGCGCCAGGCAGCGCTACGGGTATCCACCACCCCAGTGGCGATGTGAAGAAGATTTCGATGGAAAATGCCGCGCTTACCGGCACTTCCTACGGCAGCACAAGCGGTACGGCTACCCACTGGCGCGTAGCCGACTGGGACAGCGGCACTACCGAACCCGGCTCTTCGGGCTCGCCCATCTTCAGCGACGCCACCAAGCGCGCCATGGGCTTCCTGTCGGGCGGCGGCGCCGCTTGCGGTAATAACTTACCCGACTGGTACGGCTCCTTAGGCTATAGCTGGAACAACAACAACGCTACCGACAGCCGTCGCCGCCTCAGGGACCACCTCGACCCCGGCGGGCTGGCTACCTTCGTAGACGGCAGCGCTGATCCTTGCGCATCTCCCTGTAGTACAACTGCCTTATTCTCGGGTACACTGACAACGGAAGACCCAACTTATAATCGGGTTGTCAGTGTTGGGCCGCCTTGCTCATTGTCGGGGGTCGGAACGGCTGTTCATTACGATGCTCACAGTTTCACCCTGACCACGGCAGCAACGGTAACGGTTAGCATTGATCCTGCTGATGGCGCTTCTATTTCCCCTTTGCTCGCAGACACTTACCTGTCGCTATATGGGCCGGGCGGGTTTAATCAGGCTAATCCTTGTGCGAATATTCTTGCTGTTAATGACGATATAGCCGGCTCTTCAAACCGCCGCTCCAGAATTGTTACGGGCACACTTCCGGCAGGGACGTACACGGCTGTATTTACTTCTTTTGATAATGTGCCGGGGGGGACGTTGGGAGAGCCGCTACCTTGGACCTACTCGCTGGTTGTACTTTCTTCAGGGTTGTGCGAGCCCACCTGCCCCACCTTCAGCGGCGCCCCGGCCAATGTGAGCATCGTCAACAGCAGTTGCGGCAGCGGTTGTACGCTTACCGGCGGCAGTATCACGGCCCCTACGGGCACACCCTGCCCGGCAGGCGCTACGCTGGAATACAATGTGAACAATACCGGCTGGACGACCACCCTACCCGTATACGACCAAGACGGTCCGGCACAAACCATCCGCACCCGTTGCGCCTGCGACAATGACGGCAACAACGTAAGCGCTGAGTCCAACCCGGTGAGCACCATCCCCGGTACGCTGCCCAACCCGGTAGTACCTGCCAACGGCGCGGCCACCGTGGCCTGCCCGGCTTTGGCTACTCAGCCCACGCCGCCTACAGTCACCGCCTGCGACGGCTCGGTCATCACGCCTACGGCCCCAACGGTAACCAATAATCCCAACCCGCTCACCTGCGAAGGCACGCGCACTTACACCTGGACTTACAGCTGCGGCAGCACTTCGGCTACCTGGAGCTTTGTCTACACCATCGAGCGGCAGCCGTTTACAGTACCCGCCAATGGCGCGGCCACGGTCAACAACCCGGCCTTAGCCACCGCGCCTACGCCGCCTACCGTGCTCAGCAACTGCGGCGAAACGCTGACGCCGTCGGCCCCCGTGGTCACCGACAGCCCCAATCCGGTCGTTTGCACCGGTACGCGCACTTATGCTTACACCTACACCGACTGCGAAGGCAATACCGCTGTCTGGAGCTTTGTTTATACCGTCATCGACAACACGCCGCCTACCGTAATGGCCGGCGCCATTGCCGCCTGCTATCCGTCGGTAGCGGCTGCTGAGGCCGCCGCATTGGCCGCCACTACGGCCACCGACAATTGCCCTGGCGCGCTCACCGAGACTGCGGCTACAACGGGCTCCTGCTCGGCGGTCGTTACGGTAACCACTATGGATGCGGCGGGCAACCCGGCTGCTGTAACCTACAACACCCGCATCGACAACACGCCGCCTACGCTGGTGTGCCGCACCGCTACCGTCGTACTCAACAACGCCGGCGGCTACACCCTCACGGCTGCCGATGTGTTCAATGCCGCCGCTTCTTCCGACAACTGCCCCGGCGCCCTGACGGTGACCAACATCTCGCCCACGAGCGTTAACTGCAATCAGGTAGGCCAGACCGTACCGGTTGTGGTGACGGTTCAGGACGGATGCGGCAATACCGCTACCTGCACGGCGCAGATCACCGTTCAGGAAGGTACGGCCTTGCCTTCGGGTTGGAGCAATGCCAACGTCGGCGCGGCTAATGGCACGGCAGGCTATAAGGTCTGCTCGGGCCAGCAGTTTACGGTTACGGCCTCGGGCTTCTCTACCCTCAACGCCGATGTGATGCACGTAGCCTACCAGCCACTGTGCGGCAACGGCTCCATCACAGCCCGCGTGACCAACGTGACCGGCGGCGGTTGGGGCGGCGTCATCCTGCGGGAGTCGCTGAGCCCCGGCGCTAAGAAGGCCGTGCTCAAAACCCAGCTCAACAGCATCATCCGCCGCGAGCTGCGTACCACTACCAACGGCGTTGCCAGCGCCCTCAACTTCAACCGCCCGCAGCACGAGTGGCTCCGCCTTACGCGCAGCGGCAGCATCATTGAGGGCTACACCTCTACCGATGGCGTGAGCTGGACCTTTGCCTTCAGCGCCAACATCAGCATGAGCAGTTGCATTCAGGTGGGCCTCTTCAGCGAGAGCATCAACGTCAATACGGTTACGACCGCTACCTTCACCAATGTGGTCATCACCGGCACGCCGCCGCCGACCTTGGCTGAGGGTGTCGCTGCGGGCGCCGCCGACGGCATGGATCAGGCGCTGAGCGACATCAACGTCACGGTAGCCCCCAACCCCACCCGGGGCTTGGTCAACCTCCAGTTCCAGGCAGCCCCCACGGCGCCCGTTACCATCGAGGTATTTAACCTGCTGGGCGAGCGCGTGAGCCGTATGGCCAACCAGGACGTAGCCGGCGCCTCGCTACAGGTAGACCTTCAGGGCCGCCCCGCCGGCGTTTACTACCTCCACATCAGCGCTGCCGGCGTAGCGCCCGTAGTGAAACGCATTGTAGTGGCAGGCGAATAAACAATTGATTTTCAGCCATTACAACCAGCCGATGCCTACAGGGGCGTCGGCTGGTTTTGAATTTGTGGATGATTTATTTTATAGTTCTCCAAGCCAAGATTTGTGAATCCTGACTTGGAAAACTATATTTGGCAACAATTTTAATATTATCCCCCCCTTTGCTCAAGATTGTATTTATTTTCGGGCGCTTTAGGCCCATACTCATTTTATTTTTTAATAACACTAACTTGCATTTATGATTAGTCAAGTACTCCAATGGCGATTGTTTGATCAAAAGCCGCATCAGTTGCTGCTTCTTTTAGTAAGCCTTTTGGCCGGCTTAAGCAGCGTAAACGGCCAAATAACTTTTAGCGCCGGCAGCTTGCCGGCAACCATTCCCGATCCGGGGAACCTAAACAATATTGTCACCGTTTCAGGGCTTTCCGGAACCGTAGCCACTGCCAGTGAGGTGCAAATTAATGTAGAAATTTCACATGGCTGGGCAAGCGATATTGTAATCGGTGTGACCCCTCCAGGTGGAACGGAGATTTTGATTGTGAATCGTATAGGCGGGACCGTAAATATCGATATGGCTGCTGGCAATGTCCTTAGCTTTCGTTCTAATGCCGCCGCTGTTGTCGCCGTACCTGGAATAAACGGGATAATTCCTGCCGGGGTGTATCTACCCTCTGGAGCAAATCCAGTAGGTAGCTTTTCCTCTTTGGTAGGCGCTACCCGCAACGGAAACTGGACGATAAGAGTCCGGGATGATGATTCCATTATTCAGGGATCACTCCAAAGCGCCTCTATTACCTTTTTTACCTGCCCCACCTTCAGCGGCGCGCCGGCCAATGTAAGCATCGTCAACAGCACTTGCAGCAGCAACACCCTTTCTGGCGGTAGCATTACGGCGCCTACGGGCACACCCTGCCCGGCAGGCTCCACCCTGCAATACCAGCTTGACGGCGGCGGTTGGAGCACAACCCTGCCCGTTTACGACCAGGACGGCCCGGCCCAGAGCATCAAAACGCGCTGCGCTTGCAATACTGACGGCAACAACGTGAGCGCAGAATCGAGTGCGGCGACAACCATACCGGGTACTTGCGCGCCGGCCAATGATTTGTGCGCCAATGCGACGCCTATCAGCTGCGGAACCACCATTTCAAGCTCTAATATCAATGCAACTGCAGAGCCAGGTTCTTTCTTACCATGCGGTGTCGTACAAACTACTGCGGGCGTATGGTATACCTTCACAGGCGATGGAGGCGCCGTAATGCTCAGCACCTGCTCTGCTGCTAATTTCGACACCAAAATTTCAGTTTATACCGGCGGCTGCACTACACCCACTTGTGTGGCCGGCAATGACGACGCCTGCTCGGGCTCCCGCTCATCCGTAGGCTTTACCACCACTAACGGTACGGTATATCTGGTACTCATTCACGGTTTTGGCGGAGCTACCGGCACTTTCGATCTGGCCATGACCTGTATGGCTCCCTGCCCCACCTTCAGCGGCGCCCCGGCCAATGTAAGCATCGTCAACAGCAGTTGCGGCAGCGGTTGTACGCTTACCGGCGGCAGCATCACGGCCCCTACGGGCACACCCTGCCCGATAGGCGCTACCCTACAGTACAATGTGAACAATACCGGCTGGACGACCACCCTACCCGTATACGACCAAGACGGTCCGGCACAAACCATCCGCACCCGTTGCGCCTGCGACAATGACGGCAACAACGTAAGCGCTGAATCCAACCCGGTGAGCACCATCCCCGGCACCCTGGCCAACCCCGTAGTACCTGCCAATGGCTCCTTGACGGTAGCCTGCCCAAGCGCAGCCACAGCGCCCACACCTCCTGTGGTGACGGGCTGCGATGGCGCCCCCATCACACCCAGCGGCCCGGCGATCGTCAACAGCCCCAACCCGGTCACTTGTGAAGGTACACGCACGTATACCTACACCTATACTTGCGGCAGCACTTCGGCTACCTGGAGCTTTGTCTACACCATCGAGCGACAGCCGTTCACGGTACCCGCCAATGGCGCGGCCACGGTCAACAACCCGGCCTTAGCCACCGCGCCTACGCCGCCTACCGTGCTCAGCAACTGCGGCGAAACGCTGACGCCGTCGGCCCCCGCGATCACCGACAGCCCCAATCCGGTCGTTTGCACCGGTACGCGCACTTATGCTTACACCTACACCGACTGCGAAGGCAATACCGCTGTCTGGAGCTTTGTCTATACCGTCATCGATAATACGCCGCCTATGCCGGTGTGCCGTACCGCTACTGTTTTAGTCAACAACGCCGGCGGCTACACCCTCACGGCTGCCGATGTATTCAATGCCGCCGCCTCTTCCGACAACTGCCCCGGCCCACTGACGGTGACCAACATCTCGCCCGTCGGCGTTAACTGCAATCAGGTGGGGCAAACCATCCCGGTAACGGTAACGGTTCAGGACGGATCGGGCAATAGCAATACCTGCACGGCGCAAATTACCGTTCAGGAAGGTACGGCCCTGCCTTCGGGCTGGAGCAATGCCAACATCGGCGCAGCCAACGGCACGGCAGGCTATAAGGTCTGCTCGGGCCAGCAGTTTACGGTTACGGCCTCGGGCTTCTCTACCCTAAGCGCCGATGTGATGCACGTAGCCTACCAGCCACTGTGCGGCAACGGCTCCATCACAGCCCGCGTGACCAACGTGACCGGCGGCGGTTGGGGCGGCGTCATCCTGCGCGAATCGCTGAGCCCCGGCGCTAAGAAGGCCGTGCTCAAAACCCAGCTCAACAGCATCATCCGCCGCGAGCTGCGCACTGCTGCCAACGGCGTTACCAGCGCCCTCAACTTCAATCGCCCGCAGCACGAGTGGCTCCGCCTTACGCGCAGCGGCAGCACCATTGAAGGCTATACCTCTACCGATGGCGTAAGCTGGATCTTTGCTTTCAGCGCCAACATCAGCATGAGCAGTTGCGTGCAGGTGGGCCTCTTCAGCGAGAGCATCAACGTCAATACTGCAACGACCGCTACCTTCACCAATGTAGTGTTATCTGGCGGGTCGCCTGCGTTGGCAGAAGGAACAACCGACGGCTTCTATGGCATGGATCAGGCGCTGAGCGACATCGACGTCACGGTAGCGCCCAACCCCACCCGGGGGTTAGTGAACCTCCAGTTCCAGGCAGCCCCCACGGCGCCCGTTACCATCGAGGTATTTAACCTGCTGGGCGAGCGCGTGAGCCGTATGGCCAACCAGGACGTAGCCGGCGCCTCGCTACAGGTAGACCTTCAGGGCCGCCCCGCCGGCGTTTACTACCTCCACATCAGCGCTGCCGGCGTAGCGCCCGTAGTGAAACGCATTGTAGTAGCAGGCGAATAAACAATTGATTTTCAGCCATTACAACCAGCCGATGCCTACCGGGGCGTCGGCTGGTTTTGTTTGAGGGACGGAGGATAAATAAATGGCACATTTATTCCCGTCAAACTACTTAGGGCGTGCCCCCGGCCCCTGAAGTGTGCCTGCACGCGCCTCAGGGCGCAGATGCGTGCTGCAAAGGGGCCGGGGTCGGGCCATACGCTCTTATGGGGGCCGCCCACTCCGTATTCGCCTAAACCCCAGTTCCCCCATACCGCTGCTGTCCCTCACGCGGCTCCGCAGCGGTGCGGGCGGCGCAGATTAAGCGCCACCTGCTGCACGTTGAATTGCGGTATAAACTGTGGGTCGATTGTTTGGACGTTTGAGCGGATTGTGTATTTTTGTTGCGATTTATAGTTTTCTAAGCTTAGCTTGGAAAATCAGACTTTTGGCAGGCATCGCATACCATTTTCCTCCCTTTCCACACTTGCATACCCCCATGCTGTCCATTCGGCAGTTGTAACCCTATTGCCGATAACTGACCCGCATCTCCTTCAATTGTGTAATGACTAATTAATGTATATAAACAAACTGTGCTTATGAAACACACCACTATGCTGATGAGCGCCGCGTTATGGTTGCTAAGTACGCTCTGGGTTTATGGCCAGCAGGCAGAAAAGCCCGCCGATCCGCAAGCCCTGTCCGCCGCCCACGCTTTTCTGGAACGCAATGCCAAAGAACTGGGTATTGCCGCCGAAGAAGCCCGGCAGATGACACTATCTGATTATACCGTCAGCCGGCAAAGCGGGGTTAAAAACTTTTACTTTACACAAACCTACAAAGGCCTGACGGTATACAACGCCATCGTCAACGTGCACCTCACCCGCGACAACAAAGTGCTCGCTTATGGCTCGCGCAGCCTGCCCGGTCTGGCCGGTAAAGTCAACGGCAGCCTGACGCCCGCCCTCACCGCCGAAGAAGCGGTGCTGGCCGCAGCCCGACAATTGGGCTATGAGCCCCCCAAAGCCCTGACCTCCCGGAAAGAAACCCTGGCCGCAGGGGTAGATTTTTGCTTTTCCGGCGGCAACTTATCCGAGCGCGATATCCCCGTCAAGTTGTTGCTGCAACCCACCGACGACGGTCAGGTACGGCTGGCCTGGGACCTCAGCATCCTCGAACCCCTCGGCAACAACTGGTGGAGCGTGCGCATCGATGCCGCCAATGGCAAGCTGCTGCATAAAACCAACTGGATGCTGACGTGCAACTTCGACGCGCCCGGCCATCAGGAAAATTGCCGGCACGATCACAGCGGCTCAACGACAAACCATAACCATACCAACGCGCAGCAAGTACATCCGCCCCTGCTGATGGCCGGCCAATACCGCGTGTATGCCGAGCCTGTAGAAAGCCCGTCTCACGGCTCGCGCAGCTTAGTCATCACCTCCGGCAATGCTATTGCCTCTCCCTTTGGATGGCACGATACCGACGGCGTAGCGGGTGCAGAATACACCATCACCCGGGGCAACAATGTATACGCACAGCTCGACGATGACGGCAACACCAGCACCTTTGGCTATGCCCCCGACGGCGGCGCCTCATTGGCATTCGACTACCCCGTAGACCTCAGCATGGCGCCCAATACTTATATAGACGCAGCCGTGACCAACCTTTTCTACTGGAATAACTACATCCACGATTTCAGCTATCGCTTTGGCTTTGACGAAGGGAATGGCAACTTCCAGGAAAACAACTACAACCGAGGCGGTTTAGGCAGCGACTATGTCATCGCCGGCGCTCAGGATGCCAGCGGCTTCAACAACGCCCACTTTGGCACCCCCCCCGACGGCTCGCGCCCAACCATGCGCATGAAGCTCTGGAATACGACCTCCCCTCATCGGGATGGCGACTTCGACAACGGCATCATCGCCCATGAGTATGCCCACGGCATTTCCAACCGATTCACGGGCGGCCCTTCAAACACAGGTTGCTTAGGTAATGAAGAACAAATGGGCGAGGGATGGAGCGATTTCTACTCCCTCATATCTACCATAAAAACAGGCGATACCGGCCCCATGCGCCGGGGCATAGGCACGTATGCCCTTGGGCAGCCCATCACAGGCGACGGCATTCGCCCGAGGCCTTACACCACCGACACAGGCATCAATGAGCATACCTATAATTTTATCAAAACTGCCGCTGTTCCTCATGGCGTAGGCTATGTATGGGCCGAGATGCTCTGGGAAATGACCTGGGGCCTGATTGATGTACACGGCTTTGATCCCAATTTTGGTCCCGCCAGCGGCAATGCCGTCGCCCTGATGCTGGTGAACGAGGGCATGAAACTGCAACCTTGCAGCCCCGGCTTTATCGATGGACGCAACGCCATTCTGGCTGCCGATCAGGCCATATACGGCGGCGCCAATCAGTGCATCATCTGGGCCGCTTTCGCCAAGCGCGGCTTAGGCTATAGCGCATCCCAGGGGAGCTCCAACTCCCGCTCCGATGGCACGGAAGCCTTTGATATGCCGCCGGCTTATCTGCTGGGCGCAACCGAAACTTATGTAGAAGTCTGCCAGGGAACCGACGCGGAGTTTCTCCTCAACGTTACCTCCTGCACCGTCTCAGGCACAGCCACCTTGTCGGCCGGAGACCTGCCCATGGGCGCTGTGGCAAGCTTCAGCCCCAATCCGGTATCCGTGCCCGATGGTTTCGCTACGCTCACCATCAGCAATACGGCTGCAATAGCTCCGGGGACTTACAACATCGAAGCAACCGCCACAGGCAGCCAGGGTACTACTACCATTCCCCTCACCATCAGGGTCATCAGCTCCACCTTAGCCGCGCCTGCACTTTCCGCTCCGGCTACCGGCGCTACGGGCGTATTTACAACGCCAACGCTGAGTTGGAACGCCGTAGTGGATGCCAATAATTACCGGGTGCAGATTGCTACCGATGCGGCGTTTACCAACATTGTACACGATGTATCTAACCTGACGGCCATCAGCTATAGCATCAGCCCGGCCCTTAATACGAACACGGTTTACCACTGGCGCGTACGGGCTTCGAATAATTGTGGCTCCAATATCTGGTCGGCCGGTCGGTCGTTCACTACGGGTAATTTTGAATGTATTATAGAGGCCAGCGCCGACGTTCCGGTAGACATTCCTTCTGCCAACCCCATAACCGAAACGTCTTCCATCGAAATTGCGGAATGCGGCGCTATAGCCGACATCAACGTGCTTAACCTAAACATCAGCCACACCAATACCGACGAGGTTGTCGTTAAACTCACCAGCCCCTTCGGCACTACGGTTACGTTGCTCGATAGAGAGTGCAATATATTTACGGCTAACATACTGATCAACCTCGACGACCAGGCCTCCGGCAGCAATTACCCCTGCCCGCCAACCGACAACGGTTTCTATCAGCCCCGTCAACCGCTGGCAGCCTTCAATGGTGAAAACCCGGTAGGTACCTGGATATTGTCGGTGACAGACCTTGAGCCCGGCGACGGCGGCTCTATCAACAGTTGGAGTTTGGGCATCTGTTATACCCCTGCCGCCTCCAACGTGATCGTTACCTGCTACCTCGATGCCGATGGCGACGGCTATGGCGACCAAACGCCCCGCGCCTTCTGCGACGCCTGCGGCGATGGCTTCCTACTCAATAACGAAGACTGCGATGATGCCAATGACGCCATCAAACCCGGCGCTACCGAAATTTGCGATGGCATAGACAACAACTGCAATGGCGTAACGGACGAAGGATTCGATCAGGATAACGACGGGTTTACTTCCTGCAACGGCGACTGCAACGACAACGACGATACCGTCTACCCCGGCGCTCCGGAGCTTTGCGACAACAAAGACAACAATTGCAATGGAAGCGTAGATGAAATAAATTTCCCCGGCGCCGATGTGCCTGCGGCCATATCCGCTTCGGGTACGCCTGTCGTGACCTCTACGCTCGTTATCAGTGGCGTAAGCGGAAACATCACCGATGTCGACCTCCGGGACCTGAACATTAGTCACTCCTATGTTGGCGATCTGAAAGCTACCCTCACCGGGCCGGATGGCGTTACCATCATCACCTTGTTTGATCGCCCGGGCAAACCAACCAGCGGGTTTGGCTGCGGGGGCAATAACATTGAGGCAGACTTCAACGACCAGGCCGTGCTGACAGCCGCGAATTTTGAAAACACCTGCGGCAACAACCCCGCCATCAGCGGCGCTTTTCAGCCCGTTGATCCCTTGGCTGTCTTCAATGGTATGAGCCCCAATGGCGTCTGGACGCTGACCGTTATAGACGCAGCCAACGGCGACGGCGGCGCCCTCAACAGTTGGGAGCTCGCACTGGAAACGGATGCTGTAAGCGGTATCTATTATCCCGATGCCGATGGCGACGGCTATGGCGCCAATACGCCCATTACCTTTGGTTGCCCCGACCCCATCGGGTATGTAACCAACAACGACGACTGCGACGATACCAATGCCGACATCAATCCGACAACCGTATGGTATGCCGATGCCGATAACGACGGGTATAGCAGCGGCGCCACCCTCGCTCAGTGTCTGCGCCCCATGGGCTACAAGCTGCCCGCCGAGCTGACGGCTACCTCTGGCGACTGTAACGACAACAACGCAGCCATCAATCCCGGCGCCGCTGAAATCTGCGACGACATAGACAACAACTGCAACGGGCAAGCCGATGAGCCCCGGGCCATACCCGCTCCGTGGAGCAGCGCCGACATTGGCGCCGCCAATGGCGCGGCCAGCCTCGTTTGCAGCCCCTCCAACCAGGAGGAGTACCAGATAACGGCCCAGGGCGTATCGTCTTCCACGAGCGATGTGATGCATCTGACACACCAACTGCGCTGCGGCAACAGCTCCATCACCGCCCGGGTAACCAACGTGTCGGGCGGCGGCTGGGCAGGCATCGTCATACGCGAAAGCCTTTCGCCGGGCGCTAAAAAAGCCGTGCTCAAAACCCAGCTCAGCAGCATCATCCGCCGCGAGCTGCGCACCGCTGCCAACGGCGCTACCACCAGCCTCAACCTGAACCGCCCGCAGCACGTATGGCTCCGCCTTGAGCGCAATGGCAGTACCATCACGGGCTATACCTCCGCCAATGGCACGAGCTGGAGTGCAGCCTTCTCCGCTACCATCAGCATGGGCAATTGTGTTTACGTGGGGCTGTTCAGCGAGAGCATCAACGTGAATACTACTACCACGGCTACTTTCGACAATGTGAGCGTATCGGGCAGCGCAGCCCCCTTACAGGCGGCCACGCCTGCGGGACCTGCCGCCGGCCAGGACGTTTTCACCGATAACTGGGCCGTGGAGGCCTTCCCCAACCCCGGCAACGGCATCATCAACCTGAGCTTTAGCGGCGCGCCCTTAGCGCGCGTTGATGTGCGGGTGCTCAATGCCTTGGGCGAAACCGTAGCGCACCGGGTGGCCGCCGAACTTGAGAACGGCAAGCTGCTCATGGACATCAGCCATAAACCCAGGGGCGTTTACTACCTCCACATCAGCGCTGCCGGCGTAGCGCCCGTAGTGAAACGCATTGTAGTGGCAGGCGAATAAACGCTTGTTTTTCAGGCATCTAAAACAGCCGGCGTCTTCAGGGGCGTCGGCTGTTTTTGTGAGGTGGCGGCCCCGGACAAGGGATGGCAGGGAGCTCCTGCGACCGTACAGCCCGGCCGCCGCGCCGCCCGACATTGATGCTGAACGGGCTAATGCCATTTCGGGCGGCGCGGCGGTGGCCCCAAAAAAATAAAAAAAACAAGGTTGGCTATGTGACCCGGCTCACTCAAAAAAGAGGGGAAGAATGTGTAATATTGCTGCGCTACTAACAGAATGGGCGATGTGATGCCCCCAATCGGCTACAGCTCTCCGGGCCATGGTTCGAGGGCCTTAGTCTGGAGAACAACAATTTATAGTTCTCCAAGCCAAGATTTGTGAATCTTGACTTGGAGAACTATACCACTTAATGTAATGCGCTATGAGTGTTGAAATTCTTTCGCGCGTGCAGTTTGCCTTCACGGTATCGTTTCACTACATCTATCCGCCCTTGAGCATAGGGCTGGGGCTGGTGATGGTGATGATGGAGGGCATGTACCTGCGCACGCGCAATCCTCTTTATGAGCAGATGGCCCGGTTTTGGACCAAAATTTTTGCCCTCATTTTCGGCATAGGCGTTGCTACGGGCATTGTGATGGAATTTGAATTCGGCACCAACTGGGCCGTATATTCCCGTTATGTGGGCGACATTTTTGGGAGCGCGCTGGCTGCGGAGGGCATTTTTGCCTTTGCCTTAGAGAGCGGCTTTTTGGGCATTTTGCTTTTTGGCTGGAACCGGGTGAAGCCGGTTACGCACTTTATTGCTACCCTTGGGGTGTGGTTGGGCTCTATGTTTTCGGCGGTATGGATTGTAGTGGCCAACTCGTGGCAGCAGACGCCGGCGGGCTACCACATTGTAGGCGAGGGTATGGATGCCCGTGCGGAGATCACGGACTTTTGGGCAATGGTATTCAACCCATCGAGCATAGACCGGCTGCTGCACGTGTGGATTGGCGCTTTTATTGCCGGTTCGTTTTTGGTGCTCAGCGTGCATGCCTGGTACCTGCTGCACAACCGGCATGTGGAGCTTTCGCGCAAAGCCTTTGGGATTGCGCTGGGGGTGGCCCTGGCGGCGTCGTGCGCTCAATTGCTCACGGGGCACCGCTCGGCGGAGGTAGTGGCCCACCATCAGCCGGCCAAGTTGGCCGCTATGGAGGGGCATTTCGACAGCGCCGCTGCGGCCGATATGTATGTGCTGGGCTGGGTAGACAAGGAGGCGCAAAAGACTTCGGGGCTGAAAGTACCCGGCGGGCTGAGCTTTTTGTTGCACCAGGATTTTGAGGCGCCGGTGAAGGGACTCAATGCCTTCCCGGAAGATGAGCGCCCCGGCGCCGTAAATGCCGTTTTTCAGTTTTACCACCTCATGGTAGCCATAGGTATGGCGCTCATTGGGCTCACGCTGTTGGCGGGCTGGTATTGGCTGCGGGGCCGGCTGTTTGAGCAGCGGTGGCTGCTGTGGCTGTTTGTGCCGGGGGTGTTATTGCCCCAACTGGCCAATCAGGCGGGATGGTTTGCGGCCGAAATGGGGCGGCAACCCTGGGTGGTATACGGGCTGCTGCGCACCTCCGACGCCCTGTCGAAGACGGTAACGGCCGAGCAGGTTTGGTTTTCGCTCATTTTATTCGCGTTGATATACCTGCTGTTGTTTTTGCTGTTTTTGTATTTGCTCAATAAGAAAATACAACATGGCCCCGACGCTTATGGCAGCACAGAGCCCCTTGAGGGCGCGGGTAAGCGCTTTCGGGAGGCCGGCCATTAGTAGGAATATCCCAGCATTTTTCACCACAAGCAAAATCATCCACCCATGTTTTTAGGTATCGATTATCCCACCTGGTGGTTTTTGGTGGTTGGCGGGCTGTTTAGCGGTTATGCCATCCTCGACGGTTTTGATCTGGGGGCCGGCGCCTGGCACCTGTTTTTCCGCAAAGAAGAAAGCCGGCGCATTGCGCTGAATGCCATAGGCCCCGTATGGGATGGCAACGAAGTTTGGCTCGTCATTGGCGGCGGGGCGCTCTTTGCGGGCTTCCCGGTGCTGTATGCCAGCCTGCTTTCGGCTATGTATATCCCGTTTATGTTGTTTTTGGTATTTTTGATTTTCAGGGCGGTATCCATTGAGTTTAGAAGCAAGGAGCCCATGCTTTGGTGGCGCCGGATGTGGGACTGGAGTTATAGCATAGCCAGCGTGGTGCTGGCGGTGTTGCTGGGCGTAGTGCTGGGCAATGTGCTGCAAGGTATGCCCCTCGACGACGACTACAACCACGTGGGTCACTGGCTGCGTTTCCTGAATCCGTATGCTTTTCTTACGGGCCTCACTACCCTGTCGCTATTCATGGTACACGGCGCGCTGTATCTGCTGCTGAAAACCGAAGGGCGACTGTATGCGCGGCTGAGCGTGTTGGTAAAACAGGCGATGATCTTTTTTTTGGTCACATTTGGCTTTACTACGCTCTATACGCTCATCTACATTCCGCATTTGTCTGACCAGTTTAAAGAGACGCCGGCGCTTTTTGCGCTGCCTGTGCTGGCGTTTCTGAGCATAGCCAACATCCCTCGGCTGATCTCGCGGCATCGCTATCTGGGGGCCTTTTTGTTTTCGGCCCTCACCATGAGTCTGCTGCTGATGCTGGTAGCCGTAGAGCTGTACCCGGTGCTGCTGCTGTCTACGTCCAACCCCGATCACAGCATCACCATTTACAATGCTGCGGCCAGCACCCGATCGCTGGGCATCATGCTCACGATAGCAGCCATAGGCACGCCTTTAGTGCTGGGTTATACCGCTTTTGTATTCTGGACCTTCAGGGGCAAAGTGAAGGTTGATGAGAACAGCTATTAGCCCCCCCACTGCGGCGGATTGGCGGGTAAAAAATTAGTCTTTTTCTTCCGGGAAGAGCGTCTCTAACTCGGCTTCGGTATGGCGTAGCTTCTCCCGGCAGTAGCGGAGCAGCTCGGCGGCGCGGCGCGATCGCTCGCCTAACTCGTCTACGCTTACCTGCTCTTCCTGAAGGGCTTGCAGGATTTGCTGCAACTCGGCATAAGCTTGTTCGTAGGTCAGATTCATTTGCTTGCATTCTTTGTGAGGCGAAGTTAATCATTTCAAGGGGTTGGCGGTTTGAGGAGGGATTTTTATATTTGCTTTTTTAAACTTTGGCCTTAGCCTTGGACCATGAGAGAGAAAGATACCGATAGCTCCAGCCATAAGGAGCGCATTCTACGACTCCTTATTTATCTGCTGCAAACGCCCGGAGGGCGAACGCGGCAGGAGCTTGCCAATCTTTTTGGCGTTAAAGCTCCTACGATAAGAAATGACTTTGCGGTATTCGACAGCGTAGGCATTCCCTATGATAAAGAGGAAAACCCTCCATATCGATATAGTTTGGGCAATGAAAAGCCCCTGAACCACCTTCGGGAGTTCCTGCTGTTTACAGAAGAGGACCAGGCAAAGTTGATTGAAGCCATTGACAAATCAATGCCTCCATCGCACAGGCGCGATATGTTGAAGCGCAAGTTAGCTACCCTTCATGATTTTCAGCGGATAGGACATAGCTACACCCGGCTGCCCTACTTAGCCAAAGTAGATGCGCTAAATGCCGCACGCGAGCAAAAACAACGCGTTATACTGGAGCAGTATCGCTCTACCAACAGCAATATTGTAAGCGACCGATTGGTAGAACCCTTTCACCTGAACCTGCAAGAGGATATCGTTCAGACTTATGATGTGGCCAAGAAGGAGTTGCGCTATTTTCGCATCAGCCGCTTTAAACGGGTACGTCTTACGGATCAGTTATGGGAATACGAAAAGCGCCATTTCGTAAAGTTGGCCGATCACTTCCACATTGTGGACGACCGGCAAGAGCAGGTGCATCTGCGCCTCAAGGTAGGCGCTTATAACGACCTTATGGAAAGGTTTCCGCTGTGTAGCCGAGATATAATAGACGGAGAAGAACCCGACACCTACGATCTGCAGACGAAGGTAAACAGCCAGTTTATCGGCCTGTCGAACTTTATTCTGGGCAATTTTGAAGGGGTGGAGATATTGGAGCCGGAGGGATTGCGGGAGCATCTCAGGCAACTCATATCTAAAATGCCCTTCTAAAACAGCAACCTTTTATAAAAAAGGTCGTACACTTTATTATACCAGTTCATCACACGAATCAACCCTTTTGTTAAAACCCAACGCGGCTATGCTCACAAAAAATTTGACCATATTTCATTTTTCCCGACTTCTGGTTTTGAGGAGGGGGTACAAGCCACATTCACCCCTTGACCTTAACTTGGATATAACCCCGCTATGCCGCCAAAAGCTTAGTTTCTGCGGTATATGCGCCCGGCAATATGGCTTTGATAAAGAAATACGCCTGCAAAATCCCTCTATGAAGCCGATTTAAGGGACTTTGGCAAGGATAAAAAGCCGATTTGCCGTACTTTTTTTTCAAAGAGGGGTAAACGTGGCTTTATGGGCGGGGGGCGTATACTTGTGGTGGGAAGAGGATTTATAATTCTCCAAGCCCAAACTATGAATCTTGACTTGAAGAACTATAGCATAACTCATAAAAATCTTTCGTCATGATAAAAAACTTATATCGACTGGGCAGGGCGCTGCAATTAGACGAAAAACTCCAGGACTACTTTTACCCCTGGCAGAATCCATTTCCGATGACCGATCCCGATAAAGCCAAAGTACTCTACTTTAATATAGTGGATGGTATCATCTCTACGCCGATGGAGATTGAACCCTTTAAGCCTAAACTTTTGAAGGAATATTTGTATCGAAAGCCCTCGGGAGCGCGTGGCGCCCCGCTCGTTCCTACGGATTACTTCTATCCTCAAAAAAAACAGGAAGACCATCAGAATGGTGTACGAAAACTAATAGATAGAATTTCACGGGCTATACCAGACAGCAAAAGTTTATATTTTCCAGATACTATTTCAAAAAAAGTATCTTTGGAATACGTTGAAAATCAACTAACAATATTCTACAGCGATCTAAACAAATATCTAATAACCTTCAAAGTAGACGGCAATTGGTTGGGTAACTTTGCCGAATTAGTGCAATTATTTGAAAATGAAGCTTATAGCAAGTATTACGATAAAAGCAAGGCTAAAGATCAAGTCTGTGGCGTCACCTATGAAAAAGTACCGGAGGTGTGGGGAAGAATTGACACCTTGGGATTTACCGTAAACGACATGACCTTCTCAAGAAGTGGGTTTACGGCAGAGCACTCTTATAAAATGTTTCCGGTTTCACCTGATGCTGTAAAAATACTAGAAGGAGCGAAGCGATATGCCACAACCCTTTTAAAGAAACAATTCTATACGCTAAACTACTTCATTGTTCCCCACTTCATTGAGACCAATGACCAACTGATGCAGGTAGCGGTATCGGTAGTTGCCAAGGCCCTGCAAGATGATGATAATACTTCCATTGAGGATCAAAGTAAGGCGCTATTCAACAGCGAGCGGGTATTGGGCATCTTAGCCGAAGACGAGCAACTTTCATCTGCCGGTGTCTTTTACGATATTTTCTTCTATCAGGAAAACCAGGCTCAATTTGCCATTAAACTACATCTGACTGACTTATTGCCATCCAGATTTAGGAGTATATTTCAAGCCAAGCAAAAGATAGACAGACGTTTTGCCCGTATAAATCAGATTCCTACCGAAGCAGGCCCAAAAGAATTTTCTATACGATTTTCCATGCTCAAGAATTATTTTGCGAGTTTGGTAAAAAAAGAAGTTGTATTCAAGCCGTTTTTCTACGAAATTCTTGAAGCTGTCTTTTATGGAAACCCTATTGATCCTATGGCCCTACTCCAAGGGTTTAATGGAGAAATACAACAAACCTTTAAGCAGCGGCACGACAAAATGATAAATAATCGCTACATCTACCGAACAAAAGAAGCTTTTGCCATCTGGCATTTTTTCCTTGAACTAAATCTTTTACAAAATCAAACTTCTTATAACATGAGTAACCAACCCGTTACCCTGAACCTGGAAGGCTTCATCGCCGACCATCCTGCGTTCTTTAATGAACCGTACAAAAAGGCTGCTTTTTTGATGGGGTGTCTTGTAGAACTTCTATTAGCGGCTCAAAGAAAAAAGCTCAATAGCGAGCCTTTTTTGGAAAAACTGAGCGGACTCAACTTAGATGAGCAGGACTTGCGCAAACTTTTCCCTGTCATAATGGAAAAGATGCAGCAGTATCATGATTCTATCGAAAAATTTCAGTCAAAGTATGTTCAAAGACTAAGGTCTGAGCTTGTGCCTATCCTGATTGAGCCTTCTACTACAAACCGAGCAGAAATATCCTTTGCTTTTGCATCCGGACTGGTGATGCAAAAAGAGTTTACCCGCGAACAGATCAATGCAGCAAAAAACCAAGCTGCTTCTACTGACCAGCAATAGCAACTATCTTATTGATTCACTTTAAAACAAAATACATCATGTCAAGCGTAATCAACCAAAGAAGCGAGCTTATTTTTCTCTATGATTGCAAAATGTGCAATCCCAATGGCGATCCATTGGATGCCAATAAACCCCGTATCGACGAGTCTACCGGCAGGTGTTTGGTTACAGATGTCCGGCTGAAAAGAACGGTCAGGGATTACTTGTTTGAAGTAGGATACAACGGCGCTACCCCTAACAAAGACATTTTTATTCGAGATGAAGATGATAAGCCCGTAACCGGCGAGCAACGGAGTAAATCATATAAAGACCAAAAAGAGTTCGTAGAAAAGTTCATTGATGTAAGGCTCTTTGGGGGCGTTTCTGCGCCTAAAGCTAAAGAAAAAGTCTTCAATCTCACAGGTCCTGTGCAATTTGGTATGGGGCAGAGTCTGCACCGGGTTAATGTTAACTTCATTAAAGGGACGGGGGCATTCGCCACTTCAGATTCCGCTCAGCAGAAGACCTTCCGCGAGGAGTACAACATCTCTTATGGGCTAATCGGTTTCCACGGGGTTATCAATGAAAATGCTGCCCGACACACCCAACTCACAGAAGATGATGTAGAAAGGCTATTAGAAGCCCTCTGGAGCGGCACTAAAGGGTTATTAAGCCGGTCGAAAAAAGGCCACATGCCGCGCCTATTAGTAAAAATCGACTATAAGGAGCCCCAGTTCTTTATTGGAGATTTGATCGAAAGACTTTCTTTGCGCTACGATCGGGATGTAAAGCCCGACGCCATCAGCGATGTTGAAGACTTTACCCTGGATATAACCCTCCTCAATGGCGTGCTGGAGCAGCACAGGGACAAAATTGCGGCCATTACTATTATACAAGATGATCGACTGCGCCTTTCTGCCCCCATCATCGAGGTAAAAGCATAGCCTTGTGAACAAGATACTCGCTTTTGATCTCTGGGGCGCCTATGCGCATTATAAGCAAGTGTTTGCAACCACCACCGCATTGACCTATCCTATACCGGTAAAAACTGCCGTGTATGGTCTAATAGGTGCAATAGTAGGGCTTGAGAAAGAGGATAATCGCTATCTTCGATACTTTAGTCCGGGTAGTTGTAAAATAGGCGTTCAGGTAATGCGCCCGCTTACTTTCCAGCGAATTAACATAAACCTAAGGGCTGTCTTTGGCGCTATGAAACCCAATGACAACAGAAAGCCAACCCTTATGGAGTTTGTGCATAAGCCCCGATACAGGATATTCGTCTCTCATAGCGACGAGGCCTTACTGCGCGACCTTGAAGCTTGCCTTCAACGGAAACAAGCTGTTTTTACCCCTTCTATGGGTTTAGCCAATCTCATAGCCAACTATGAATGGGTAGGCAGTTTTCCTTACATAGAGTTAACGGATGACGAATTCATTCCCATTCATTCTGTTATTCCCAGACGCAGATTGATAAAACTCAACCCGGAAAAGACGTTCTCAGGCGGAAATCGCATTGTAGAAGTGTCTCAATATTCGCTTGAGATGGACGAACAACGGCACGTTTTAGATCGGGATGACATCATTTTGGACCAAAAGGGAGCCCCCATAAGCGCCCGTGTGACCCAATATCATCAATTGATTATTGATAATAAAGAGCACAATGTTATCCTATTCTAAATTGGTATCGCATCCAGATCGGCCGCTCCGGCAGCATCTGGAAGAAGTTGATCGCATTTCTGCAGTTGCTTTACAGGCTAAGTACATTAGCCCGGAATTGGCCGCAACCGACGCCATTGAATTTTGGCGTCGGTTGCTGGTCTACTTTCACGATTTTGGTAAATCTACCGTATACTTCCAACATAAGATTATACAAGCCATAGCTCGTGAAAACCCTGAAAAAACCGGACTTGATGCCAATTATGTAGACTCTTTTTATCAGGTTCACGCCCTCGCCCAAATACAACGCGCCCTTGAAGAAGATTCCAAGTTGGGCTCTCATGCCGAGCTGGGTGCTTATGTAGTTCAACATAATATTGAAAGTGACAATCCCCTCTTGAGATTAATTCTACTTGCATGCATAAAACGCCACCACGGCGACCTCAAAAACTTTGGTAGCGATGAATTCATACTTTACGACGAAAAAAAAGAGCAACTTTCACGGCAATGGGAACACGCCAACCGGGCTGATTACTTATTCATCTGCCAGCCAAAAGCACTGCAATTGCCGGAGGACATAAGCGCTATCCTGGATAATTATGGCGGCCCCAGAATAGGATTGTTTCTAAACAAAGCCTTACCGTTGCCTGATATTCGCGAGTTTATTCTTACCAAGTTTATGTTTTCCCTTCTGCTTGCTGCGGACAAGGGAGATATGATGTTAGAAAACAGATCGCTTGTAGGTCAGGTAATGGTGTTTCCCAACGAAACGGTTGATCTTTATAAAATCCATTTATTTGAGGGGAAAGCGCCTAAAGCCATTGATTTCATTCGGGAAGAAGCCTATCAGCAAGTGGCTCAAAACATTGAGCGACATTGTGAAGCGCCTTACTTCTCTATAACCTTACCTACCGGCTTGGGGAAAACTTTTACAGCTTACAATGCGGCCATCCGGCTTCAAAATCTACTGTCTAATTACTATTCAGCACAAAATATACCAGCAAAGCCAAGAATCATTTATTGTCTGCCTTTTACCTCCGTCATCGATCAGAATGCATTAATCTTGGAACAAATCTTGAAAAATATCAACCTACAAGACGGTTACTTAGCGCGTCACCACTATTTGTCAGATTGGCCCACGCAAAAAGACGAAGTCGAACAATTATCTGATCCTGAAAAAGAGTATTTTACGGAGGGTTGGGAATATCCGTTTACCGTCACAACATTCGTGCAATTACTTGAAACTGTTTTTTCCAACAAAAACCGGAAACTTCGGAAATTTCATAACCTTGCCAATGCCATTGTTATACTTGACGAGGTACAAAACATTCCTGCCAAGTACTTTGAAACCATAGAGACCATCTTCGATGCCATGGCGAAGTACTTCAATACCAAGTTTATATTCGTAACGGCCACCCAACCTTTTTTAATTACCCAAAAACCTGTCATTGAACTAACTGATCCAGCACAACTGAAAACAGAAGCCATCTTCCGAAATATGGACAGGATCTCAATGGATACTTCGCGATGGCAACTTGGTGAATTACCAACAGAAATGCTTTGGCCACAGTTCCAAAAAGATGTAGAAGCAGAGCCCGATAAATCATTCTTGTTTATTTTAAATAAAGTTAAAGATTCCCAAAGTCTCTATCAGTACCTTCAGGAGTCCAATCCTGATGCAGAAATGATTTATCTATCCGCAGCTGTATTACCTTGCTTGAGAAAAAAAAGAATCCAACAGATTAAAGATCATGATGGTACAAAACAACTACTGGTTGTAACAACCCAGGTAGTTGAAGCAGGTGTTGACATTGATCTTGATATCGTATACCGAGATATGGCCCCATTGGATAGTATTAATCAATCTGCCGGACGGTGCAACCGAAACGGTCTTAAAGGTAAAGGCGCACTTCGGCTATTCCGAAGCCAAAAAGGTACGTCTCCTATTTATGACACAGAGTTGGTAAATATCACAACGATGATACTCAACCAAGCGATTGCGGAATTAGGCGAGATCATCCCTGAAAGTGAATTCTATACCCTAAACTGGCGGTATGCCCATCAGATCAGAGAAAAGATTGCGAATGACAACGCGCACTCAAAACTGATTGACGATATGAGATCGCTGCGCTTTGAAGCAATCAGCAAGGAGTTCAAACTAATTGATGACCAACAGAATCGGCATAGTGTATTTATTGATTTCTGTGAAGAATCCAATGGTGTCTGGAGCGAATATGTAAAACTTGCTCAAATAAAAGATAAATGGGAAAGAAAAAAGCAAATGAGGAAAATTCGGCCTCGTCTATTACAGTATATAGTTCAATTTCCGGATAAGGCTCTACCTGACGAATTTAAGGACGATGACAAAGCCATCATCTACCTTGGACCTGCCATATATGAACGGTGCTATAATCTGATCACAGGGTATGGCAGCTACGAAACTCCTGTTCATAATTCAGCCATATTTAGTTAAATCATAACCCATGCCCCGCATTGCCCATTTTTCTTTTCCTGAGCTTCAATTGGCCACCCGCGACGCCCATAAGTTGAGGGGGTATTTTGGCGATTTCTTTCGGGAGCACAGCCCACTGCTACACAACCACTTAGAAGGAGGCGAGCTACGCTACGCCTACCCTTTGGTACAGTACAAAGTAATTGATGGCGTGCCTATTCTGGTAGGCGTAAACGATGGCGCGGAGCTATTGCTGGAGCTCTTTTTACAGGTCGGCGAGTTGGTCATAGACGGGCAAACTTACGCCCTGCATCACAAAGATCTGCGCTGTCAGGAAGCTCTGGCGGGCTATAGCGAAGACCTTTACCGGTACCGCTTTGACACCTTATACATGGCCCTCAATCAGGAAAACCATGCCGCTTTTTTGCGTGCTACGCCTCAGCAGCGCCAACAACAGTTGAACATGCTCATACGCAATCACATTCTGGCGGCATTCAAAGGCATGGGCGTATGGCTGGATCCTCAGCAGCGCATTATGGTTCAAGCAGAGCTGCAACAGCGGCAAACCCAGTTTAAAAATCAGCGCATGAGCGCCTTTGCCGGATATTTTACGACCAATGCGCTGCTCCCGCATTGGATAGGTATTGGCAAATCGGTATCCCGGGGCTTTGGCGCGGTATCGCTTGCAGGCGCCCCCGTTGTAAAACCATAAACAGAGAACGACCTATGCAGCTATACATCAATACTTACGGCGCTTACCTGCATGTTAAAGATGAGTTGTTTGAAGTGCGTTTGCCCCGAACCGAAGGCACGCCGGCTGAGCCCAGGCAATTTGCCGCCCATAAGGTAACGTCCATCATATTGTCTACCTCCGCCTCGCTGAGTACCGATGCCGTGAAGCTGGCATTGGTTAATAACATAGACATCTTATTTGTAGACAGCAGCGGCTTTCCCCTGGGCAGGGTGTGGCATGCCAAATTGGGCAGTACCACCCGAATTCGAAAGCGGCAATTAGAGGCCAGTCTTGGGCAGGAGGGCGTACAATGGACTTTATCCTGGCTAACCGATAAGCTGACCAATCAGCTCGAATTTCTGCAAGACCTCAAAAAACATCGAAGCGCTATGGGCGCTTATCTCGACGACCGCATCGCTAAAATCGACAGCCTGCGACAGAGTATGGCCCTGCAAAACAGCGCCGGCCGTATAGATGAAATTGCCGATACCCTGCGCGGCCTGGAAGGTACGGCCGGGCGGCTATACTTTGAAGCTTTGAGCCAGGCTTTGCCCGAGAGCGGTCGATTTCAGGGACGCAGTTTCCGACCGGCGCAGGATTCCTTTAACGCTTTTCTCAACTACGGTTATGGCGTTTTGTATGCCCGTGTGGAGAAGGCGCTGATGATTGCAGGGCTAGACCCCTATGTTGGCTTTTTGCACCGCGACGACTACAACCAGAAGAGTATGGTTTTCGACTTTATAGAACCCTACCGCATACATGTAGATCGGGTTGTATTTCGGTTGTTCTCGGGTAAATCGGTTAACCAATCGCACACCCGCGCCATAACCAATGGCGTGAGCTTGGAAAAGCCCGGTAAAGAACTGCTCATCGAACGGCTCAATGATTATTTAGAAGTACAAACCATCCGCTATAAGGGACGCAACCAAACCCGGGCCAACGCCATGCAACAGGATGCGCACCGCTTTGCCAATGAGCTCATAGGAAAGTGAAAACTACCTAAATATGATTTGCTGGGTACTATATGACATTACTGCCGATAGAGCTCGTACACAGGCTGCTAAACATTGCAAACGCGCTGGCTTGTACCGGGTTCAATACTCTGTCTTTTTGGGTACGCTGGACGCCAACCGCAAAGACGAGCTTCAGCTTCAGTTAGAAGCGCTCATTGACCCCGATGCAGACAAGGTGTACATCTTCCCCATGTCGAAGGAAGAGTTGCGGCAAACCATCCTGCTGGGGCAAGCTTTTGATAAAAAAATGGTCACAGATCAGGTAAAAGCCCTGTTTATATGAGCGAGCTTATCGATCAAAGGGGATTGAGCATTACCCCTTCCCACGTCATTCAATACCTCTACTGCCCACGCTTCATCTATTTTGAGCATGTGCTAACCATACCGCAATACGAGGAGAAAAGCTACAAAGTGATGCGAGGTCGCCACCTGCACGACGAGCGATTGGAGCGCAATAAAAACTACCTGCGCAAAAGGATAGGCGTAGTCAGGCGCCATGACGATCAATACCTGACCAATGGCCTGATGCGCGGCCGTTTGGACGAAGTACTCGAACTTTCGGACGGCAGCATGGCGCCGCTCGACTATAAGTTTGCCCGCTATGAAGATAAGCTCTACCGCACCTATCAAACCCAGCTTTACTGCTATGCCTGGCTGATCGAAGACAACTTTGGCCGACCGGTGCACAAAGGCTTTGTGGTATATACGCGCAGCCAAAACCAGGTTGTGGAAGTTCCCATCAGTAATGTCGATAAAGACGAGGTCCGTAAAGCAGCAAAAGCCATAGCCGAAATTATCGATAAAAATAATTTCCCTAAGGCTACGCCAGATAAAAGAAAATGCGTATCTTGCACCTATCGAAACATTTGCATACGCTAAGCCGGTTTTCCGGATAGCCGCATATTTCGACTGACGCAAAATTGGCATACAAATGATTGTTAAACAAGCCTTTATCTATGCGCGAGGAGGGCGCAAAAAAGACCAAAACACGTTCTTTGACATGTTATTTTTTTCTTTTTATCTTTGCGCAGAAGCTGCACAAAGCATTGTTATTGAATCGATTGAAAAGAGATACGGCTTCGAGCGCACCATCCAATAGAACAAGGATTGAAACGTATCGCCGCCGTAGGTGAGCGCAAACTGGCTGGAGCTTCGAGCGCACCATCCAATAGAACAAGGATTGAAACGACCTTTCGAGGTATGCAAGGAATGGTGGGTTGTGGCTTCGAGCGCACCATCCAATAGAACAAGGATTGAAACAAAAAGCAGAGCATGAAAAACGTAGTAGCCACCATCACCTTCGAGCGCACCATCCAATAGAACAAGGATTGAAACGGCCGCTGGATGGATTCATGCCGGTGTGGGTATCCGACTTCGAGCGCACCATCCAATAGAACAAGGATTGAAACTTGAAAGCAATTTCTTTCCCATAATACAGATGTTTTCTTCGAGCGCACCATCCAATAGAACAAGGATTGAAACTCGTCCATTCGTCCATTTTTTCAAGGCGCTGGCAAAGCTTCGAGCGCACCATCCAATAGAACAAGGATTGAAACCGAGCCCTGCCAGTTGATTTTATCCTTTTCGTGTTGCTTCGAGCGCACCATCCAATAGAACAAGGATTGAAACATGACCGCATAAAACATAAAACATGGATATTCTTTCTTCGAGCGCACCATCCAATAGAACAAGGATTGAAACTTGGAGTATGCGCTGGCGTTCCAGCCCCTCGATACACCTTCGAGCGCACCATCCAATAGAACAAGGATTGAAACCAATGTGCTTGGCTTTGGCCATTTCGTCAGCGCTACTTCGAGCGCACCATCCAATAGAACAAGGATTGAAACCGGCCTTATGGGCCGGGTTTACTACGACCGGCATAACTTCGAGCGCACCATCCAATAGAACAAGGATTGAAACGAAATGACTGGATAAACCTGTCAACATCAGGCCATCTTCGAGCGCACCATCCAATAGAACAAGGATTGAAACTGGCCTGCAGGCGTTCATTGGAGGCCGATAGCATTCGTCTTCGAGCGCACCATCCAATAGAACAAGGATTGAAACACCAATCTCACTTTCACAGGCTCCGGCCCGTACACGCTTCGAGCGCACCATCCAATAGAACAAGGATTGAAACGTATTGGTTGGACTCTGGCACAGTGGATTACAAACTTCGAGCGCACCATCCAATAGAACAAGGATTGAAACCGATACTCCTTCGCTTGGCTCGGTGTGTGCTTCCTTCTTCGAGCGCACCATCCAATAGAACAAGGATTGAAACGAGCAAAAAAAAGCCTCTGTACCTCCTCCAACCGACGCTTCGAGCGCACCATCCAATAGAACAAGGATTGAAACCGTGGAGCGAGCAGGCGGTGCGTAGCAATACGGCTACTTCGAGCGCACCATCCAATAGAACAAGGATTGAAACCCCACATAAATGGTTTTGCCATCCCGAATAATCCGGCTTCGAGCGCACCATCCAATAGAACAAGGATTGAAACTGCGGTTATTGATGACAAAATGAATGTCCATTCCTTCTTCGAGCGCACCATCCAATAGAACAAGGATTGAAACAGCTTACCAATCCATCCAGCGGAACGACCAATCTAAGCTTCGAGCGCACCATCCAATAGAACAAGGATTGAAACTGACCAGCGAAATTCGCTTCGATCTCAGCTTCCTGCCTTCGAGCGCACCATCCAATAGAACAAGGATTGAAACTAGTAGTGAAGGCTGGCCCTGAAAGAAGGGCTAAGCTTCGAGCGCACCATCCAATAGAACAAGGATTGAAACGGCCCAGGAATAATTCCCAAAAGGCCATCTTGCCGGCTTCGAGCGCACCATCCAATAGAACAAGGATTGAAACACGAACCCATCACCACAATAGAAAAGTTGTTGGTACCTTCGAGCGCACCATCCAATAGAACAAGGATTGAAACAATATCATGCCACGCCAACCAGGCCAGCGCGCAAGCCTCTTCGAGCGCACCATCCAATAGAACAAGGATTGAAACCTCAACGGCTCCACGAAATCGGCAAACCTGCCGCCCCTTCGAGCGCACCATCCAATAGAACAAGGATTGAAACCCCCTGATATAGCACCATTCGCCAGCAGGCAAAGTATTCTTCGAGCGCACCATCCAATAGAACAAGGATTGAAACTGTAATACATTAGCTACCTGCCGGAAGTGCTGCGTACTTCGAGCGCACCATCCAATAGAACAAGGATTGAAACAAGAAAAAAGACAGCACCCTAATCCCACTCAAAAGCTTCGAGCGCACCATCCAATAGAACAAGGATTGAAACCATATCAATCGTTTTGGTTTGCACTCCTATTTTTTGCTTCGAGCGCACCATCCAATAGAACAAGGATTGAAACAGCTTACCAATCCATCCAGCGGAACGACCAATCTAAGCTTCGAGCGCACCATCCAATAGAACAAGGATTGAAACTGGAGGACGGAAGCGAAAAACCGTTCATCCATGTTCCTTCGAGCGCACCATCCAATAGAACAAGGATTGAAACACTCCACTTGGAACGCTACCGCTCGTATTGTAAATGTCTTCGAGCGCACCATCCAATAGAACAAGGATTGAAACCAGATGATCTACCTTGACAAGCATCCCGCATCGACCCTTCGAGCGCACCATCCAATAGAACAAGGATTGAAACGATCAGTTGGCGGCGCTTGTATGGCCATTTCTCCGGCTTCGAGCGCACCATCCAATAGAACAAGGATTGAAACTAGTATTATTGGACAGCGTTGTAAGCCGCCTTGCGTCTTCGAGCGCACCATCCAATAGAACAAGGATTGAAACATGATGTCGCGGCCAATCCGCGTTACTGGCATGGCCTTCGAGCGCACCATCCAATAGAACAAGGATTGAAACATGATGTCGCGGCCAATCCGCGTTACTGGCATGGCCCTTCGAGCGCACCATCCAATAGAACAAGGATTGAAACTCCAGTAGCTTCAGAAACTCCATACCTTTTGAATATCTTCGAGCGCACCATCCAATAGAACAAGGATTGAAACTCTGAATGTTCACTTGGGTAGGCTTCACCTCGTTCGCTTCGAGCGCACCATCCAATAGAACAAGGATTGAAACTGAAGGCCGTATAGGCCATATAGCCCAACAGGGCCACTTCGAGCGCACCATCCAATAGAACAAGGATTGAAACGCAAGTTTAGCGACATATCCTTCGGGGCCCTCGTGGGCTTCGAGCGCACCATCCAATAGAACAAGGATTGAAACTTATTTCACCATACGCCGGCCAACGCCCGGCTAAATCTTCGAGCGCACCATCCAATAGAACAAGGATTGAAACTTTCTCCGCCTATGCCCGATAGCGGCGATATGGAACTTCGAGCGCACCATCCAATAGAACAAGGATTGAAACCTCTTCTTCTTCATTCGCATAGGTTTTTCGTAGTGCCTTCGAGCGCACCATCCAATAGAACAAGGATTGAAACGTGCGGGTATTAGTAGCGCATCAAGGGTGTAAGGGCCTTCGAGCGCACCATCCAATAGAACAAGGATTGAAACCGTATTCTTTCCCAATTATATTTGGAAATGACTGGCTTCGAGCGCACCATCCAATAGAACAAGGATTGAAACTCCTCTGCTTCTTTTGTTGCAACATGTTGCAACAAAACTTCGAGCGCACCATCCAATAGAACAAGGATTGAAACTTCGGCGTCGGCAGCAGCTTGCGCTGCTGCCTCCATGCTTCGAGCGCACCATCCAATAGAACAAGGATTGAAACTTTCCGGCTCATGATGGGTTGATTGCTCAGCTCCGGCTTCGAGCGCACCATCCAATAGAACAAGGATTGAAACCGGATGGGATTTTTGGAATCAAAACCTTGGACGGCCTCTTCGAGCGCACCATCCAATAGAACAAGGATTGAAACATCTACCCGGATGGTACGATCTATCAGACCCAAAGCTTCGAGCGCACCATCCAATAGAACAAGGATTGAAACTACCATCCCTTGCCGGGCCTTTGTCCTTGGCGCTCTTCGAGCGCACCATCCAATAGAACAAGGATTGAAACAGGAACCGCCCGGCAATAGCCAATGCGGCCAAGATACTTCGAGCGCACCATCCAATAGAACAAGGATTGAAACATAGAAACTCTTCCATTAGGGCAATTAAGCCGTCTACTTCGAGCGCACCATCCAATAGAACAAGGATTGAAACATTGATTGGGTTCATAGTACGCTATTTTTTTCGCCGCCTTCGAGCGCACCATCCAATAGAACAAGGATTGAAACATGGGTCAATAAGCCAAAATCATCTCTTACCGCTTCTTCGAGCGCACCATCCAATAGAACAAGGATTGAAACGCATCAGCTCAGACATTGCCACGGATGCGGTTGCGCCTTCGAGCGCACCATCCAATAGAACAAGGATTGAAACCCGCTTCCCACAGATGAGGCGGGCAATGCACTACCGCTTCGAGCGCACCATCCAATAGAACAAGGATTGAAACTCAGCATCTTCAATCAATACTTTTTCGGCAGACACGCTTCGAGCGCACCATCCAATAGAACAAGGATTGAAACCCATTGGCCTCAAAATGCCGCATGGGCTGGCCCTGTGCTTCGAGCGCACCATCCAATAGAACAAGGATTGAAACCCCCAAGCTTTTTCCCGTGCAACATCGGGAATGTTGCTTCGAGCGCACCATCCAATAGAACAAGGATTGAAACGGCAGTATTTCCAAAGCCGAGGAATTGTACTTACCACTTCGAGCGCACCATCCAATAGAACAAGGATTGAAACTTTGCCCTAAAATCGCGCTTACGATCTCCGCCATAACCTTCGAGCGCACCATCCAATAGAACAAGGATTGAAACCCCAATTGTAAGCGTGTCGGCAATTGTACCCACCCCCTTCGAGCGCACCATCCAATAGAACAAGGATTGAAACTTCCTGGGGCGATGTGGAGGCATTGCCCCTTTTTTGCTTCGAGCGCACCATCCAATAGAACAAGGATTGAAACAAATCTTACACGATGAATAAGATTAATCGACTGCAACGCTTCGAGCGCACCATCCAATAGAACAAGGATTGAAACTATCTTGCTATTACTCTCATATCTGGGTGTTTTGTGCTTCGAGCGCACCATCCAATAGAACAAGGATTGAAACCCCGGTTGAGTTTTCAGGTGCTGAGGTCGTGGATTTTCTTCGAGCGCACCATCCAATAGAACAAGGATTGAAACTGGTTCTGATCTTGATTTGGGTTGTTTTGAACGTGCCTTCGAGCGCACCATCCAATAGAACAAGGATTGAAACATCGCTGGTCAAGGTGGGCAAGTAACCGCGTCCGTTCTTCGAGCGCACCATCCAATAGAACAAGGATTGAAACTCGTTATTGTGGAACTTCCCGTACCGGGTGTTATCGCTTCGAGCGCACCATCCAATAGAACAAGGATTGAAACAAATTAAGTAAATCACAACCACCGCCACCGCAAACACGCTTCGAGCGCACCATCCAATAGAACAAGGATTGAAACTTTGGATGAGCCCGTGGTGTCACGGGGGCTGCCTCAGCTTCGAGCGCACCATCCAATAGAACAAGGATTGAAACCATCCTGGAAACAACATTTTGAATTGCGTCGTACACTTCGAGCGCACCATCCAATAGAACAAGGATTGAAACGTCGCGCATGGCTAAGGATTTCCAAAGGGCCGCATCGGCTTCGAGCGCACCATCCAATAGAACAAGGATTGAAACCGTAAATGAACATGGCTCCCTGTGCGCGGTATTTTCTTCGAGCGCACCATCCAATAGAACAAGGATTGAAACTTTTTCAACCGAATCGCTGGCGCTCCAACATTTCGCCTTCGAGCGCACCATCCAATAGAACAAGGATTGAAACGCGAGAGGCCCATCTGGCTGTTTGGGGGCCGTTTGATCTTCGAGCGCACCATCCAATAGAACAAGGATTGAAACTTGCCTTGCATTACGTGCCCCTCTAAAATTGATTTCTTCGAGCGCACCATCCAATAGAACAAGGATTGAAACACGTCGACGATGGTCCGAAAGCCGACAAACGCATTGCTTCGAGCGCACCATCCAATAGAACAAGGATTGAAACTTTTGCCGTTGCGGCCATCCCGACGACCTGATTGTAACTTCGAGCGCACCATCCAATAGAACAAGGATTGAAACATGCCTGCCTGGCAAACGTCCTGCTGACCATCCCCGGCTTCGAGCGCACCATCCAATAGAACAAGGATTGAAACCGCCCTGTTCTGAACGCCTACGCTCGAAAAGAGGCCCTTCGAGCGCACCATCCAATAGAACAAGGATTGAAACTTGTCCTACTGGATAGCTTGTTGCGGCGCGGCGCGGCTTCGAGCGCACCATCCAATAGAACAAGGATTGAAACCTACCAATTGGCGTACCGTGGTTATGGTCGTTGCGGGCTTCGAGCGCACCATCCAATAGAACAAGGATTGAAACACAAAGGGCGACCGCCTAAACGGGTATCGGTGTAGTTCTTCGAGCGCACCATCCAATAGAACAAGGATTGAAACAGCAATAGGCAAGTAGATAAGGATGGTAATTCGCTTCTTCGAGCGCACCATCCAATAGAACAAGGATTGAAACAGTTTGTAGGCCATGTAATGACGCGGTGAAAGCATCTTCGAGCGCACCATCCAATAGAACAAGGATTGAAACTGCCTGCAACCGCTTGCCCAACCTGCCCGCCGCGGCTTCGAGCGCACCATCCAATAGAACAAGGATTGAAACTCGGACAGCAAATAAACCGCTACCTTTGGGCTATGGTCTTCGAGCGCACCATCCAATAGAACAAGGATTGAAACCGAAATCGATCGAATATAGCGCCACCTGATTAGTAGCTTCGAGCGCACCATCCAATAGAACAAGGATTGAAACATGATCCCGAGGCTACCACCAAACTGCTGCTAATGGCTTCGAGCGCACCATCCAATAGAACAAGGATTGAAACCAAAATGACGGTCGACGACGACACCAAAGCAGGTTTCTTCGAGCGCACCATCCAATAGAACAAGGATTGAAACACCTGCATAGGGGCTGTGTTTAGCAGCGCGTCGATCTTCGAGCGCACCATCCAATAGAACAAGGATTGAAACATGTAATTCCCGAGCTTGTCGAAGAGGCAAGAGCAAACTTCGAGCGCACCATCCAATAGAACAAGGATTGAAACTGAAAATAATGATGCGAAGATCGGGGCATGTGGGGCTTCGAGCGCACCATCCAATAGAACAAGGATTGAAACAGGAAGGCCCGCTGCGCCATGCTGATGGCTATATTGCTTCGAGCGCACCATCCAATAGAACAAGGATTGAAACCTTTGTGGGGGATAACTTCTTCGAGGAGGTGGCGTCTTCGAGCGCACCATCCAATAGAACAAGGATTGAAACGCGCTGCTGTACATGTCGCGCAGCTTATCAAAGTTCTCTTCGAGCGCACCATCCAATAGAACAAGGATTGAAACCTCCATGCGTGCAGCCAGGTCTTGCATCTGCTGCGCTTCGAGCGCACCATCCAATAGAACAAGGATTGAAACAAGCTGGCTTTGGCTAAGGACGACGAAGCCATACAGCTTCGAGCGCACCATCCAATAGAACAAGGATTGAAACAAGTCGCTCTGCAAGTCGCTGTTGCCTATGAACACTACCTTCGAGCGCACCATCCAATAGAACAAGGATTGAAACAGCCCGAAAGCCTGCCGGGGTATCCTGATCCGCGCACTTCGAGCGCACCATCCAATAGAACAAGGATTGAAACTTTTTCTCTTGCCATCGCCGGTGTAGTCTCATTTTTTCTTCGAGCGCACCATCCAATAGAACAAGGATTGAAACATTCGATGCTTTCAAAACGATCTTGTACATTCTTATCTTCGAGCGCACCATCCAATAGAACAAGGATTGAAACCGGCAATGTTCGGATGAAATGAGCCAAGCGGCCGCGCTTCGAGCGCACCATCCAATAGAACAAGGATTGAAACCAACTTTTCTACCTTTCATTCCGCGAAAATACCCGCTTCGAGCGCACCATCCAATAGAACAAGGATTGAAACCCATTCAGTATTTCACTCACGTAAGGTTGGGGTAATCTTCGAGCGCACCATCCAATAGAACAAGGATTGAAACAGATTGAAGGCGGTGAATATGTGCTGCACAATGGCCCTTCGAGCGCACCATCCAATAGAACAAGGATTGAAACGCTATGACGGACATCGACGGCAAAAAAGATGGTAGACTTCGAGCGCACCATCCAATAGAACAAGGATTGAAACCCATAGGCTCCAACATCAGGTCGATAGCGTTATGGACTTCGAGCGCACCATCCAATAGAACAAGGATTGAAACCTTTCCGCTCATCGTCATCAAGATGAGTGATACCGAGTCTTCGAGCGCACCATCCAATAGAACAAGGATTGAAACGCGCTTCAAATATCGTCAGCGCAAGAGGTGGCAAAGTCTTCGAGCGCACCATCCAATAGAACAAGGATTGAAACCGGAGCTCAGCGAAGCCATTGAAGCCATGCGCAAAGGCTTCGAGCGCACCATCCAATAGAACAAGGATTGAAACTAATGCCCCTCTGAAAAGCCTATGAGGCGTTCCTCTCTTCGAGCGCACCATCCAATAGAACAAGGATTGAAACCTCCATGCGTGCAGCCAGGTCTTGCATCTGCTGCGCTTCGAGCGCACCATCCAATAGAACAAGGATTGAAACAAGCTGGCTTTGGCTAAGGACGACGAAGCCATACAGCTTCGAGCGCACCATCCAATAGAACAAGGATTGAAACAAGTCGCTCTGCAAGTCGCTGTTGCCTATGAACACTACCTTCGAGCGCACCATCCAATAGAACAAGGATTGAAACAGCCCGAAAGCCTGCCGGGGTATCCTGATCCGCGCACTTCGAGCGCACCATCCAATAGAACAAGGATTGAAACTTTTTCTCTTGCCATCGCCGGTGTAGTCTCATTTTTTCTTCGAGCGCACCATCCAATAGAACAAGGATTGAAACATTCGATGCTTTCAAAACGATCTTGTACATTCTTATCTTCGAGCGCACCATCCAATAGAACAAGGATTGAAACCGGCAATGTTCGGATGAAATGAGCCAAGCGGCCGCGCTTCGAGCGCACCATCCAATAGAACAAGGATTGAAACCAACTTTTCTACCTTTCATTCCGCGAAAATACCCGCTTCGAGCGCACCATCCAATAGAACAAGGATTGAAACCCATTCAGTATTTCACTCACGTAAGGTTGGGGTAATCTTCGAGCGCACCATCCAATAGAACAAGGATTGAAACAGATTGAAGGCGGTGAATATGTGCTGCACAATGGCCCTTCGAGCGCACCATCCAATAGAACAAGGATTGAAACGCTATGACGGACATCGACGGCAAAAAAGATGGTAGACTTCGAGCGCACCATCCAATAGAACAAGGATTGAAACCCATAGGCTCCAACATCAGGTCGATAGCGTTATGGACTTCGAGCGCACCATCCAATAGAACAAGGATTGAAACCTTTCCGCTCATCGTCATCAAGATGAGTGATACCGAGTCTTCGAGCGCACCATCCAATAGAACAAGGATTGAAACGCGCTTCAAATATCGTCAGCGCAAGAGGTGGCAAAGTCTTCGAGCGCACCATCCAATAGAACAAGGATTGAAACCGGAGCTCAGCGAAGCCATTGAAGCCATGCGCAAAGGCTTCGAGCGCACCATCCAATAGAACAAGGATTGAAACTAATGCCCCTCTGAAAAGCCTATGAGGCGTTCCTCTCTTCGAGCGCACCATCCAATAGAACAAGGATTGAAACCCGCATTGAAGATGCGATCTAAAAAGCCTTTCATAGTCTTCGAGCGCACCATCCAATAGAACAAGGATTGAAACACGAAATCGCTGGCAAGTACAGCAAGGAGCAGCTCATCTTCGAGCGCACCATCCAATAGAACAAGGATTGAAACAAGGGCTATTTGCGCGGGGCAAAGTCCATAAATGGCACTTCGAGCGCACCATCCAATAGAACAAGGATTGAAACAAACACCCTTCATACCCCCTAACCTACTGTCGTTTTCTTCGAGCGCACCATCCAATAGAACAAGGATTGAAACCTCTAAGTTCCCGGCTGCGAGTTCATCGGCTAAGCGCCTTCGAGCGCACCATCCAATAGAACAAGGATTGAAACACAAGGATATTTCAAGCGAGCTCAGACAGAAGCTGCTTCGAGCGCACCATCCAATAGAACAAGGATTGAAACGCGTCGACACGTCCGGGCTTGCGTTTTCGGAAAAGCTCTTCGAGCGCACCATCCAATAGAACAAGGATTGAAACACAACTTCAAAGATTGCATTACTCAACACCCTCTCATCTTCGAGCGCACCATCCAATAGAACAAGGATTGAAACTGGCCACGGCTACGCCAACGCCGAATGATTACATTGACTTCGAGCGCACCATCCAATAGAACAAGGATTGAAACTTCTCACAGGAGCACGGGGCCGATACGGTAAGTACCTTCGAGCGCACCATCCAATAGAACAAGGATTGAAACTGCGGGATCATTCACGACTTCAATGCGGTCAATCCTCTTCGAGCGCACCATCCAATAGAACAAGGATTGAAACCCCAGGCTGTCATCTTCGCTTTACTGCTTTGTAAGGTCTTCGAGCGCACCATCCAATAGAACAAGGATTGAAACGCGCGCTCGCAGAAGTGACTGCAAAATTTGGCGAAAGCTTCGAGCGCACCATCCAATAGAACAAGGATTGAAACACTTTAGCATATTGCTGCGCGCCGACACCGCCGGCCGCTTCGAGCGCACCATCCAATAGAACAAGGATTGAAACGGGGCGGAACGGCACTGATACCGAGCTTCGAGGCCGCTTCGAGCGCACCATCCAATAGAACAAGGATTGAAACGTTGGCCTGCCTCAGCCGCCAGTATGCCGCCACGCCCTTCGAGCGCACCATCCAATAGAACAAGGATTGAAACTTGGCCTTGTGCCATTGGACGTCTTCGTCGGGCGTCCTTCGAGCGCACCATCCAATAGAACAAGGATTGAAACGCGTCGGCGGCGCGGATGGCCTGCACAACGGCTAAGTCTTCGAGCGCACCATCCAATAGAACAAGGATTGAAACGCTTTGTTGAAATCGGTGTTTTCCAGCGGAACCACCCTTCGAGCGCACCATCCAATAGAACAAGGATTGAAACTTTTTCCTGGGCGCGGCGCACCAGAAACTCCAAATCCTTCGAGCGCACCATCCAATAGAACAAGGATTGAAACAAAAGCCGGCGCAGGTGACTAAACTGGTGGGCGTAGACTTCGAGCGCACCATCCAATAGAACAAGGATTGAAACGAGCTGAGGTTTACACGGCGGCCAACAAAATGGAGCCTTCGAGCGCACCATCCAATAGAACAAGGATTGAAACTGCGAAGATCCATCCCCCCTGTGCCGTGCAGGCCTGCTTCGAGCGCACCATCCAATAGAACAAGGATTGAAACAAATAACTGCAATAAGCGGTACCGCCCCCGTGGGTATCTTCGAGCGCACCATCCAATAGAACAAGGATTGAAACAAGAATCGTAGTACATGTTGTGTTTTTTGTGAGGCGCTTCGAGCGCACCATCCAATAGAACAAGGATTGAAACCGATACTTGCGCCATTGCGGCGCGCCCATTCCTCCACCTTCGAGCGCACCATCCAATAGAACAAGGATTGAAACAGCGGCACGGCGTCAAGGTGGCGCTTGAGGTAGAAGCTTCGAGCGCACCATCCAATAGAACAAGGATTGAAACTCAAACTGAGGCTGTCGCGGGATTAACGGCTTCCTACCTTCGAGCGCACCATCCAATAGAACAAGGATTGAAACTTTCTAAGAATGTCGCCCCGTTCACTATGGACGATTACTTCGAGCGCACCATCCAATAGAACAAGGATTGAAACCGGCCAATCGTATTGAAAAAACAGAGCCTGACGGGTCTTCGAGCGCACCATCCAATAGAACAAGGATTGAAACTGAAAAACACGAAAATTATACTCCTTTTTTTCGCTCTTCGAGCGCACCATCCAATAGAACAAGGATTGAAACCCTTCTGGCAATCCTGCGAATTGGGCGAAAGTTCGTTCTTCGAGCGCACCATCCAATAGAACAAGGATTGAAACGCCTAAAATAAGTAACCAACCAAAATGCAAATATGAACTTCGAGCGCACCATCCAATAGAACAAGGATTGAAACTTGCAGTAGCTGATTGGCTGCCTTTGCGGTGGCCTCCTTCGAGCGCACCATCCAATAGAACAAGGATTGAAACATGCTGGCACCAGAAAGAGCAGGAGTAGCAAAGCTATCTTCGAGCGCACCATCCAATAGAACAAGGATTGAAACCGCTGGCGGCTTATCCGTCTAACGTGAGTTACTCCCTTCGAGCGCACCATCCAATAGAACAAGGATTGAAACTAGTCATCCATAGTGAACGGAGAGGCGACACTCTTCTTCGAGCGCACCATCCAATAGAACAAGGATTGAAACTTGATGGTGTCTGCATCTTTATTGCTGCGCTCAACGAGCTTCGAGCGCACCATCCAATAGAACAAGGATTGAAACCGGCCTGGTTCACCCAGGCGGCCGTAAGCGTGCCGCTTCGAGCGCACCATCCAATAGAACAAGGATTGAAACTCCCCCTTATAAATAGTGATTTTTTGGCTTTTCATACTTCGAGCGCACCATCCAATAGAACAAGGATTGAAACCTCAACTCAGATGCGTCTGATGAGCAAAAAGAGAAGCTTCGAGCGCACCATCCAATAGAACAAGGATTGAAACTTTTGTCTGCAAATATTATAATAATTTCGCAAACACTTCGAGCGCACCATCCAATAGAACAAGGATTGAAACTATTTCCACAATACTGCCTTCACCGTCATGGTCAGCTTCGAGCGCACCATCCAATAGAACAAGGATTGAAACCTTTTCGGTAGTCGTTGTCTTGGCCAACGTCGTGGCCTTCGAGCGCACCATCCAATAGAACAAGGATTGAAACTACACATAGGGGTAGCCAAAATCCCAAGTCTCGCGCTTCGAGCGCACCATCCAATAGAACAAGGATTGAAACATGCGGTCTTCGGACTGTTGATGAACCCTCACCAGGCTTCGAGCGCACCATCCAATAGAACAAGGATTGAAACTATCTTTGGTGCGCTTGCCTATGCGGCGGCTTTCGCCTTCGAGCGCACCATCCAATAGAACAAGGATTGAAACCCATCACATAGCAAATCAGGCGCTCATTTACGAGCACACTTCGAGCGCACCATCCAATAGAACAAGGATTGAAACTGGTGAAGTACACCTACAAGTATGAGCCGGGCTATCCTCTTCGAGCGCACCATCCAATAGAACAAGGATTGAAACTGCGATGGCACTGAGCTCTTGGAGTGTTTTTTCTTGCTTCGAGCGCACCATCCAATAGAACAAGGATTGAAACCCCGCTCGTTGCCTCCGGTGTTACGCCATCGGAAATACTTCGAGCGCACCATCCAATAGAACAAGGATTGAAACCCGGACGACGTTCTGCAATATCCAGCTTTTGCCCGCTCTTCGAGCGCACCATCCAATAGAACAAGGATTGAAACAGCAGGCGCCAAGTTCCGAACGTTGGGCCGGAGCTTACTTCGAGCGCACCATCCAATAGAACAAGGATTGAAACCGCTTCGCACCTGGGCTAAGCGTCTTGAGGACGAAACTTCGAGCGCACCATCCAATAGAACAAGGATTGAAACCCCTGCTCGGCAAGCCTTGCCGTCTCTTCGCCTATGGCTTCGAGCGCACCATCCAATAGAACAAGGATTGAAACTTGCATGGCCAGCCGCTCGCGGGCTATGAGCTGCCCAACTTCGAGCGCACCATCCAATAGAACAAGGATTGAAACCTGGTGATCTGGGCAAGCTGCCGGCTTACTTCGTCTAACTTCGAGCGCACCATCCAATAGAACAAGGATTGAAACCCGATGAAGAGCGCACGAAAGCCAAGGGGCTTGAGCTTCGAGCGCACCATCCAATAGAACAAGGATTGAAACGGGTCGCTGAGAAGTCGAACCAAAGCATCCCGCTACATCTTCGAGCGCACCATCCAATAGAACAAGGATTGAAACCACGAACGGCACCACAGCCTGAATGGTCGACGTTATCTTCGAGCGCACCATCCAATAGAACAAGGATTGAAACACGCCCTGAGCAATACCTACAAGGTGGCCAATACGGCTTCGAGCGCACCATCCAATAGAACAAGGATTGAAACTAGAGCTCGATGGGCCGACCCTGCTGGCCCAGAATGTCTTCGAGCGCACCATCCAATAGAACAAGGATTGAAACTGGTCGTTACGGTGGCGCCAGCCGTGATGGCGGTAGCTTCGAGCGCACCATCCAATAGAACAAGGATTGAAACCTGCTAATAGCTGATTGACAAAATACTGCGTAGCAACTTCGAGCGCACCATCCAATAGAACAAGGATTGAAACACCCACGTGCCGGGGTTTTCTTTGTCACGATAACCGGCTTCGAGCGCACCATCCAATAGAACAAGGATTGAAACTTTGCCACGGCTTCGCAGGCGATAAAAAAGCAAGGCTTCTTCGAGCGCACCATCCAATAGAACAAGGATTGAAACAGTTTTTTGCACCGGCTTACGCGGGCATCCTTAGCGCTTCGAGCGCACCATCCAATAGAACAAGGATTGAAACCGCAGGGAGCCAAATGTGCAACAATGAAATTAAACCCTTCGAGCGCACCATCCAATAGAACAAGGATTGAAACTCGTACTCGAACTGGCCGTCGGTGACGGGGAGGCCGTCTTCGAGCGCACCATCCAATAGAACAAGGATTGAAACTGGGAAGAAAACAATAGTAGCCCGTGTAGCTTGTATCTTCGAGCGCACCATCCAATAGAACAAGGATTGAAACCAACCACATCCTCCTACGCTAATGAAAGACCTCTTCCTTCGAGCGCACCATCCAATAGAACAAGGATTGAAACAAATCGGTACAAGCGCAGGCGGAGCACAAGTTTTTCTTCGAGCGCACCATCCAATAGAACAAGGATTGAAACCATAGAGGTAGGCGGGTTGCAGGATACCTTCTATGAGCTTCGAGCGCACCATCCAATAGAACAAGGATTGAAACTGACGCGGTCGCTGGGCAAGCCCTTCCAGCAAGTGCCTTCGAGCGCACCATCCAATAGAACAAGGATTGAAACGCCGCTAAAGCTCATATTGCAAGCCACCCAGGTAGCCTTCGAGCGCACCATCCAATAGAACAAGGATTGAAACTTGGCTACATGGGCGGTGTAGCTCATGGGGTCGTTGCCTTCGAGCGCACCATCCAATAGAACAAGGATTGAAACTATTTGCTGATGTACCTATGGCAATCCCTCTGGAACTTCGAGCGCACCATCCAATAGAACAAGGATTGAAACGCATCTCCTCGGTATATACCGCCTGCACACGTTCTACTTCGAGCGCACCATCCAATAGAACAAGGATTGAAACCAAATGGCGAATGGCACTGGGAGGAAGAAGACCGCACTTCGAGCGCACCATCCAATAGAACAAGGATTGAAACGCTGCGTATATATGGCATCGCAGTATTGTTCAAACTGCTTCGAGCGCACCATCCAATAGAACAAGGATTGAAACTGTGAAAAAAATGAATTGAGAAAAAAGCCGGGGCGCCTTCGAGCGCACCATCCAATAGAACAAGGATTGAAACCTCGAACAACCCACGGATGGTGTACGTAACCAAGTACTTCGAGCGCACCATCCAATAGAACAAGGATTGAAACTCTTAGACACAGAAACCACCGGCCTTGCTAAAAACGACTTCGAGCGCACCATCCAATAGAACAAGGATTGAAACTTGGACCATTGATGGTCACGCCATAATATACTACACCCTTCGAGCGCACCATCCAATAGAACAAGGATTGAAACTTGCATTAGGCCGGACGTAAGCGGAGCCGTAAGCGTCTTCGAGCGCACCATCCAATAGAACAAGGATTGAAACGGGGTGTGGCCAGCCGAAAAACCATACCCGCCCATCACTTCGAGCGCACCATCCAATAGAACAAGGATTGAAACGGGCTCGCAAGTCAATGTCTTCGCTGTCGTCGTCATCTTCGAGCGCACCATCCAATAGAACAAGGATTGAAACTTACCGACTACTTCATTAACCGGGGCATCACCGAGCTTCGAGCGCACCATCCAATAGAACAAGGATTGAAACGAGAGCGCGGTATACTCGCTGCCGGCATCTATGCTCCTTCGAGCGCACCATCCAATAGAACAAGGATTGAAACATTTGCCCGAGGCGGCTGTTGGAGTAGGCTTTTAGCAACTTCGAGCGCACCATCCAATAGAACAAGGATTGAAACCCAGGACGCTTTGGAACTTGCGAAGCAAAAGTTAGCTTCGAGCGCACCATCCAATAGAACAAGGATTGAAACGGTAGCGGCTAATCGCAGGTTGTTGGCAGCGGCGGCACTTCGAGCGCACCATCCAATAGAACAAGGATTGAAACAAGCGTACTGCTACATGGGAAAACGGGATAGTCCAACTTCGAGCGCACCATCCAATAGAACAAGGATTGAAACTATCTCTACCGTCGTATCGTGGTGACAGCACGGTGAGTACTTCGAGCGCACCATCCAATAGAACAAGGATTGAAACACCCAATCGATGGCGGCGATGAGTTGCTTGTGCCTACTTCGAGCGCACCATCCAATAGAACAAGGATTGAAACCATCTTTGGCTGCAATAGCGTCCAAAACGCGCTTGACTTCGAGCGCACCATCCAATAGAACAAGGATTGAAACCTGATGGCTGGTGGGCTGAACTCGAAGCGCGCACGCTCTTCGAGCGCACCATCCAATAGAACAAGGATTGAAACTACCCTCAAAGATGATGGAGGCTTGTTTGTTCATTGCTTCGAGCGCACCATCCAATAGAACAAGGATTGAAACTTGGATGCCCGCCAAACGAGGCGGATCAGTAGGTTTCTTCGAGCGCACCATCCAATAGAACAAGGATTGAAACGCCTGCCATTACCGTGCAAAACCGTACGGTAGTGCTGCCTTCGAGCGCACCATCCAATAGAACAAGGATTGAAACAAAACCGGTCTACCACAAAAATGGACTTTTGCCCGCTTCGAGCGCACCATCCAATAGAACAAGGATTGAAACCACGCGGCGGGTTTCTCTGCATCTCCTCAACCTTAGAGGGTAGTCTTCAAGTGCATCCTCCAACGGGACAAACATTAACTTGCCTGTGCCGGCAGCGCATTTATAGTTCTCCAAGTCAAGATACACAAATCCTGACTTGAAGAACTATACTACTTTCCCATCTTCGAGCGCGCCATTCAGCAACCATGCTCCACCCTCTCCTCACTTACCACGTACATACCTTCATTTACTCCACGCTACTCAATTTTTAGTATTTACCCACCACCCCCACCCCACCACCACCCCGGCCAAGGGATAAAAGGGAGCTCCTGCGACCGGATAGCCCGGCCGCCGCGCCGCCTTACATCAACCATTACGCCACTACTTCATACATGGGCGGC